>OGOZ01000343.1_pt1 | contig 33148 bp, 47 predicted proteins | sample 1552801 | NCBI WGS metagenome assembly OGOZ01 (sample SAMEA2580196, study PRJEB22360) | human gut metagenome | biome: human gut; feature: human-associated habitat; material: faeces | place: Denmark | collected 2008/2010 | reverse complement strand
GTGAACGACAATGGGTGCGCGGTATTGCGACCCCAATAGAAGGGCGCGCCGCAATAATAGCAGGGCGCTCCCGTCCGTTTGGTGCGTTCGCGCAGGATGGCGCGGTTCCGATGGTAGAGTCCCGTATCCTTGCCCATCAGGCAATCACCTCCCTGACCTTGCGTTCCTTCGGACGGTTGACGCCGCGATACCATGCGGCGATGCTGACGCCCTTCAACCCGGCCGTGGTTTCGTTCTTGCGTATCGGAGCGAACTTCCACTGGTCATCCGAACCGGATTTGAGTTTCTGCGCGTTCTGCACTTCGGCGGTCAATTGCGGATTGTTCGTATGCTTGAACCGTCCTTCGTTCAGCAGGTCGAGGAATCCTTGCTGCGAGGCAAGGAATTCGGCGCCGGTCAATTGGATGACGTTCAGTCCGCGGGGCAGCATGTCCTTTATCGGATTGTTCAATCCGCCAGCGTCCAAGATGAGCGTGGTCTTGCGTGGGCGCGTCTTCAGCTCGTCCGTGACCCACTGCCATGATTCGGTGGTGGGGCGTTCGTCCACGATTTCGCCGATGATGTACGCCCACTTGTCGTAATGCTGCGAGCCGACCGTCACCTCTTCGGTGTTGGCGGCCACGGACAGGGCGAGCGTGCTAGTGGTCGGGTCGAAGGTGAGCGCATAGACGAGCGTATCGCGGTCATGTTGGAGGTCGGAGTATGCGCTGTCCCACAAGTCCATCGGGATTGCCGGAGGAATGCTGTCCGCCCACCATAGGCCCAAGTCTTGGATGCGGAAGTCGATGAGTCCGTCCGCGTCGCCCTGTTTGGCTATAGCCACGTCGGTGAGGAACGCTTCGCGTGGAATCACGTCCGGGTAGAGCGGGTTGGTGAGCGCCCACAACTGTTCATCCTCGATGTCGGCCGTTTCGTCGTCGATGCCGTAGCGTACCGCATACGACATGTCGTCGTTTTCCGCATTGTCGAGGAACACGTTGAACGTGTCTCCGATGGATGAGGGGAGGAACGGTGTGCCCGTGTAGATTATCATCGCCATTCTGCGCGTCTTCAACGTCTTGGTAATCATCGCCTCGTATTCGGAGCGGAGTTCCTGCGCCTCGTCGAAGATGACCAAATCGAACGTGCCGCCCATGCCTGCGGAAGCGCTCTTGCGGGAGCGGAATCGGACGAACGCGCCGTTCCTCAACTGTAGGCGCTCGCGACCCATGGTGGTGCTGAAATGCGTGACTTCGGCTTTCAGTTCGGGATTCGAATCGATGGCGTCTTTCAAATCCTCCATGATTTTGTTGGCGGCAATCTGCTCGTGCGCGGTGACGAGCACGTTCAGACCGAGCACGAACAGGTAGTAGAGGATTGGGGCGGTGAGGATTTTGGTCTTGCCGTTCTGTCGTGGCATGTTCAATGCGACACGCTTGTATTTCCAAGTGCCGTCCTTCTTGCGTTGGAAGGCGTTGTTCAGAAATTCGACTTGGAACGGGAGGATTGCGTTTCCACGACCCCAGTTCACGTATTCGGCGGCCATGATTGCCACGTCGGATGTGGGGCGGACGTTCGCCCTCCAATTTGGATTCTTTACCAGCATGTCATACCACCTGATATTTCTTGAGTACGTCGGAGTCGGCGCCTTTGCCGTAGGCGTCGCCGATAGATGCGATGTCCTGCGCGGTCTGCGGGAACGTGAGGTCGTAGTCGAGGGCGATGCCCAACGGTTCGAACACGGCGTCCAAATCCTGTTTGATGATGGAGACTCGGCTGACGAAGCTTTCACGGTTCGACACCAACGATTGGGTGGTCGCTCCGAGCGTGTCCAGAATCTGCGCGTCCTGCGGTGGGAGTCCGGTTTCCATTTGGAAGCTGAGCACCGTGTTTTGCAGGAGTGTTTTGAGCTGTCCGTTATCCCATTGGCTGAGTCGTTTGACTTCCGGCCGGACGATGGTGTCGTGGTCGTCGTTGGCGTCGAACTTCGTCCAATCGGACGCGCTCTTGCTTGGGGTGGATTTGATTACCACGTCTGGGGAGGTGCCGACCACGACTGGTTCGGGCAGCATGAGGTGTTCGAGGTTTTGGGAGATTAGTCCTTCGATGACCATTGCCCGCTGCGCCAACAGTACGGCTTGGTCGGTGACGGGCGCGTGGCTGAGGGTGAGGCATCGGAGGTTTTCGTTGATTTCCTCCGCGTTCTCGTCATAGCAGCGTCCGTCCAATCCTACTGCGGCGACCTTTTCCAATTGTAGGTCTGCGGATGGGAGGTAGTCGGTGCTGAGCGGGTCGCCGTCCTGCATGAGGAAGTAGGAGTTGACGCCGCCGACCGCTTTGGAGAGGATGCGGGTGAAGCTGCGTTTGCCGACCGCACTGAAGTTGCTGACCCGAACACGCATGGAGTATGCGTTCTTGACGAGTTCAATCCACGGGAATGAGATTGCCTGTTCGTCCACGATGGTGAGTGTCATGAGCGTTTCGCTTCCTTTGCGATGAGTTTCTGAAGAGTGGTTTTCGGCGCTTTGGCGGCGGTGGTCTTGCTTTTGTGCGAATCGACCTTCACCGCTTCGTCGAAGTTTTTGGTCATGGTCATGAGCAGCTGCATGAAACCGATGTAGCTTTTCTGAGCGTTGATTGACATGCTCATGTTGTATTCGCGGTCATCGTCGTTGGTTTCGGCTCTTCGCGCGTACTCTTCCATGTCCGAGTAGGCTTTGTCGATGAGTCCGTTGACCTGTTCCATGCGGCTTGAGAGGGCTTCTTCAGTCTTCCCTGCCATAAATCCTCCTTAACTGTTCAGCCATTTGGTAGCGTTGTTCTCGATACCATCGTACCATTTCGGTTTTCACGATGGCGCGGTGCGTCGGGCTTTCGACGTATTGGGGGTCGGTGTTGTTGATGGTTGGCGTCATGTGAGGCTGTTCCTTACGTAGATTTTACAGTCGCATCCGGCGTGTCGCGTCCAGACGCCGTAATGGTTCGCGTCGTATGGGTGCCATATTCCGCACAGTCCGAGACACCATTGGCATGTTTCGCCTACGGATTCGCGCACTACTTCCGTTGTCGAGTCGATGGCGAACAGGTTGTTGGTCGCCTCCTGCATCGGCTGTATAGCCAGTTCGCGCTTGTATTTGGCGAGAAAGTCCCTGACTGTTTTTTCGGAACGCTGCTGGCTTGTGAGCCATCCGATTTTCTTGCCGAAAGCTTCGGAGTCGAGCCGTTCTAGTCCCAGTCCAGCGGATTTTTCGGCGACCTGCTTCCAGATGTCTCCCAAGACTTCACCGGCCATGTGCTTGTCGCCGCTGCTGGCTGCTGCTTGGGCTTGTCGTACCTGTTCGTCGGTGATGATGTCTTTTGCGGCCGGTGAAAGTATTTCCATGAGGTCTTCGACCGACTCCTGTGTGCTCTTCAAGTCAGGTACTCCAACTGGTAGTCGTAGACGGTTGACGTGCGTCCGTCTTTGGTCGGCTGGACGTCGGTGGTGTTGAGCAGTGGGGCGCCCATGATGTCCCACATGCTCTGGTTGTACCAGTCGGTCAGCGCGTCGCCGATTTCGGCGCTGAGCGTGTTGTCGGTTCCGCCTGAGAGTTCGCGTGTCACCACGGTGATGGCGATGTCCAAGTGTCGGATGTATGGGGTGGTGTCGGACGCGTTCTGGCGGGTGACGATGATGAGCGGATATTGGGTGGTGGTTTTCACGGTCGGATACTTGTCGTATACGCGCATGTCGAGACGCTGGGCCAGTCCGTTGATAATGTCGTTGACGATTTCGTTGTCTTTGCTCACAGTCCGAATCCTTTCAGCGTGTCGCCGGAATGCGGCGTCTTGTAGTATTTGATTTCCGTTCCCGCGCGGCGCGTGCCTTTGAAGCTGCTGAGCGTGCGGTATGTGGTCATGGATGGCGGCTTACCCCTGTATGAGTCCATTCGCAGCTGTGGCATGATTCGTGATGCGACGCGGCGTGACTCCTGTTGGAATCCCGCCGACTGCATCACGATGTTGGTTGCCGCGTTCGGTGCGGCGACCATGATTTTGGCGCCTTTGAGTCTTGCCATCAGTATTGCACCTGCTTCGCGTTGAAGCTCCATTTGAACGGGTTGAACATCACCCTGTTTTCGGGGTCGATTGGCGGTTTGGTTGAGGTGACGTGGTAGGTGTTCCCATAATATTCGAGTTCGCCGCCGTCGATTTCGGGTGGCGTGTCGGGTGTGGTGACGTGGACGGTGAGCGAGTCCGCTTCGGTCATGTTGTCGAAGGTGCCGGTGTCTTCGCTTGTGGTGTTCGCGGTCACGATGCCTTTGACGGTGTGTTGGCCGTCGCCGGTGGTGATGGTGATTTCGTGTGTTTTGAGTCCGTAGTGCATCAGAGTTGGAACCTTGCTATGGTGGCGCGTCCGACGCCCAGTTGCTTGAGTTGGCTGCTGGTGAAGAACACGTCGTCCGTGTTGCCTCGCCATTCGCCGGTGAAACTGTAGCCGCCCGCCGTTTGGGTGAATGTTTTGAACGCGCTCAGGTCAGTGTCGCTTTCGGCCATGGATGCTTTGCGGTTCACGTCCTGTGCGACACTGACGCCGATGATGTCGGCGACCATTTGGCGGGTGAGCGGGTCTTCCGTGACCTGCTTGTCCAAGTCGTCGCCTTGGTTGCGGTACATCATGCGGAGCACGTTGGATGCGGCTCCGCGTTTGCGTTCTTCATAGTCCACGAGGTCGATGGGCACTTTGTGGCGCAGGTATATCTCGGTGTCTTCGACGGTGGCGAGCGGCTTCAGTTCGTCGGTCAATCCTTTTCCTTCCAGTTGTACATGGAGAGTCCCAGCTGTAGGATGCGTTCGGCAAAACGTTTTACCAGCTTGTCTTTCTCGTTTTCGTCCAATTCCGTTGGTGTTGCCACCACTATGTCATCGTCGAAGATTGAGAAGGTTGCCGGAACGTTTTCGTCGCGCATCATCATGCTGAGGATTCGGATGTCACGCATGCGCGGCGCCCATCCAGTCGGGGGTCTTGGTGGCCGGTTCGACGGTCACTGGCGTGACGCGCGTGCGGCTGTTGATGCTTGCCGCGAGCTGCTTTTCGAAGGCGTCGAGCTTGTCTTCCTCGACCGGCAGCAGGTCGGCGCTCAATCCGTACTGTTCTGCGATGGAGTTGCGTTTCGCCTGTAGCAGGCCAAGGCTGATGCCTTTCTCGCGGGCCTCATTGACACGCGCTTCGGTTTCCTCCGCTAGCTTTCGGGCGTCTTCGGCTGCTTTCTGGGCTGCTTCGAGCTTTTCGCGTTCCTTGGCGAGCTTTCGGCTGATGATGGCGTCGAGCTGGGCTTGGGTGATTGTCGGCTCCTGCTGTGCCGTGGCCGCGGTGCTTCCAGACGAGCTTTCAGGGCCTCCCATTCCGGTACCGGTCGCATTCGGTTCCACTCCTTCCATTAGGCGGATTCGCTTGTTCAAGTGTCGTTTGAAGTTCATACCAGTCTTTCCAATCTTAACCGCATCGCGAGTTCCACGATGTCCGTAGCAGCATTATACGCCCTGCGCAAGTCCATTCGCGCCTTCAGCGTCTTCGGATTGCCGTAATCGTCAGGCAGTGCCTCTAGATGCCGTCCGAGTTCTTCTTGGATTGAGCGGGCTTGGTTCTCAATCGTTTGGATGGGTGCAGTCAAGTCTCATGTCCTTCTTGTAGGTCGCGACCAAGCAGTCATGTTCGAAACCGCCTTCGTCGACGGTCTGAATCGTCGTGTAATGCACTGGCGTGTTCGCGTATTCGCAAAACCATGCGAACGCGAGCATGATAACCACCATGACGGCGATTGCTCCGCGTGCGACTGTGAGGAATGTGTCACGCATTCGTGTCCCTTTCCTAGGTTTTTTCCGATGATTGCGCATGCCAGTCCGACGATGCGCGTGGTTATTATTCTACCCCACACACTGAATATGATGCTGCCGTCATCGGATATTTGGCATGCGGCTATGGTACGCCCGCATCGCGGGCATTCGAAGCTGCATGCCAATCCGCGTCCGGTGGGGCGGATTGTCACATCCGCCCCATGCCGTGCGCCCATGTCGCACAGGCGTCCGATTGGATTCGTCACGCGGTTTCCTTCACGCTTTTCCAGATGCGTTCGATTTCGGTGTCTCCAAGCCCGCTGACGTGGCCGCGGAGCACGAGTTCGTCGTGGATATTGGCTTCGTTGTCCTCGTGGTTGTGGAGGCGTCCCCAAGCCCACCTGTAGAGCGTGTCGTTGCGGCGGCCTTCGGGCACTGGCGTGAGGTCGGGCCGTCCGTTGCGTGGGGCAGCCTCCTTGGCTGTGGCCGCTGTCGCCTTCGGCATTGGTTCAACGCCGTATCCGTGTTCGACGAGCCAGTTGAGCAGTCCGATGGGCGCTTCCTGCACATCCATCTCGTCGCCTACCAGCTGGTAGAAGCCGACTCCTTCGATGTTGGAACCGGCGCCAAGCACGTATCCGCGTCCGTCGACCTTCACGTCGACGGGGATGCCGTCAGCATGGTTGGTGTTCTTGAGTTTGCCTGTCCAGCCTTCGGGGAGCCTGTAGTAGGCGTGGATGCCGCCGTGCGTCGGCGTATGCACCATGAGGGTTGGTTCGAGCATTGGACGGAGGATGTCGTATCCGTGGCGGCTGTGGTCATCCTTGGGAGCGTCCATGTCGATGATGATGTTGCCGGGCTGTGGGATGACTGCGTACACGTCGCCCGCGCCGATTTCCACGACATCCTCCTGCTTGCCGTTCTTCCAGTTACGGACGGCTTTCGGATTGTTCGGGTCGGTCGGCTCCTTGTGGAACTTGAAGCCTTCCGGCGCTTTGACGTAGACCATTTCGCCGTCTTCGGTGACGCGACGTTCCATGTCGGTCTGGGTTTCGGGCACGGGCAGGTCTTCGAGCAGGGGGAGTGGGCTTTCGTCGAGTTCCTGCTCGTAGCGTTCGCGGTAGGGGGCGAAACGGTCTTCGTCGATGACGACGCGGACGGAGCAGACCTTTCCATCGATGCGCTTGCTGCGTAGTCCGACGCCGAGCATCTTGTACGTGTCGCCGCTGACGTGGCCGAGGTATGGGCAGAGGCGCGTGTCGGCGTATCCGTTCTCGCAGATTTCGTTGACAATCCACATGGCGCGTTCGTTCAGCTCCTGCTCCGAGTCGTTGAAGCTGATGTCGCGGTGGATGTCATCGTCCAACGGCTTGTCGGCCCAGAGGATGGCGCTCGCAAGCAGGAACGGGGTCATTCCGTATTCGTCGATGAAATCGGCGAGCGGCTGCATCTGCTGCGGGGTTTTGCGTCCGGCGAACATGACGGGCACGAGGCGACGCATGTTGGCGTCGCCGTTGCTGGTCGCCAGTGGATGGTTGCTTGCGATGACGAGCGTGGCTTGCGAGCGTACGTTGACGCTGTTGCGGCCGACGCCGCGGGCGTGGATGGTGTCGCCGGTGGCGATGCGTTTGATGATGCCCATGTCCTTGTCGGTGAGCATGTCGCCTTCCTCGTCGTACACCCAGTAGCGGCCGTCGAGTTTCAACGCTTCGTTGCCGCTTTCGAACACGCTGGGCGAGTTGAGGGCTTTGATGCCGATGCCGCTGGCCTTGTCGGGGTAGGCGTCGCCCAAGCGTCCGAGGAGGAAGCTTTTGCCATCGCCGCCGTGTCCGTAGAACACGTAGAAGAGATGCTTGTACGGTTCGAGGAACGGGGTGGCGAACATGCGGAGCAGGTTTTCGCGGCTCGCGTCGTCGGCGGTGAGTTGGGCGATGAACTTGTTGGCCTGTTCGACGAGTTCGGCGGTTTTCTTGCTGTCGGTCAGCCATGGGGAGGTGTCCACGTACGTGTATGCGCCGTTTTCGTCGGCTTCTTCGACCGTGACGGTGTGTTTGCCTTGCGGGTGGAAGGCTGTTTTGCCGAACAGCATTCCGCGTGTGAGGCGGGGGAGTTTGAGTGTTTCGGCGCGGAACATGGGTTCGAGGTTGCGGACGGCGTGGTTTCCGGTCGGGAAGCCGAATTCTTCGGCTAGGCTGCTGATGGGATGCCATGTGTTGGGCATGTCGCCGCCGAGCCAGTTGGTGTCGCGGGCGTACATGGTGTCGCCGTCTTCGCTGAGGCGCAGGTCGCCGTTTCTGAGCGACCAGAATGCGTCGTAGTATGCGTTGTCCCAGCGTGGCTTGCCGGTGCCGTCCATGACGGGCATGGCGATGGTTTGGAGTCGTGCGTCGGTGAACGTGTACTCGCCGGTCTGGGCGGCCATGGTGAGGCCGTTGACTTCGCGTGCTAGGCCGTTGGGGATGTTCCTGTAGGGCTTGATGTCCAACGCTGGCGGGTCTTGCGGCTTGTGGAAGGTGTGGCTCATGGTCTTCTCCTGTGGTATAGTTGATTTCGACAGGTTCAATCCTAGCACACTCGCTACGAGCCTTCTCCTACAGCGTGTCGGAAATCGTTGGTTTCCACAGGAAATGTAGGATGTAGGAAATGTAAGCGGGTGTTCTGGGATTTTTTTTTTGCATTTTTTTTCGACTCAACTTGACACCCTCATCACGACGGCTGTACGCGCGCGCGCACGCGTATATATATTAATAGTCCCAAAAAAAAATCCTAATACCCCTATTACCTACACCTACATCCTACACTTATTGGGGTTTGGGAGGGTCATCCTCGTGCGCGCGCGTGATACACCCTGACACGCCAAAAGTCAAGAAATTGTGTTACTAATTTAGAGCCGAATTTGATGTGACTTTCACAATTCCTTCACGTAGGTATCACCTCTGTTCACAATTCCTTCACATAATTTATTGCCACTAACTTGAGTTGTCCACAGGCTCAGCGTTGGGAATCCGCCAAAACCAAGACACCAACACGGCATCCGAGCGCGAGACGCGGATTTCACCAACCCAGCTACCCACCCACATGGTCGCAGGTGCGGCGCGACGCCGCGAAACCGTTGGAACGACGCCGTAACAACGGCATCCACACATGGCCGTGGATAGGACGCGAACCGCCTCCACACATGGCCGTCATCTGCCGACTGGCGATGTCACACTTGCCTTCGATGGGTGAGCGGCAGACCGCGCATCCGCCATGGCCGCAGATGCCGAAGGCGTTCGACTCGAATAAAGGCGTCTCTGAGGGCCTTTCAGCGCTGGGAGGTAAAAGTACTAGGGTTCGGCGTGAAAGCCCGTCCAAGGCCCCAAAGAATGGCTCTCAGATAGTGTTTTGTCCCGTTCGCCCTCGTCGGCGCAATTGGCAAGGCGTGCGGTGAGGCTCCGGGCGTGTTGTGTTCCGGTACCCCCCCGGGGTATTGGGGTGCGCTCCCCCTGGCTGTTAACGTGGTTCATGTGTTAACCGTGTTCATGTGTTGCTGTTGTTGATTCATTGATGAGGTTCATTGGTTAACGCGGTTCGCTTGTTGACGTGGTTCATGTGTTCACTTGGTTGGCATGGTTCATTGGTATTGAGAACCATTCTTGCGACACGCCGACTTGACGCATGGTGTCAGGTTTGGTATATTTTAAGTATCAACCAAGGAGGCACGGAATGAGCAAGGAACTTAGCGGCAAGGGCTACATCCAAGGTGGCGAGGGCTTCTTCATCACCTCGACGGGAGAACGCTACGAATACCACGACGGCAAACTCACGCAGACGTCGGCCAGCCCTTGGCCGCTGCACTGAACCAAGCCGACACCACAAACCCATTAAACAAACCAAGGAGTGATTGAAATGAAGTATCAAGGAACGTTCGAACTACAGCCGTTGTACGACTCGCACCAATCGTTTTACGGCAAAGCGTTCGTGGAACGCTACGCGACCAACGGGGGCACCAAGCTCGTGCTCAAGTCGTATGACACGACCGTGGCGGCCGTCTCGCCTGTCGGCGAGGACCACGGCACCGAAGTCTACCGCGTTGAAATCGCCATGCGGTACTTGAGCGCCACCACGTTGCGGCACGTCAAGGAGTTCCTTGCGCAGGCCGACGACGCGTTCAAGGGCATAACGCTGCCGTGGATGCGCAAGGCCATCGAGAGCGGCCGCCAGATTGAGGGCGCCGGATCGGCATGGCGCAAGGTGTACACCCTCGATGAACTGTGACGCGACACGCCGACATTGACAGCGATATACCGCTGTAATATATTAGAGACATCAACCAAGGAGGACAAAATGCAAAAGCAAGCTTTCATCGACAACATGACCGAACGCGGCTACGAACTGAAGTACAGCCGCAACGGCAACATCACCGCAACCAAAGGCGTCCACACGGTACGGTACGTGCCGCTCGCCGACTACATCGTGTGCGTCAGCACGCCAACCATGACCGCCATAACACGCGAAGGCGCGACGGACGACGAAACACTAAGGATGATTGACTGGTTCACCGCCTGATCATCCAGCCCTAGCGGCCCACATGCGGGTTCGAGTCCCGCAAGGGCACGAAAACATATCGGCCATACTATTAAGGAGCAGTGGTAACGATGGCTGAACGAATCGCAATCATAGGCGGCGAACAGTACGCGGAATGGATCGAGCGCGACGACAAGGCGCAGCGCCTCTTCAAGGCGTACCGCGACAGGTGGCCCGAAGGCGACGCGCGATGCGTCGCAATCGGCAGCGAACTGTACGTGCGCTTCAACAACGGAGACGAAATGCGCCGCGTATACAACGTTGGCGATTTCGACGACAAAGAGGAATGGTGCGCGCAATGCGGCACGCCCATCGATCCGGACGGGGGCGACTGCTATTTCTGTGACGCCTTCAACTGCGACGCGGTGCTGTGCGACTACTGCGGTGACAGCCTGACTTGTAACGGCTACTATTGCCCGCGCCACCGCGTCAATGAAATCCTCATGGACTCCAAAGAGGCTAAGTACGTCTACCCGTACGCATTCGGCGACGGCAAACAATTCACGTTTGGCGTCGAGATTGAACTTGAGTCCAAACTATCCCACGACTTCGTGGAAACAGTCGCCGACTCCGAACTGATAGCAGGGTGGAGCACTGATCCGTCACTAGGCCGGAACGGGGTGGAATTGCAATCCAATATCCTCGACATGTCCAAACTGCCCGCCTTGCAGCGTATCGTGGAAGGCATTCCAGAGTACGGAGAGAACGCGGGCGGACACATCCACGTCGCACGCACTGACAACCAGTGCGCGAGCCGCTGGTATTGGGCGCTGCGCGGACTGAGCGCATACCAGTGCCGACTGCTCAACATGCGCCACATCGACGACGACTATTGGTGCTCGCTCAACCATGGCGAGTACACGGGCAAGCACACGGCAGTCAACGACGAGCACGCGGACACAATCGAACTGCGCACGTTCGACTGCTGGTATGAAGGCAGCGCCAGCAAGCTCGTTCCAGCCGTCAAATGGCTGCGCGCCATGTGGCGCTTCTTCGAAAAGCACCCCCGTGGCACGATTGAAGCGTCCGTTATCAAGCATTATTCCTCGTGCATGGCCGACAATGTGACCGACACGCCCCGCCGCACGCTCGCCGAACGACTCAACGAGGCGCGCCACCTCAAGGCCGCACAAAAAGCGGAAGAGGAGCGCGAGCGTAAGGGGCGCGCCGCGGAAATCCGCCGCCGCGTCGAGAAGAACGTGATGGCGTCGCGTACCGCACGCCACAGCCATGGCGACACGCTCCCCGCCATGCTTGAATACCGCAAGCATGAGGAGCGGCGCGAGCGTGGCCGCAAGCGCGTAGAGGAGCGCCTGCTAGCCCCCGAACCCTGCTACGCGTTCCCGTCCCGCAACCTGCGCCCGCTGCACCGCTACATGCAGATGGCTACCGTACTGATTGAGGCGGGCGACAAGTCCCCCATCCTTGACTTCTTCCACCTATACCATGCGCACAGCGGCGACAACCTTTGGAACGGGTACGAGTACATCAACCGTCATGGCGATACCGCCACGCGCGTGACCAAGAACATTATCCACAGCCGTATCGCACGCGCGTCCCACGGCAAGCCGACCGCGGAACCGTTGGAACGCACCGCGCTGCGCCTGCTCAAGCGCGCCGGGCGCCCCGAACTGAGCGAACGTTACGCGCGTATCCGCAAGCATATCGCCGCCACGCGTGCCAACGACTGAAAAAATCTTCGGGGGAGCTGGAACGTCCAGCCCCCCGCCATTAAGGAGGAAAAACAAAATGTGTGTTATCGTGACAGCGGTCCCCGGCTCCATGCCCGAACCCGAAGACATCCTAGCCATGAGTGAAACGAACCCGGACGGGGGTGGCGTCAGCTGGTGGGATGGCGAGCGCCTGAGGGTGTTCAAGAACGTTGATCCGCTGAAAGTGGTCGGCTTCATCTACGGTCATTGGCGGCAGTTGCGCGACGCCCCGTGTCTGATTCATTTCAGACTCGCCACGCATGGCGCTGTGGAACCACGCAACTGCCATCCGTTCCACACGGACAGGGGCTATATCGCGCATAACGGTATCGCATACGATTATGAGGTTGGCCCGCATGCGTCCGACTCCCGCAACATGGTTGATGCGTGGATTGATAGCGGATACGATAACCGCGTGTTCGACGGACAGGGACTAGTGGCGCTTATAACCCCCCACGGTTGCCTGAAGTGGCTTGAGGGCGAGCCGGTTGAACTCTCCCGCGGTGTATGGGTGTCTAACATGTGGTGGCATGTTTGATGAATTTTCCGGGCGTGTCGCAAGGCGCGCCCTGATATAATAAACAATGAAATCAAAGAAATGAGGTAAAACAATGAAACCATTGGAATACTTTCACGATAGGGTCGAGTGCTTCCTGCACTGCCTGCCCGATAGGGCGCTCAACGCAGGAATCGACGTGGTGAGCGACATAATCGTGTTCGACACCGCGGCCCCATACACCGCAAAGGACTATCAGAACGCGCTTGAAGCATGGCTGCAAGGACGTCACGACGTATGGCAGGGCCGCATAGAGGAATACAAGTCGAACCCCACGGGCAACGCCCTCGCCACCATAACCAGATACGCGATCAACGAACACACCCCCCACACCCAACAGGATTTCGACGACATCGTGGAACGCGCATACCGGCTCGCAATAGACGAAACGCTTATTAAAAACGAACTCGAAAAAAGGAGGAACAACAATGACAGATGACAGACGATACGACGTGCTCAGCCGCATCGAAGAAGTGCAACAGTCCGTCGAGGCGGTGAAACGCACGACTGAGGGATACGGCTACAAGTACGCCACGCTCAACGACATTTGGCAGCTCGTCAAGAACAGCATGGCCGAACACGGTTTAGGCTGGACCGCGGTATGCGCGAGCGAGATTGTGGGCGCGGACAGCGACATGCCAACCGTGTACAACACGCTCACCGTAGCCGTCTATGAAGCACGCCATAAGAGGGAAAACCTCATGGACATGGTGCAGCATGGCGAAGCGGTCAGCAGCAGCTACACGTATCCCGCGGCCGCGGCTCAACAGGTGGGCAGCTTCGAAACATACTATCGACGCTACGGGCTAATCCACCTGCTTGGACTCACCACGGTGATAGACGATGACGGCAAAACAGCCGTATCACTCCCCCGCCCCTCTCTCACAGAAGAATTCAACTGAAAGGAACAACAATGGCAAACAACATGCTCGAAATCGAAGCGACAGGCGAAATCCGATTCGTACACATCAAGGACAAGTATCAGTCGGACGCGGCCAAACAGCGCGGAATCGAACCGAACTACCAGTTGCAGCTCGCTTTCCCGAAGAACGGCGACGTGCATAAGGAACTCGTCGCGGCCGCGAAACAGTTGGGCGTCCGCGCCAATGGCGAAAACCTGCGCTACAAGGACGGGGACCTTGTGACCCTCAAGGACGGCACCCAGCCGCAGCGCGGCAAGTGGCTCGTCAACCTGTCCAGCAAGTGGAGGCCAAGCATCGTTGACCAGAACGCCAACGATGTCGAACTGACCGAAGAGCCGGGCGACGGCACGCTCGCCAACGTCGCGTTCAAAATCGGCAGCACGAAGGAAGGCAAGCTCACATACTTCCTCACCGGAGTGCAACTGCTGCGCATCGAAAAGAACAACACCCCCGCCCCCCACAAGTTCGGCGTGTACACGCAAACGACCATCGACGACGAGGGCGCCGACGAACCGGAACCGGAATTCTAACCGGCCATGAACGCGCCAATCCACTACAGTGACGAAGACATGATTGACGCGCTCACCACGTGCATGAACATCAGCCAAGCCGCGAAGGCACTTGGAGTGTCCCGCGGCTGGCTGTTCCCGCACGCGAAACGTTTGGAGCGTGAAGGCAGAATCCTGCCGAAATCAATCATGCCCGCATATTTCAAACCGAAGGACAACGAATGACGAAATTCCTAGACACCCCCCCCTCCAATAGTCGGGTGAACACCGTGTTCAACACGATGCTCAAACGCAATCCAGGCAGATGGGCAGAATACCGTTCATACGAGAAACGCACCACCGCGAACGCCATCGCCTACCATATCCGCAAGCACATCACATCATGGACGGAACCAAACGTCGACTACGCCGCGGTCACACGCCGCAAGCCGGACGGCACATACGCCGTTTGGGTCAGCGCAGTCAGAGTCAGGGAGGACACGAATGCCGAAACTGAATAACCACAAGCCGGAACCATTGGAGTCGTCCATCCAAAACCGTCTCATCAGAATCTTGGAACAGCAAGGATGGTACGTGCAGAAAACAGAAGGACGCTCACGCAACGGCTTCCCCGACGTGACCGCCGTCGACACGCTAGGCAACGTATGGTTCATCGAACTGAAACGCACGGTGGGAAGGCCAAGCCCCGACCAGTGCCGCGAACTCAAGGCGCTCGCCGAACATAACGCGAACGTCATGCTCCTCTACGGTGCGAAAGCCGTCGACACCGTGCTGCTCTACAAGAACTGGGTTGATTTGACGAACATGTACCACGACATCCTCGTGGTCGACTCTGAAGGGAAAATGAAATGGAAGAAGGAAATCTGACATACCGCGTCTTCCAAGACCGTGAAACATGGCTCAAGGCCCGTGAGGAAACGATAGGCGCGTCAAGTCTCGCGCATTTCATCGCAACAGGACAACTACCATCCCCCCCGCCTGACGTTCCGGCCGTCCAGTCGGCATTGCGGTTCGGCAGCATTTGGGAACCAATGCTCGTCAAACTGTATGCGGAGCACCTGCAACTCGCCATCGCCAGCAAGAACACTCCCGTTGAACGTTTGGAGAACGGACAGCTCGCATGGTATGACAACAGCTTCTACACTGACGGACGCCTGCACGTTTCCCTTGACGCCGCATACCGCGACCATGGAGGATTGCTGCATACCGTCGAGGTGAAGACGGGAAGCAAACCATCCTACGCGTTCCTCACCACCGAACAGCGCCGCCAATATGCGGCCCAAGCGCAGATAGAAGCCCGCATGATGGACACGGACTATGCGGAAATCATCTACGCGCAACGCCCCCCGTCATGGGAGACATTGGACGCCGACCACATCACCGAACGAATCAAGAAAACACTCGACATCGTAATCGTCCCCGACGTGATGGATGCGGGCGCACTTGAACGGCATGCGACGGAATACGAGCATGCGGAACAGCCAACGGACAATGAAGGACAGCAACTGTTGGCCGAACTATTGGAAGCGAAAGACCGGTACGAGGCGCTGAAGGACAAGCTCGCAACATGGCTGGACGAACACCCCGGCGAACGGGTAGCATGCGAAGGCCATGTCGCAAGACTGGCGGAAACCACGCGCACCACCACCGACTACAAAGCGTATTTCAGCAAGCATCCGGCCGACCTGACCCCATTCCAGAAAACATCGACAACCACCCGTCTCAGCGTGGTGAAGGAGAAGAAAAATGCATGAGATTATGATGAACTGCCTGTACCTGCTCGCCACAATCCTGTCCGTGCTTGGCATCACGGCGGGCGTCTTTATCCTCGTCGGCGTTGTCAAAGGCATCACCGACCTCATCGACAATCACAGGGGGCATGATGAAAAGTAGCGTATACGAATCGCTTGACGGTGACATTTGGGCCGACATCGAACAGATGCGCCAACCCAAGCCCATGCCGCCCGCCCAGAAGAAGAACACAGTCACCCGCTACGCCGACATGACGCCCGAAAAAGCGGAGCATAAGCGGAAGCAGAAAAAGAAGTGGATGAACGAGAACCACGAGAAAATGCTCGACTATTGGAGGCAATACAGGAAACGGCATGCTGAGGAATCCAGAGCCGCATGCCGCAGATGGCAGGAGAAATTCGCGGAAGAGCATGGCGTGTGCTATCAGTCTTGGCGCAGATGGAAGCAAACGCCTGAAGGCCGCGAGCGCATAGCCGCATGGGAAGCAGAGCACGGGAAGGAACCACAGTGAGGGCTTTCATCTTCGACGAGGCAGGGACAGGCAAGACGAAACGCAGCATGGACTTGCTGGACGATGCTGAGCATATCCTCGTCATCTGTCCGGCAAGCGTCGTGAAGACCGCATGGCTGCCGCAAATCAGCCAATGGTCGCACGGCAAGGCGTTGACCATCGAAGACTACCGGAAGGTCGGATGGCCGGAAGACCATCGTTTCCTCGTGGTGTCCTATAACATGGCCGTCAAGCTAGGCGAAGTGCCGGACGGTTTCAGCCTCATCGTGGATGAAAGCCACATGGTGAAGAATCCTAGGAGCGGACGTTCCAAAGTCGTGAAAGGCATCAGCGACCTTGCCAAGGACGTGCTGATGTTGACGGGCACGCCCGCTCCGAAGGATTTGGAAGACCTGTACGGGCAGACCGTAGTCATGTATCCGCACGCCAACGACAGGATGGCCCTATTAGGCGATTCTTGGCGCACTCTAGGCGCTTTCAGGACGCGATACGGTAAACCGTACACGATGAGCGTGCAAGGGCGTACAGTGGTCAAATACACGTACTCCAAGCCCATGGTCGAAGAAGCATGCCAGCAGCTACAGAAGCTCGTATTGGACATACGACGCGGCGGCAACCCGCTACCACAAGTCGAATGGCTCCCATCACCGAAAACCGAACAGGAAGACATGGCGCTGGAACAGTGGACAAACACCCACCAACTAGCCGAAGACGTGTACGCGGCAAGCGCGAGCGCCGCAGCCGTCAAACTCGCCCAACTCGACGATGGCTTCGCATACAAAACCGAAGACCGTGGAGAATCCTACTGGTTCGGCGTGTCCAAAATCAAAACGGTATACGATGAAGCCAAGAGACGCGAAGACCATACACCACTGCTCGTATGGACACGGTTCAAAGCGGTAAGAGACGAAATCTACCGGACTTGGACGCCATGCACGGATGCGAAAACATTCCTCACCATGGCCGACCAAGAACGGGCGGAATACCGGCTCATAGTCGCCAACCCGCAGTCAATGGGCACCGGCGTCGACGGATTGCAGCATCTCATAAAAGACCAGATATGGCTCGACCTCCCATGGACATACGCCGACTGGGAGCAGGCCAACAGAAGACTGATACGACGCGGCAGCCCCTATCAGGGACGGCAGCGCATACTCGTACCAGACACGCCATGGAACCGTAAAGTCATGGACGTGATAGAAGGAAGGAAAACCCTCGATGACATCATCAAGGAAAAACAATTGGGATGAAGTGATGGAAGGCGCCAACAAGGCGGTTCCAGACTATCACGGGCCGAAAACCGACATCCTCATCGACCAGCCGATTGTCGATAGCGCATTGCGCAAAGACGTGGACGCCGCAGCCCGCGACATGGGAATCCTCAACCCCTCTGGAATCTACCAGCGCATCGCCGACAACCTCGACCATGTGAAGAACATACTCAACGGGGAGAAAGCCGAAGAATACGGCAATCCGCGCATCATGTTCCAGAACATTTCCAAACGATGGTTCGGCTGCGACGATGCGGAAGTGGATGTCGCCCTCATGATGGCCGAACTGAAAATCGAACGCATCAAATACAACCTCAAAAAAGAGGACTCGTATCTGGACGCCATCGCCTACCTCGTAATGGCATTGGCGTTCATGCAGGAAGGAGAGAAGAATGAGACCAGCGATAACCGCAATGTGACGCGGTTGAAAGTCGGCCGCGAAGAATGGCGGAAAATAGAATCCGAGGAAACAAGCTTCGTGGTACGAGAATCCCTGTCGCCATATGAGACGGTGGCCTTCATATTCACGGACGCCTTCACAGGAACGCATCTCGGCAACGCCATCATCCTCTCGGAAACCCCGTTCGGCGACTATGAGGCCAGCCCTTGGACGTGGAGCATATTCGCCAAGCTCACCGGCATGACCGTGCAGGAACTCAAAGAACGGTACCCAGCAGAAGCGAAGATGGAAAACCCCTCCGCATGCGCAATGTACCTGTACGAAATCAAACCGATAAGCGACGACGAACTGTCGCAGCGCCTTTGCGACGAATAAGGAGAGAAGAAAATGCTGAACGACATCACCATCGAACAGTACGTGGAATACCAAGACCTCATCCTGCCATACACTGAAAAACAGTTGAACCCCAACTCGTATGACGTGACCTTGCAGGACACCATCATCGTCTACGAAATGGATAGGAAAGCCGGATATGCGGACGGCAGCGACCACACGCTGCGCGGTATCCACACCAAACCAGTCAGAATAAACGAACACTACATGCTACGGCCCGGACAGTTCGTACTAGGCGCCACCGTGGAGAAAATCAGCCTACCAGACAACATGATGGCACGGTTCGACGGGAAAAGCAGCCTTGGCCGACTCGGACTCTGCACGCACGTGACCGCAGGCTTCATCGACGCCGGATTCATCGGCACCATCACCGTCGAATTGAAGAACGAGAACAGCTTCCCCATCATGCTGACATCCGGCATGAGAATCGGGCAGGTATCGTTCGAATACTTGAACGCCGCCTCGATGAAACCATACGGCATGGTCGGCCACTATCAGAACCAGAAGGCTCCACAGCCGGCAGTGGAGGTATGACATGAAATCACCAAGACAATGCCTCGACTGTGGCCGCGACATGACATTAGAGGAATGGTATCCCGAAATGCTGTGCGAAACCTGCAAGCAGGAAATCGATTCGGCATTGACGGACGAAGACAGGCAGGAAGGATTGGAGTATCCCGATGAGTGTTACTAGAATGCTAGCCCACCTCGACCCGACGCTATGCAAGCATTGCTTTAAAAAACTCACCACGAAAGAAATGTGGCTGTTCAACGGATATTGTACGAAATGTTGGAGGTTGCGCGGCCGTGATTGAACCAGACTGGCGCAACAGCAGCAAATACTATCTCAGCCCTGAACAGGAAAGCGCCGTGAAAATGCGAAGCATCGCACGGTATGGCATCGACACGCAGACCACCGTCTGCATGGAGGAATGCGCCGAACTCATTCAGGCAATCAGCAAGCTCAAACGCTTCAACCCGGAAGACCCCAACAACATGGTCAGCCGGAAAGAGCTTATCGAAAACCTGTATGAGGAAATGGCCGACGTGCAGATATGCTTCAGCCTGCTAGTCGCAATCTACGGGCTGAAACCATCTGAATTGCGTAGCATGATGGACCATAAGGTGTGGCGCATGAAACAGAGGATGGAAGCGCAAGGAGAGAAGTTCTGATATGGAAATCCTGAAACTCATCATCTGCACCATCATCATGCTGGGATTCATCGCGGCAATCATGTTGGTATACGACGCGTGGGACACGCGCGTCTTCGTCGCATACGTTGCGACCGCAATCCTAGCGGACATGATATGCGTGCTGTTGGATGATTAAAGAGAAAGCCCCCGCATGAACCTTGCGGGGGCTGAGGAGAAACCAAAGGAGGGCTGCTGGAAAAACTTCCAACAGCCCTCATTGTATCACAGTCAACAACACATTGTCAAATACCAGTCGCTGCCGGAATCAGTGCCGATTGCGACATACCTCGGCTGGCCCGAAGAAGCGCCGACATAACGGCCCCACAGGAAGCCGTCAGCATAAGCGCCCCAACCATCCAGCACGACCTTTTCGCCGCGAGAATAGTTGGCGACAACCTTCCCCTTCAACGACGGCTCGGTACGCACGTTCAACGCATCGACCGCAACCATATACGTGGTGGGAACCACAGTCGGAACCGGAGATGCCACCGGCACGGGAACAGGATTCACCGGAGTGTCAGCACCAACGCCAGCATACTTATCCCAAGCGGCCTTATCGCCAGCGAAATAGTTCAGGTCAAGCGAACCAGCATAGCCTCCGATATGACCGTTCGACGTGAACTGGCGCATCGGATACGCAACATACGACCAAATCGAATTCGCATCCTGCCAGCCGACCGCATCCATGGAAGCATAACACGCCTCCCAAATACCGCACTCATGCTTGGCTGCAATATCCTTAATGAACGGGATTTCGGAACGCTGCGCATAAACCAACGGCTTCACGCCGGTCAGTCGGATGTACTGGTACAGGAATTCATCCAAATAGGCTCGATTGCCCCAAGCGGCATTATCGTCAGCCTCCCAGTCAATGGCTGGCACGAACTTCTTCAGATAACCCTTCGTGTGTTCGGCGAAGAAATACGCTTCCTCCGAAGCGCCGACACCACGAATATAGTGCATGTATCCGACCGCAAGGCCGCGCTTGGCGGCGGCCTGAATCTTCGCATCGGCGCCAACCCACACGGAGTTCACCACACCATGGTCGTTCGAACATTCGCCAGCACCCCAAGTACACTGGACCACCACGCCATCGGCGTCAATCTTGGAAAGGTCAACGTCGGCCTTCCAATTGCTGATATCCACAATCCTCATTATTCGGAAACCTCCGTATTCTTGATATGCTTGCCAGTGACCTTCGCTTTATCGGACATTGCGAAGGATGCCGGACTGATTGAATCGGTCTTGCCGCTCGACGCCACGCACGTCAGCACGCTGGCGATGGCTGCGACCAAGGCGATGCCACAGACGTTCAGCCAATCGACCTGAAACAAGCCGACGCCACCGACCACGCCAGCCGACAATGCCGCCTGACATGCGGTGCGGATTGCACGCTCCAACGTGTCAACCCAAAAATCCTTAGTGAACAACATTCACTGCTCCTTACTGGTAGCCTTTGCCAACGGTTCTATTGTACTCCTCAACCCGTCGGGAAGTCTTGGCTTCGGATGCTGTTTCAAAAACTCGGGGTCGAGAACGTTGCAGAGTTCGCCAAGCCAATGGCCCATCGCCCGAATGTAGGAGGTTTTCAAATCGTCCTGATAGCGGAGTTCGTCGCGTTCCTGAATGAATTCGGCAAGCTTCTCGTCCTGCAGGTCGATTTCCCGCTGCATGTTCAACTGGGCTTCCGAGAGTCGCCGGTAGGCTTCGCTCAGGTCGCCGCGTCTGTTTTGCATCCAAGTGACCGCTGCGACTACGATGGCGCAGAATCCGGTCACTAGGGCTACGATGATGTCAGTGCTCATATGGCACTATTCTAGCCGATGATTGCGATTATGTCAGGAAAGGCGATAAGTGGCGTGGGTGGAACATGCCATGGCGTGACATTCACCTCGGTGCGAATAAGGTACACATGTGGGCTTCTGGCGGTACTGGAAACATCGACCTGTTGAGCGCGAGCATCAATCTGACCGGCTGGGGTTCGAAGGTGGTTATCGGACAGGTAAATAACAGCGCATTCTATCCGGCAAGCTCCGAAGGCGTCTATGCACCAACGAGAGACAGCTATTTACCGACCATTGCAGGGGTTGCAGACAACGGCAACGTGTACATCGAATATGCTGGCGGCGCGGTAGGGTCTCGCATCGTTTCCCCCATTTTCACCTACAACATCGGCTAAGCACTCCAATCGGACTACGCCAGCTGGAAGGAGAAACTACCGGAGATCCATTCCCCTTTCAAGAAGTCATGGTTCGCGGTCGGACGGATGCTGATACCGTTGTTGATGATCTGCAGCACCACATCCTTGTTTGATGTGGGGGTATTCAGGTCGATGCCATTCGCCTTAAGAGAGTCAGGAAGGTCCATTACGCGCGAAGAATCCCAAGCTTTTGCGTTACGCCAATCTCCGGCGCGATTGAACCAGAAGAACCCGTTCGCAATGCCATTGTGGACGGTGCCGCGAATCTGCACGACGTCCCACCCGGCAGTGTTCTTGTTGAGAAGGTTGCTCTCCGTGAAGGGTCCTTCGAACTTCCACTTACCGCCTTTCCTGACATAATCGCAATTATCGGCCACATTATGCAGCAGCGTACCTTCGGGCACCATTGTCAATGCGTCACGCTGGGCGGAATTCTGCACCCGCAGCATGTCACCCTTCATCGCGGCGCCGACATACAACTGCGTGATGACCACGCCAGACGCGGCCGTATTCGACACGCCAGCCGGAAGCAGCACCTGCGCCAAAGCCAAACCGCCAGCCGGAACACCGGGCGCCACAGGCGTCGCAGCTGCCACGCCTTTCACCACGCCGAACACTGGAAAATCCGAATCGTCCGACATTGGCGGGCGCGTCTCATGCTGCTTCACGTACACCACGTCGATACGCGAATTAGCGGACGGAGCAGCAGACAGCGGCACTTTCACGTTTCCATCGTTCTGGATAAGCAATGCGCCATAACGGTTCAGTACCGCGTTGAACGGATGCACGGTCACACTCATGGAATTGCTGTTGCCGGTGACGAGATTGTCCTGCGAACGGTCGAGAATGCCCGCAATCGGCAGCATCGTGGTCTTGTCACATACGAACAGGCCGCTCATGTCACGACGCGCGTCCATAAACGACGCATTGCCGGACACTGCGAAGATACTATTCCTTAACGCCATTATCAATCTTTCCTTCCAACGCTTTCAAACGTTCCTCAAGCCGGTCGATACGGTCATGGGCAAGATGGGCTTCATGTATCGCCCACACGCCCAGCATCGGATAGTTGATGCCGCACGGCTCGTAATCATCATTATACTCAACGAACTGCCCCAAACCGTTGTCATCCAACTCTTCGGCAATCATGCCGACATGGATTGTCGCGCTGTCGCCGTTCAGATTCACGTCATCGATGAAACGGTAGAGCGTCCAATCAACGGAACGCATCTGCTCCAACGTGATGTCCGGCTTGAGGAAATCCTGCTTCACCTTGCGGCTGGACTGTGACGTGCCCATCGTGCCGTCAGACAACGCCCACACCGCACGCCATGGGCCGACCGTGAACAGGTTATTGTACGCGTTCGTCGTATGCGTGCCGCCACGGTCGGTGGATAGCACGCCCCAATTCCAAGCATTGCACTTCTGGTCGATGGTCGCACGGTCATACGAGTTCCTGTTGATTGATGCGGCCACCGTATTATCGATGTTCGCGCTGATGTCCAACACCTTCTGAATCGCCTGAGTCAACTGCGAGCCGGAAGGTTTCTCCAATTCGCGCAACCGGCGACCATACTCGTTCAGGGTGGACACGAGCTTGTTGGTCGCCTGAGCCGGATTCTTCACGTCGAGAGTATTCGCATCATCCGCGGCCAATGGGATGCCGTCAGCCGACTCGCCCTGATGTACCACGATTTCCATTATTCCACCGTCACTTTCACACCGTCAAACACGTCACCCAACGTGAATGTAATCCAATTCGAGCTTTCATCGGCTTTAATGCCGGTGATGCGCCGCGTATGCGCACCATCCACATAATACCAGTCGCCCTTCGTCGTGAACCTGATATAATCGCCGACCGTATAGTTGGCGAGCGTCTGATTAACAGAATGCAGGTATCCGCGATGCACTTTCGCCTCAGTGGACGATACTGGCTGCCAGTAGACGGCGGCCGCCTCGTTCGCATACGCCTGAAGCGTGTCACTCCGCTTCACGGTCGAATGGCTGGAATCCACACTCTCCCAAATCGGCGCTCCCGCATTTTCCAGAACATCCGTGTAGGCCGACACGACGAGCGTCTTATCGTCTGATTTGCCGGACGTGAACCATTGCAGCGAGGCGAGCTTGTCGCCATCATCCGTGGCGGACAATGATGCGATGCCCGGCTGCATGGCTGACGCGCTGAAATAGTGGGTTTCGCCGCCAAGCAGCGGATGACCGGTCTTCATATGCCACTCGTAGCCTAATCCGTCGGCCGTGCGCGTGGGGAAGAATCCGATGTCGCAACCGTTCTGGTAGTTCGTGATGTTCGTCAGCACTTCGCCGACGTAATTCAAATCGACCGCCTGATAGTTCGCTTCGGACTTGCCTGTCTCCGCTGTCTCCAACACGACCGGAATGCTGCTGTGGGGCCAGCTCATCGCCTGTTCGACGAGATTGCGTGCGACCGTGTTCCATGTGACGTTCTTGTAGTGCGTGTCGTATTGGGGGTCTGGCGAACCGTCCGACTTGATGAGGCCTTTCCCCATCGCCTTCGCCGGAAGAATCGTCCGATGGTCAAAATACGTCCACATACCGGAGGCGACCAAGGTTAAGGTGCCCGTATCGGCGTCATAGTCGCGGCGCATGAGCACTCCGCCGACCGTCAGCCCATCATCTTCTGCGACCATGACGGTCTTGCCGATGGCGGCGGTGTTCCTCAAATCCAACAGTCGCGCATCATTCGCAATATACTGGACGCGCGTATTGTCGGACGAAGCGTAGATTGGTACTTTGACGGTGAGCGAGTCGGTGTCGTTCAGCCTCATCTCCCATTCCGCAGACGTGTGCGGCAATGGGATGATGCGACGTCCGGTCAACAGGTCTGCGAGATAGATTTTCACCGCCAAGCCTCCTTCCATTCGACCGTCATAGTCGGTTCGCCGGACTGCACACCCAATGGGGTGAACTGTATCGTCGCATCACCCGAAGGACGGAACCAATTCTCTTCGGTGAGGAACATGCTCAAATCCGACTGGTTCTGGAACAGCACACGCTCATTGTCGAAGTCGAACACCATCGTCTCGTCGGGGTTGATTTGACGGTGGAATTCGATTGCTTCGCCTGTTTCGACGCAGTGGATGCGCACGCCTTCGGACAATCCGCCTCTGATTTTCACGACAAGATGCGTTGGCGCGAAACCGCTTCCGGTGATGGCGACACGTCCCGGATTGCCGACCTCGCCTTCCGTCAGCGGGTCGGTCAGTGGGTCGAGGATACCTTCGCCGTCTGTCGGCACGCCGACCGTCTGCGACTGCAATGGCCCATACAGGTATGGGGATGGGGCGAGCAGTCCAATCTGGAAACCGGCCTTCCCGCGATACCGGTATTCGTCCACGGTCATCGACCTGAGTTCCGCATCGCACGACAATGCGATGCCAGCACCCTTCTGCACGGTGACGGGAACCAACCGTCCTGCCACGCCGCGGAGACGGCGCATCATCTCGTCGGTATCTTCGACCGTGCTGGCCGCATAATAGCCGTTGATGGTGATGGTGCGCCCATCATAATACGTGGTGCCGGGAATGGCGTTGCCGTCAGCCCTAGGCCAAGCATCCTGTTCGGTCTTGGCTGACGGCAAATCGTCGAAACCGCTCATGGACACCAATGTGAACTCGTGTCCGGCATCGCCGTAAAGCGTGATGTCACCCACGGTGACGGTTATCGTGCTCAAGGTCTGACACTTCCAATCATCTCATTGTTTAACGCGTATCCGAATCGGCGGGCCACGAGTTCCACGTCGCTTAACGGGCTTGCCACCACATTGTCGATGTGGACGCCGCCAGCATACCGCTGGTCACCAGCCGACACCATTCCAGTATAGTCTTTAAGCTGCGGTGCCGACACCATGCCAAGATTGGTCGCGTCAATCTGGTCAAAATCCAACGAGCCGAGCACATCGTCGACCTGACCGCGCACGAACGCGCCTTGTGCGCCGATGGCCTTGCCGAAGTCGCGCATAAGATGTTCGCCCGACACGCTGGTGTAGCCGGAGCCGGAGAACGGGCCGACCTTCGCAGGAGAGAACGGGAAGAAGTCTCGCACCTTCTGCAACGCGCCACTGACCGCTTTTTTTACACTTTCGACAGCGCCGAGAATACCCTGCTTGAGACCGTTCATCAACGCCTCGCCGGAATTGACCAGCCACGAGCCAGCATCAGCGAACAGGTCCATGATTTTACCCGGAATGTTCTTGATAAAACCAAGAATACGACCGCCCAATCCAGCGAACGGTCGGGCGATGTTCCCGATAATCGCAGGAACGGCACCCACAACAGCCATGAAGATGCTTGGGAAGTTCGCGGCGATGCTGCCCACCACGCTGACGAAGGCGCCCAGCAGCGTGGGCAGCCCGTTGATGATGCCGGTCACCAATCCGCCGATGATTGCGGGCAGCTGTTGGATGATGGCGACGGCGATGCCCGGCAATGCTGCGGCCAATGAGGTTATCACGCTGGTAATCGCGGACATCAATGCTGGAATCAACGTCGGCAACGCGGATGCTATGCTCTGACCGATGGACGGGAGCGCGGCCACCACGGTGGCGCCCAACGTCTGAAGGCCGGAAGCCAAGGACGCGCCGAATCCGCTGATGAACCCGGCAACCTCCGCGCTATTGGCGCTGACGGCGCTGAACGCGGCCTGAACGCCAGCCACCAGCGCCTGACCAAGCGAGGTCATTAGCGACGGGATCTGTCCGGCGAGTGTGGCGAACAGCGTGCCGAACGCTTCCAGCATCGGCTGTCCGTACGTGGCGATGAAGCTGGGCAGCTGGGCGAACATGTCCGAGAACGCTTGGGTGATTTGCGGCAATATCGTCATCAACGCGGGTGCGAGCGTCTGTCCAACGCTCATGAGCGCGTTTGCGATGTTCGGCAGTGCCGCGGTGACGCTCGCCACCATCTGCGGAAGGGCGGCGGCGAACGCGCTCGCCATTGCTGGCAGTTTCGTCTGGATGCCGGTAAGCGTATTGTCGAGGCTCTTCTGCCATTCGTCGAACTTGCCTGTCATCTGGGACGGGTCGAGTTTGAACAGCGTCTGGAATCCTGCCGTCAAACCGGTGAATATTGCGCCTGTCACGCCCAACTGGGATGCGATGCCGCCAATCTTGCCGATTTCCTTGCCGACTCCATTCACGGCTGCGCCGAATCCCTTCAACGCGCCTGAAGACACTTTCAACGCGGCGGAGCCGATGGTGGCGAAGGCGGCTTTTCCAGCGGACGCCAACGGGCTGAACCGTCCCGCAAGACGCGACACGGCGCCGCCGACCGTGGCTGACAATCCGGCGCCAAGAGTCTTCGCGGCGGAAGTCAATGGAGCGAACGGATTCTGCCCTTTGAACGAGCCGAAAATCTTTTCAGGAAGACCGTTGAACGGCATCGCCAACGTGGATGCCGCTTCTGACCCAAACGATTCGAGCGCGGCCTTGACGGTGGAAAGCCCATTGCCCACCACAGCCCCAATCTTGGACATGGTTTCGCCGATACCGGTCGTGTCAAGCATTTCGGCGAACGCCGTCTTGAACTCGGACGCCTTGCCTTTCACGCTGTCGACCATGGAGGACACGCCGGATTCGACGTCGGCGCGCATGGCTTCCATTTTCGTTTTGACGGATGCGGCGGCGTTCGAGAAGGCTTCGGCGAAAATCTCCTTGACCGGCGCCCACTGCTGCGCCGTATTAGCGAAATAGTTGGACAATCCGGTCTTCAGATTGCCGAACGTCTGCATGATGCTGTCGGACGCGGACACGGCAGACCCGACCAAGGGGAGGAACATGTCGGGAATGTTCAGGCCGGTGAGGTCTTTGAATTCGCGACCCACCTGCACGAGCTTGTCACGGTAGATGTCCGCGCTCTGTCCGGCCGTGTCCAACGAACGGTAGATGTCCGAATCCACGACGATGGTGTCGGCGGCTGCGCGAATGTCATGGAACGCTTGGATGAGGGACGGAGCCTTCTTCCGCGCGGCGGCATCCACTTCGGTGTTGAGGGTTTCGAACGCTTTGAGGAACGATTCGGGAAGCGCGTCCGCGTCGGAACCCATCGCGTTCAACCCGGCTTGGAGCAGCTTCACGTTCTCGGACGCCTGCCCCACGCCATTGCGCAGATTCATCGCGGCCTGCTGGACGGTTTCGAAGCCTTCCGCGCCTTTCTCGCCGAAGCTGAACGCGTACGTCCCCAAGTCTTCGAACGCGACGTTGAACTTGCCGAGCGCGTTCTGCACCCTCGTCGATTCAGACAGCGTTTTCGCCATCACGGCGGACATGGATGCGAGCTTGTCGATGACCGCGGACGATGCGGACACCGCGGCTCCGAACGCGCTAGTGAAGCTGGAACCAAGCTCGATGAGCGTGTCCTTCACGTTGACCAATGCGCGTCCGATGAACGGGATGCGGGATGCGAACCGGTCGTTCGTGGCGACCATGAGGGAAAACACGGCGGTGCCAATGACGCCTACAGTGTTCAGCGCGTCGCCGAAGGAGGATAGGAGGTTGGCGTTCTGCGAGTTCAGGCTGATTAGATTCGTCAACGGGCTGAGGAACTGTTCGACCTGCTGCACGTTGAACGCCTTGTTGACAGCTGGCGCAAGCTGGTTGACGAACGTCGAAGCCAACGTCGCAGTCGCGTTCGACAATGGCACGAATCCTGCGAGCATTTCACCGAACATGTCCACCATGCCCGAATTGGAGATGGCGGTCAACGTCTTACCGAGGTTGGCGGACAATGCGGTCGCGGCTTCCTCCGACCTTGCACCGACCGTGTTCTTGATGCTGTTCCACGCGCGGTCTGCCGTGACGGGCATGGTGGAGAACTGCTGTTCGATGGCGTCCGCGTTCTCCAACACAGTATCGTAGAGGGCTTGGCCGCTGATGCTGCCTTCCTTGCCCAACTGTTTCAGGTCGCCTACGGACGCGTTGAGATGCTTGGCGAGCATTCGTGCGATTTGCGGCGAGTTCTCCATGATGGAATTCAACTCATCGCCGTTGACAATGCCCTTGCCCAAAGCCTGTGTAATCTGCCGCATGGCGCTGGATGCTTCCTGAGTGGACGCGCCGGTGCTAATCATGTTCATGTCGAGCAGTTTGGTGAATCTTGCGGCGTCGCCGTAATTGGTCACGACTTCCGGCGCGAGCGTGCGGAGACGCGCAGCGGACTGGATGAAATCGTCCGTGGTGACGCCGACCTTGTTCGCGTATTCCAGTGACGTTTCGAGCGAGTCTTTATAGTCTCCGGTGGTGCCTACCGCGTTTTTCAGCATGGCGGTGGTCTGCCCCCACTGGTTGCCCATTTCAACAATGTTGGACGTGACGGTTTTGACGGCTTTGCCGACCGATGCGACCGCGGCGACAGCTGCAGCGGCGTTCAGATACTTGCCGAGGTCAAGATTTGCGAAGCCATTGCCGAAAGCGTTGGCGGAACGCCGTCCGCCTGAACCGAAGGAAGCGAACACGCCGTTGAGCGCGCCTTTCACACCGCCTTGCAGGTTGAGGCTCTTATTGAACGAGCCAGAGAACAGTTTAGACATGCCCAAGCCATGCGAAGCGAAAAGTCGGCTTGTGCCGGACGCCAGTTTAGGCTGGACGGCGGGGGTGAGCACCGCGCCCTTGCTTGCCTTGACAAGTGCGGACTGCAAGCCTTCCAACGATGGAAGCACTTGTATCCATGCGGTTGCGATGCTACCCTTTGCCATCTATTGCTCCTTTCGGTGAAGACCCAACGCCTTGTCGATGTCTTCAGTGTTCATCGAATCGAGTTCGTAATCATCCTCCTTCTTGGTGTTCTTCCGGTTTTCCGGCAAGACGCTTTTCGGTTTCCGTCCCTTGCCGGAGTAGGGGGCGAGCGTCGACTGTTGGATGATGTCGAGCAGTCGTGCGACCGCGCCGAACGTGCCTATCAGTTTCGCCCGCTCCAATATGGTGTATTGTCGTGGACTACCGTATTGGCTTGCGAAATCAGCCAAGATTTGGCTGTCCCACTTGTCCGGGTCTATCGCATAGGTCAGTCTTTCGACGGTGATTCCGTAATTGTCGGTAATTTTCCCGACAGGTATTCCCATGCGTCGATGATGTCGTCGTCAACCGCGTTCATAAGCTGTTCGTACTTGGTTTCGGTCAGTACGGCCTGCATAAGCTTGTCGATGAGCCATACGGTTTCCACGCTGTCTTCCATGCTGTCGCTGTGGATGGCTTGCTGGAATTTGCGGTTGCGCAGGAGTTTCGCATAGGCGTCCGCCCATCCGTCCTTGAAGTCTTCGATGGTGATGGTGGGCTTGCGTTTTGCCATTGGATTTCCTTTCGTGAAGCGTTTTTCCATATAAGTATACCCCGCGCCGCGGTCGGCGCGGGGTATGTTGGTCACGTACTGACGAGACTGAGCGAGTCGAACAGCAAAGCTGCTGGGGAATCATTGTTTGTCAGCTTGACACTGCATTCCAACGATGTTCCACCTGTTGTAAACGTCTTGCTGAATGAATCCCAAGCAGCGTAGCTGTCTATCACCAACTTGGATTCAGACAACACTTCCTGTTGTGGCGAGACAATTTGTATCAAGACCGTGCCAGATTTCCCAACATTCCAGCCCATGCAATAGCCAGTGAGTCGCAACGTCTGGTTAGGCGGAATGACGAACACGTCGGATGTTGCTGATGCTGATTTTTGAAGGGTTACGACATTCGGATTACTGTTAGCAACGCTATTTTTGGTAATTGCGTCAGCCGGTGTCCATTTCACCTGTCCTTCGTCGAAGTTGCCGTTGGGAATCAGATTGTCTGTGAACTCTCCGAAATCGTGCGATGCGGGCATATTCAGCGTGCTCGCATACCCGGCCGCAGACCAAGTATTATCGCCGCCGCTCGTAGTGGCGCCCGTGGACTTCAGAATCTTGATGTCGAACTTTGGCGCCCTTCGGGAGGGACAATTCGCCAACGTAGACATCATCGTCACCCTTGACCATCTTCACGCCGGTATTGCATGACCATGGCTGATTCTGTCCCCAGTCGCCGACCACCCTACATCGCGCCGTCTTCAGCCACCGTACCATCGGATACGGTGACTGTCGGCGTTGGATTCGGAGAGCTTACGCTTTTTTTGGGATGGTGATGTACTGGGTCTGTGCGGGCTGGTTTGCGGTCGGATAGGCGGTGATGGTGAAGTCGAAGTTCACGAGAGCCGTATGCACATGGCTGATGTCGCCGGTGATGAGGAAGGTGGCGTCGGCCATCACGTTGCGGCGCTTACGGCCACCCTTGAGCATTTCGTCGATGACGATGACATGATGCTCGAGGTCACCGGCCTGCTCCTTGACGGTGATGACGCCATCCGCGCTTGAGGTGGCGGCGGTGACGGTCACGTTGGCGGAGCCGTAGGCGACCTTAAGCAGGTCTTCGTTCAGGGCTTCGATGCACGTGCCCGTCCAAGTCTTGGAGAACGTCGGGTCGGCTTGTGCGACGGTATCGCCGCCAGCGGCCACAATATCATCGCCCGGTTCGAACGATGCGGGTTCGGTCAGACCGTCTTCGGACAGATAGCCAAGGCCGACGAATTTCTGGTCAAGTTCGGTGGTGGCGTCGGTGGGGATGGTGGCGCCCAGTGGGGCGACCCAAATATAGCCGGACTTGTTGGCACTGGCGCCCGGCTTCGAGAATGTCACGTTTGCGGAAGACTGCTTTGCGCCCATCTCAATTCCTTTCGTTGTTGACGTTTAAATCAGTGGATGGGCGGCGTCGCCGCCGCCCATGTGTGTGGATGATGTCACTCGGTGGTGTGGGTGATGGCGTAGAACTTGCTGGTTCCGCCGATGAAGCCCCAGCCGATTGCGACTTCGGTGCGGAGCATCACCTTGTTGACGGCGCCCAAGTCGCCTTCGGCGGAATTATCCGGGTTGCCGGAGTCGAACACTTCGATGCCGGACAGCGGGATTGCGCCCCAGACGAAACGGTTGGCGAAGTCGCCGATGACCGCATCGAGCACCTTCTGGGTCAGCTGGCCGGAGCCGGTGGCCGCACCGGTGTCGGATACGGTGTTAGAGGCTGCGAGGGTGACGCCGCCAAGGTTGACCATGTTGCCGATGAGCGGAACGTCGGCGGCATACTGGGTCGGCGTACCAATGGTGGTGAGGCCGTCACCGATTGCGGCCAAGTATGCGGAGGTGGTGATGCCCTGCGCGGACGCGTCGCCCTGTGCGGCGACCTGACGGACGGCCTGCTTGAACGCGGTGGCCGCTTCCGCTCCGGTGCCCGGCGTATAGTCGATGTTTCCGGCCTGGTCGAGCACGTATCCGTTGGTGCGTGCGACGGTGGACGCGGCCTTGGTCGCCGGGTTGACGCCGAAGATGGGGGCGAAGTCGAGTGCGCGGCTGATTGCGCGGTTCACATACGTGCGGTACTGGTCGAGGATTCCGGCCTGATACGGCTGTGCGAGGATGCTCTGAAGCATGGTCTGCGGGGAACCGGCGCGGAAGGTGGCGTCGGTCGGATTGTAGGCGCCGTCAACGCCGAACAGTTGGAGGAACTTCTTCGGGAAACGGTATGAGATGTAGAAGGTGATGGGGTTGATGGTCACGACACCGTTGGTGGCGTCGTTTGACGTCTTCTTCTTTTCGGCATCGGTTTCGCCGGTGGCTCCTTCGCCGAAGATGCCCATTTCGCCGGAGAAGTCGATGGTCTGCATCTGCGTGCCGATGAGGTCGATTGGAGTGCTGTTGGAAATCTTGGCGATGGCTCCGGCCGCGGGCTGGTTGGAAATCAGCTTGCGGTCAACGAAGCCCGGCTTCAGTTCGATTGTCGCTAGAGACATGACTGCCTTTCGTGGTTGAGGTGGATGGTGTCGGCCTTCTGTATTGCGGCCCCGACTCGGCCTCTGCCACGATTGCTTCCGGCTGTGTGAGCCTCGACCCCACTGTTGCCAGTGGGTATGCCCTGCATTGTTTAACGACTGTGCTGGGCGGTTCAAGTCGGTACATTTTTGGGGAGACGGTCGGTTCGGCATGACGGACGAAACTCTTATCGTCTAACCGACTATCTCCAAGACATAGCATAACACCCCGCTTGACTTTCGTCAAACGGGGTGCTGTGCAAACCGAAATCACAAGAGAGGAGCTACACATTGCTGCGTAACGGTATTTATTCTACCACATTCTCGTCGCGGTTCGTGTTCGGCGTGTCACGGGGCTTGCTATACGGTCCGACTTGGCGCGGTTGCATTGCATGTGCGCGGGCACGAGATTGCCCATCCTGTCGCTGCCGCCAGCCGCGCGCGGTATCACATGGTCTGCCGTGAACGACAATGGGTGCGCGGTATTGCGACCCCAATAGAAGGGCGCGCCGCAAT
>OGOZ01000335.1_pt1 | contig 33473 bp, 25 predicted proteins | sample 1552801 | NCBI WGS metagenome assembly OGOZ01 (sample SAMEA2580196, study PRJEB22360) | human gut metagenome | biome: human gut; feature: human-associated habitat; material: faeces | place: Denmark | collected 2008/2010 | reverse complement strand
TACTAGTTCTCTATGCATCTATTCTTACAAATAAGGAATATGCTTCTACCTATGACTTTAAAGTACCAGAAGGCTTTCGATTTAATGCACTCGCATTAAATTGTGGTGCTTATAACATCACGCCTGAATTAGAATTGACAGGAGAACTTATGAAAGAATATCTGCCAAATGGAGGAACAGAAGAAGAATTTAAAGCAATCAATCCAAAACAATATATTACTTCAGACTTCCCTCCATGCTTTGTGATGACAGCAGAAGGGGACTTCTTAGTAGAAGATGCGCTCACAATGAGTCAAGTACTGACTCATCATAATGTCCCTCATATGTATAAATACTATGTAGGAGATAAACCTCTCAATCATGTCTTCCATTGTAATATAAAACTCAAGGAAGCAACACAATGTAATGATGAGGAATGTGAATTCTTCAGGAAATATTAAAAGGTTATTCGAGCGAATAACCTTTTTGAGTGTTTACTTTAATCCAAACAATGTTTCAATACATGAATCATCCATAACTCTATCTGTCACAGGCATATCTGCATGTTTTAATAAAGAGTCTACATGGTCTTTAATTGTCACATCTACAAGTTTATTGACATCAATACCTCTGAGTTCAAAAAACAAGAATGGATTCTCATCTAATTTAGCACCTATACCATAAAGTACTGCAGCGACATGTTTACACATAATAGCCCAGTCAGGACAGCTGCAATTAAAACTAATTTCTCTTTGAGAAGGAAACAAACCATGTTTTGATAAGAATAAATCTTTTAAGTCTTCGGGAAATTCTCCATTGAGAAGCTGCTGGAGATTCTGAATCTGTGAACTGCATTGATCTATAATCTCTTCACATACATCTTCTTTAAGCGGGCTGATATTAATTTCTACCTTATAAGGTGTTCTTCGTGTACCTTGTACACGTGCTTTTACTTTACCTTTCACAATCTGTAAATCAATAACGGCACCTGTTCTTACATATCTCTTTCCACGTGTAAGACGGCTAGAATAATCGGCATATTGTTCGATATTCTGACACCAGGCAATACCCCACCAGCTCTTTGCGATTTGTCTACCTTCAATCACTATTGGGTGCATTTCTTTCCCTTTACTTTTCGCATTATTCACACTTTGTTGGGTTTTTCTCTGTAGTTCTCCCACACTGATCTGTGAATATTGCATACTTGTTTTCCAATATCTTCCCATAGGCTACACATCCAATCTGAATAAATCCAATAATTCTTTTGTATCCATTTCAGTAATCCATTTTTCCTGTCCAGTCGCAAGAATAGATTCAGCAAGTTCCTGTTTTGATTCAATGATCTGATTAATCTTTTCCTCAATTGTCCCATTTGAAACAAGCTTATGCACAAAGACTTCTTTTGTCTGTCCAATACGATATGCTCTATCACTTGCCTGATTTTCTACAGCTGGATTCCACCAGCGGTCAAAATGAATTACGTGATTTGCGGCAGTAAGATTAAGTCCTGTACCAGCCGCTTTAAGTGATAACACAATATAAGGAACATACTCATCTTCATTATTGAATTTGTCTACAATCTCTGTACGTTTCTTGGCAGGAATACCACCATGAATAATATATCCCTTCTTATGGAATATAGATTCTAGATAATCTGATAATGGTTCACACATTTCTTTATATTGCGTAAATACCAATACTCTTTCTCTCTTCTCATAGATTGTTTCACATAATTTCTTCAACATCGCATACTTACCACTATCTTTTGGATTGAAGTTCGTATCATGAATAAATTGATCAGGATGATTACAAATCTGTTTAAGTCTTGTAAGTAAACCTAATACAACACCTCTACGTTCCATTCCTTCTGATTCGAGTATTAAATCTTCTGCCTTTTCTACTTCCTTACGATATAAGACAATCTGTCTCTTAGAGAGGTCTACATGTTCCGTAATTTCCATTTTATCAGGTAAATCAGAAATAATAGATTTATCTGTTTTTAAACGCCTCAAAATAAAAGGGGAAACCACCATCTTTAATTTAGTTATATATTCAGGATGGGCTTGTACTTTCTTTGTATAGTTCTTAAAATCTGTAGCACTTCCTAATAATCCTTTATTTAAGAAATCAAATAAAGACCATAAATTAGATAAATCATTTTCAATCGGAGTCCCTGTCATCGCAATACGCATTTTGCTAGGAATCTTCTTAATAGCTCTTGTCTGTTTAGTACCTGGATTCTTTATAGCCTGTGCTTCATCTAAAATCAAACAATCCCATACACGTTCCTGTAGATATTCATTGCGAAGAGCCATTCCATATGTAGTAATAGTCGCAAAACAATCTTCATCTAAAATATTTGTCTTACCATGAAGTATATGATATGTCATACGAGGCGCAAACTTATCTATTTCCTTTGACCAGTTACCAAGCAAGGATGCAGGCACAATCAATAACACATGACTTTCTTTATTATTCTCATACATCTTCTCTAAGAAAGAAATAACCTGTATTGTCTTACCTAATCCCATATCATCTGCAAGACAGGCACCAAAACCCAAATCATTCATTTGGTTCAACCAATTATAACCATTCTTCTGATAAGGTCGAAGTGTTGCCTTTAAATACTTAGGTTTTGCCTTATTTCTAATCTTTGATGGGTTCTTTAACTGTCCTAAAGTCTCTCTTAACCACTTACCATTAGATATCTGTACACCTAAATCAACATCCACATGATCTTCATCATATATATATGTCTTTGTGAGAGCTTCTTTTAAAGTGATTGTACCATCATATTTTTCCATCTGTTCAAGAAGCTGTTGGAGCTTATTATGATTGATTTCTACCCATTGACCCTTTAACCAGCCAAGACCTTCTTCCATCTTTAATAATTCGCTGATTTCTTTTTTAGTCAATGCATGTCCATTTACTATGAGTGAAGGCTGTGCTGATAAAATAGATTCAAAACCTAATAGAGAAGGCTTCTTTTCTCCAATATTCACATTAATCTTAACTGAAGAATACTTCTTCTTCCACCAGTTTGGTACTCTACACTTAATGCCAGATGCTTCAATATCTGGAACACTTTTAAGTAAAGTATAAGCTTCTTGACTTGTTAATCGGATAGGATGAAACAAATCACCTGTTTCCATGAACTTCGCAATTAAACCTATTTTCTGTGCGACTTCATTGAGACATGATAATAGATCTAATAATTGTTTTTGATCATTCTTGTATTCAATAAGTGCATGTTTTAAAGGCATATGTACTATTCTATTTTCTATATCTTTTGTTGCATATGTGGCAAGAAATGCGAAAGGAAACTCAGAATCTTCTTCATTCTCTACTAAATGAAAATAAATTCTTTTTGCAGCCTTTAAATCCTGAGACTTTTCTTGAAGATACATTTGTGCTGTACCTTTATAGGATGTCATATCCTTTTTAAATTGTTCATTTAAATGTTTAATATTATTTTTAATCCATCTCTCATTGATATATTCTGTACCAATCGCAAATGGAATCATAGACATAAGATAATCTAAATCATCATCAGATAATTCTATGATTGTCTCTTCTCTTGCAACTTCTAATTCAGGACTACGGCTTAATACTTCAATAAACTTCTGTGATAGTTGATATAAATAAAAAGCACTTGGAGTGAGTCCTTTCAAATTATTTTTGAAACCTAACTCATAAAGAGCTGCATACTTATTCTCTTTAAACAATTCAGCCCATGCTGAGTCTTTCACTTCATCAATATGAAAACCATTTCTAGTAAATATGAAATTGAGTTGATCCATAGAATGTACCTCCTGTATTTATTCTAACATACAAAAAGAGGTTGCAACAATTAAGTTGCAACCTCTGTATTTTATAACCCTGTATATCCCATTAAATCAAAGTCTACCTGCTTCGCAACGTCACGGCCTTCTCTAATAGCCCATACGACTAAAGACTGACCTCTACGGACATCACCTGCACTATATAACTTACTAATATTAGTATGATGATCATTTTCATCACATTTTACAGTATTTCTTGCATCTAATTCTACACCAAATGCATTAATGACTGGCTTCTGTGCCCCAATAAATCCTGCTGCAATAAGCACAAGATCACAAGGTACTGTCTTTTCACTACCAGGTACCTGTTCAAATGAACGACGACCATCTTTCACTACAGTCTGTAGTTTTACAATCACAGCCTGTTTTACATTTCCTTTACTATCAAGAATAAATTCTTTTACTGTACTATTATAGACACGAGGATCTTCACCAAATACCGCAATGTTTTCTTCCTGTCCATAATCAGTCTTCTTGACTAAAGGCCATTCTGGCCATGGGTTAGAATCTGCTCTAACAAGTGGTGGTTCAGACATCATTTCTAGCTGTAATACAGACTTAGCGCCATGTCTAATAGCTGTACCAACACAGTCATTTCCTGTATCACCACCACCGATGACTAATACATTCTTACCTTTCGCATTAGGATACTGTCCATCTTTGAATTCACTATTTAATAATGACTTAGTCACCTGAGTTAAATAGTCTACAGCGAATAGAATATTATTACCTTCTCTACCAGGTACATTAATATCTCTAGGTTCCTTAGCACCTACTGCAAGAATAACAGCATCATATTTACTTAATAATTCTTTTGCCTGTTTCTTAGTTGTAATGTCTTTATTTGTAAAGAACTTTACACCTTCTGCAGTCATCTTATAAATACGACGATCAATGATATTCTTCTCAATCTTCATATTAGGAATACCATACATTAATAGTCCACCTAGACGATCTTCTCTTTCATATACATCACAATTATAACCACGTTGATTAAGTGTATCTGCAGCAGCTAAACCAGCAGGACCTGAACCAATAACCGCAATCTTTTTACCAACACGCTTTACTGGTGGTTTTGGTTCTTCTAATAGATGTTCATAGGCATATTCAATAATCGCATGTTCATTCTCTTTTACTGATACTGCTTCACCATCTAAAGAACATGTACAAGCTTTTTCACATAATGCAGGACATACTCTAGAAGTGAATTCTGGGAAGTTATTTGTCTTCTTTAAACGTTTATGAGCCTGTTCATACTTACCTTTAAATACTAAATCATTCCATTCAGGAATTAAATTATTTAAAGGACAGCCAGAAAACATACCTTTAATCTTCTGGCCGTACTGACAAAATGGAATACCACAGTCCATACATCTTGCACCCTGTTTCTGCTGTTCTTTAGTAGACAAAGGGATATGGAATTCATCGAAGTTCTTAATACGTTCTGTAGGAGGAACCTCATAAGATGTCTCACGTGCATAATCTAAAAATCCAGTTTTCTTACCCATGACTATTTTCCTCCTTTCATAGCTGCATTAAATGCTTCTACCTTAGCCTGATCTTCATCTAGACCCTGTGACTGATAATAAGCAATCAGATCCATCATCTTCTTATAATCATGTGGAATGATCTTCTTAAACTTACCAATATATGTCTTGAAATCATCTAAGAACATCTTGGCTTTTTCTGAACCAGTATACTTATAATGATTTTCAATTAATTCTCCTACTGTCTTAATATCATATGGTTTATTGACTTCAGAATATTCTACAAGTGCACCATTTAGTTTTTCATATAAATCATTATTTGGATCATAGATATACGCAATACCACCACTCATACCAGCAGCAACATTTCTACCTGTTTCACCTAAAATAACAACTAAACCACCTGTCATATATTCTAATGCATGGTCACCGACACCTTCTACAACAGCCTTAGCACCAGAGTTTCTTACACAGAAACGTTCACCAGCAACACCATTGATATAAGCTTCACCACTTGTTGCACCATATAAAGCAACGTTACCAATAATAATATTGTCTTCTGCCTTGAATGTAGCTTCATGAGGTGTCTTCACAATAATCTTACCACCAGATAAACCTTTACCTAAGTAGTCATTAGAATCACCTGTTAACTCAAGAGTTAATCCCTTAGGAATAAAGGCACCAAAGCTTTGACCACCTGCACCAAATGCATGTACTGTAATTAAGTCATCTTCTACAAAATCACCTAAAGTCTTAGTTATATGAGAACCTAAGATAGTACCAAATGAACGGTCTGTATTAGATACTTCTACAGATACTTCTGTCTTCTTATGAGACTTGAGAGCCTGTTCTAATGTCTTTAATAATACCTTTGTATCAAGTACTTCATTTAATTTGAAGTCATATACATGAGCTGGATTGAAGCAGTTATGTGCATCATTCGCATATGTGCTATCTAAGATCTTAGATAAGTCTATATGATACTGATCTGCAATATCCTTCTTCTTTAATAAGTCAGTATGACCAACCATTTCATCGATTGTTCTAAATCCTAGCTGTGCCATATATTCACGCATTTCTTCAGCAACAAACTTCATGAAGTTTACTACATATTCAGGTTTACCTGTAAATCTCTTACGTAAGATAGGGTTCTGAGTTGCAACACCTACAGGACATGTATCTAAGTTACATACACGCATCATAACGCATCCCATAGTAATAAGTGGTGCTGTCGCAAAACCATATTCTTCTGCACCAAGTAAACATGCAATCGCAAGATCTCTACCAGTTAATAATTTACCATCTGTTTCAATTACGACACGATCTCTTAAATCGTTCATGATTAATGTCTGATGTGCTTCCGCAAGACCTAATTCCCAAGGAAGACCTGCACTATAAACTGAGTTTCTAGGTGCTGCACCAGTACCACCATCATAACCAGAAATAAGAATAACCTGAGCACCCGCTTTCGCAACACCTGAGGCAATAGTACCAACACCTGCTTCAGATACTAACTTAACACTAATACGTGCTGCTTCATTCGCATTCTTTAAGTCATAAATCAACTGAGCTAAGTCTTCAATTGAATAAATATCATGATGAGGTGGTGGTGAAATAAGTGATACACCTGGAGTACTATGACGAGTCTTCGCAATCCAAGGATAAACCTTACCTGCAGGTAAGTGTCCACCTTCACCTGGTTTAGCACCCTGAGCCATCTTGATCTGTATTTCACTAGCAGAACATAAGTATTCACTTGTGACACCAAAACGACCACTCGCTACCTGTTTAATAGCTGAACATGTAGAATCACCATTGGGGCGAGTGACAAAACGTTCTGCATCTTCTCCACCTTCACCTGAGTTACTCTTACCATGTAATCTATTCATTGCGATAGCCATTGTTTCATGTGCTTCTTTAGAAATAGAACCATAACTCATAGCACCTGTCTTAAAACGTTTCACAATGTTTTCTACAGGTTCTACTTCTTCTAGAGGGATAGGTTTTCTCTTACTGAAGTCAAAGTCTAATAAACCACGTAAGTTAATGCCTTCTTCTTCCTGAGTAATAGTTTCAGAGAATTCCTTAAATAACTTATAATCACCTAAACGTGTAGCCTGTTGTAATAAGTGAATTGTCTTAGGGTTATAAAGATGGCTTTCTTTATGACTTCTTTCTTTATGGAATCCTCCAGAATCAAGTGTAGGATTTACATCATATCCAAGAGGATCAAAAGCCTGATTATGTAATGCATTTATATCAGCTTCAATATCCTTTAAAGTAATACCTTCAACTCTACTTACTGTATGAGGGAAGTATGTATCAATAACTTCTTTAGAAATACCAATGGCTTCAAAGTTCTGAGAACCACGATAAGACTGTAAAGTAGAAATACCCATCTTAGAAGCAATCTTAACAATACCAGAAAGTACAGCATGATTATAATCTTCTACTGCAGCATAGTAATCCTTTTCCAATAAGCCATCTTCTACAGCCTGATGAATTGTATCTTGAACAAGATAGGCATTAATAGCACTTGCACCATAACCAAGTAATGTCGCAAAATGATGTACTTCTCTTGTTTCACCAGATTCAATAATTAAAGCCATCTTCATTCTCTTCTTAGTACGTACTAAATAAGAGTTAACACTTGAAACTGCAAGTAATGCTGGAATAGCACAATGGTTATCATCTACACCACGGTCTGAAAGAATAATAATGTTTGCGCCACGATGATATGCTTTATCTACTTCAATAAAGAGATGATCTAAAGCTTTCTTAAGAGATGTATTCTTATAATAAAGTGTAGAAATAGTTTCACTTTCAAAATCATCTGTATGAAGATGTTTTAACTTAAGAATATCTGTGTTTGTAAGAATAGGATTATGAATATGTAATAAACGACAGTTATCCGGTGAATCATTTAAGATATTTCCTTCAGTACCAATATCTAATGAAGTAGATGTGACAATCTCTTCACGAATAGAATCGATAGGAGGGTTAGTTACCTGGGCAAATAACTGTTTAAAGTAATTAAAGAGTGGCTGATGCATAGTACTCATTGCAGCAAGAGGGGCATCATTACCCATAGCGATAATAGGTTCATTACCATTAGTAGCCATTGGAATAATATAGTCTTTAATATCTTCATACTTATAACCAAAAGCAGTCTGTAAAGTTTCTAGCTTTTCATCACTGATGACCTCTACTCTTTCATTAGGAATCTTTAAATCCTTTAAGTATGTGAGATGTGAATCAAGCCATTCACCATAAGGTTCCTTTTGTGCATAATAGTCCTTTAATTCGTCATCATTAATAAGAACGCCCTTCTTAGTATCTACAAGAAGCATCTTACCAGGACGTAAACGATCCTTAACCACAATATCTTCTGTAGGAACATCTAAAGAACCTACTTCAGAAGACAAGATTAAATAAGAGTCTTTAGTAATATAATAACGAGAAGGTCTTAAACCATTTCTATCAAGTACAGCACCCATTAATTCACCATCAGAGAATAAAATAGAAGCTGGTCCATCCCAAGGTTCCATGACTGTAGCGTTATAAGCATAGAAATCCTTCTTCTTTTTAGACATAGAAGGGTTATTTTCCCATGGTTCTGGAATACACATCATAACAGCACGAGGAAGTTCCATACCACTCATAACTAAGAATTCTAATGTGTTATCTAACATCGCAGAATCTGAACCATTTACATCTACAACAGGGAATACCTTTTCTGTATCTAATACATCACATTTCATGTTTTCTTCACGAGAAAGCATGTTGTTCGCATTACCTCTAATTGTATTAATTTCACCATTGTGGACAATAAAGCGGTTTGGATGTGCTCTTTGCCATGATGGATTTGTATTAGTAGAGAAACGAGAATGTACTAATGCAATCGCACTCTTATAATCTTCATCCTGTAAATCACTAAAGAAACTTCTTAACTGTCCTACAAGGAACATACCTTTATATACAATAGTACGGCTAGATAATGAACATACATAAGTATTTTCATTACTCTGTTCAAAAATTCTTCTTGCTTGATAAAGAAGACGATCAAAAGGAAGACCTGCTTCACAATCATCAGGTTTCTTTACAAAGCCCTGCATAATATAAGGCATTGCATCAATCGCTTTAGTACCTAATACCTCTTTATGTGTTTCTACCTTTCTCCATCCAAGGAAAGTCATACCTTCCTTAGTAATAATCTTTTTAAACATAGTCATAGCCTGATGTCTTTCTAGTTCATTCATAGGGAAAAAGAACTGACCTACACCATAATGACCTTCCTTAGGTAACTGGAAATCCTTTACACTCTTCTTAAAGAATGTATAAGGAATCTGTGTGAGGATACCAACACCATCACCTGTTTCTCCTTTTGCATCCTTACCTGCTCTATGCTCTAACTGTTCTACAATCTTTAACGCATTTGATACTGTCATATGCGTTTTTACACCTTTGATATTAACAACTGCACCAATACCACAGTTATCATGTTCAAAAGATGAATCATATAAACCTTTGTTCATGCACACACCTCCTATATAAGTGAAACTATATTACAAAATATTTTTATCATTGTAAAGAAAAATTGTTATAAAAGTGATAAAACTTTCATATATTTATGATTAAACGAAAATATATACCGTATAACTTATATTAAACGAAATATAGAATAAAAAAGAAAGCCTTTACGGCTTTCGGTTTCTCATTTCCTCCTGTATATGCTTAATACGATGATACATACCTGGATGATCATAAGAAGTATATTCAATAAAGTCTGCAGGATACACATCTATGAGTTCATCACTAGAAATACGCTTAAAAGTAGTTATTAATTCTTTTCCATAACCATTATGTACTGCCTGGTCATCTGCTTCATATTCTTCTCTTCTTGATACATAATTCATATAAAAAGAACATATATACATAATAGGTGTAATCATCACACCTAAACATGTAAAGATCACATCATAGTTCATATGAATAAGTCCAAAGTTCTCTAATACTCTTTCTGATAAGACTATACATAACTCACCATGAGGAATCATAGAGACTATAAGTATAAATAGAATACATAATACAATATATTTCATATAATTAAAGATATTCTTTTTATGTTTGAGATGTCCTATTTCATGAGAGAGGACTGCAAGTAGTTCTCCTTCAGAATTCTCATCAAGAAAGTTATCCGCAATTCCAAATTCCTTATGCCACAACATCTTTAATAAGAAGGCATTCTTACCAGTGGATTTCTTGGATTCATTGTATACCTTAATATGTTTCACTTTCTTAGGACAATCCTTCATCAGTTCTTCTATCTTGTGTCTTAGTTCATTGTCTTCTAATTCAGTAAATGTATATTGGATTCTTAAATACACATAACTGATACTTAAGACAATTAAATAAAGAATAAAACTAACACCTAGAAGTCCTAAACATAACACCAAAGATTGTGTATAAGTAATGGAGAAGTGATTTGTCCATCTTTCAATATGTTCAAGAATATAAAGACAAGGTATATAAAGGATGAAAGAAAGAATGAAGTCTAAAACTGTTTCTACGACTTCATCTTTTATAAACACTTCTTTTGTCTTCTTATTCTTGCCATACTTCTCCTCTATTTTAAATGTGGCATAATAATCAAAGCATATACTTACAACTCTATTGATCAAAGAGATACTAAGCACTGTCACAAAGAAACGTGTATATACATTTAATGGAAGTGTATCTATATAAGATAAAAAAGGAGAGAACAAATAGAATACATACACTAATACTGTAAATATCCTATTGCATAACTTCATATGATCATAATCTTTCTCATAACTTAAGAAAGATGCATAACGCTTCTTATCATATATATCACTCACTTCAATAGGTAATGGTTTCTTTCTTTGTTTATTCTTGATACCATCTAATACAAATCTATATCCTGTCTGTATCATAATAATGATAAAAATCAACCATTTCATACTAAAAATCTCCTTTATTCATTACCGAAATTAAAAAATATATAAAAATTATTGGTATTAATATTGAAATGCAAGCGCATACGTACTATAATACCCATAGAATCTAGAACGCAAATAAATGACTGCTTAAAATTGCAGAAGGACAAAATATTATAAAACCATTTCTCAATTAATGCCTATCAACTTATTGTCATTCCTAAATACTGCGAATATATAATCCGGATTGTTCCTCACTGCATGTTGCCTCTAGATAAGAAAAAGAACCCTGCGAGGTTCTTTTTTTCTTAATCTACATTAGATGCATAGAAATGAGTTATCTTATAGTTATACACAATACGTGATACATTAAATAACTGCCCATTAGAAAGATGTACATAATCTTCTACTTCTAATGCTGGACTGCCTTCTTCTAATCCTAGAATAGAAGCTTCCTGTGCACTTAACTGTTTAACATGGAAATACTTATCTGCAAAACCAATACTTAACTTTAAATCATTCTTAATATAACTATAGATTGACTGACTTGCGATACGACGATCAAGTGAAGGCACAAGATCCTTATTATAGTAAGTATATTCAATAGCCATTGGAACACCATCCATCTTTCTTACTCTTTCAATATAATAGATAGGTGTAGTAAGTTCACATTGCATACGTTTTGATAGTTCTTCTCCAGCCATCATAATATGGAATCCCTTGACATCGGTAGTAATCTTATGACGTGGGGCATTCTCAGTAATACCACAAGAACCATTCATCCATAAAGAATCATCATCTCTTGTATGACGTACAAATACACCACTTCCCTGAATAGAGAATAGAGTACCTTGTTTCTTTAAAGTACGGATCGCATTTCTAATAGTATTTCTACTTACTTGATACTGTTCAATTAACTGATCTTCTGTTGGCAGCTTATCAGTATATTCATTTTTTTCTATTTTGCGGATTATATCTTCCACTACTTCTTGATATTTAGACATTTTTCATCACCGCCCACATATTAACATAACCTAACTTTTTGGTCTAGTGCGAAAATAGTGATATAATGCATTTTGAGGTGAAAAGTATGAATTTTACACAAATTAAGATGATTATTTGTGATATGGACGGTACTTTGTTGGATAATCAGAAGAATTTACCTCCACATTTTAATCAAATATATAAGGAATTGTATGATAGAAATATCATTTTTGCGATTTCGTCTGGAAGACAGATGGGAGAAGTGAGAAAGTATTTTAAAGGAAATAAAACTATCTACCTTATGGCTGAAAATGGTGGCTATATACAACATAACGGAGATACGTTACTTGCAGACTATATGAACCAGGAAGATGTATATAAGCTTACAAACTATGTGAATACGCTTAAAGGCACGGCTCCTATGTTAAGTGGTAAGAAGGCCATGTATGCATTCAATAAAGATAAGGAACTTATAAGTAAGCATACAAGTCACTTTAGTATTACCTATGTAGATACAATAGAAGATATCGATGATGATATATTCAAGATTACAGTATGTGATCCTATGGATCCAGTGAAGAATTGTTTGGAAGGTCCTTTGTCTTGTATTAAAGGTTTTGAAGTGAAACCATCAGGAGACTGTTGGATTGATATTAATAAGAAGGGACAATCTAAAGCAGATAGTGTCATCTTCTTACAAAAGACATTAAGTATATCAGAAGAAGAAACAATGGTCTTTGGAGATTCTGATAATGATCTATCGATGTTTAAACATGCTTATTATAGTTATGCGATGAAGAATGCAGATCACTTTATACAAAGTAAAGCACGTTTTGTGACTCAAGAAGATAATGATCATGATGGGGTTATGACGACAATACAGAAGATGATGGAGGATAAAGATGGATTACTTATACAAATTTAAAGATGGTATGACTATTGTGAAGGATGATATGACATTAGGTGATCATTGTATGCATTATAGTGATGACTGGGAATCACTACTTCCTTTTCAAGTTCCAGGGAAGATGAGAAAAACAAAACAGCTATTAAACTATAATGAATCAGTGAATATAATTAATAAGATATCATATGGTGTTCTCTCGTTTTTTGATGAAATACCTTATAGTATTCCTCTAGATCATATTTACATGAATGGAAAACTCTATTTCCATACATCAAAGACAGGTTATAAGATTAATGGTGTAGGGAAACAGGTAAGTTACACTGTCGTAGAAGATTGTGGTATCAATGAAGAAAAGACAACACACAATCATCGTTCTGTATATATACTAGGTATATTAGAAGAAGTAGAGAGTAAAGAAACAAAGAAAGATGTATTAGAAACACTCATTCATACACTTTGTCCTACACATAAGGTAGATATTACTGATCAAATGGTAGATAATGTGAATATCTTAGAATTAGATATACAGTATATGATAGGAAAGGAACATATAAGATGAAGAAAATCGGATTTATTGGTTTAGGTATCATGGGGCTACCTATGGCAGGTCATTTAATGGATGCAGGTTATGAAATGCATATTTATGCAAGACATCCAGAAAAAGTGACATCTTTAGTAGAGAAGGGGGCTACACTTCATTCTACTATTCATGATTGCGTGAAAGATGTAGATGCAGTGATGACTATTGTAGGTTTTCCACAGGATGTGGAAGAAGTTTATTTTAATGACAACAACATTCTTGATTCAGTAAAGGAAGGTACATATCTTATTGATATGACAACTACATCACCTACACTTGATCAAAGAATATATGAAGAAGGTAAAAAGAGAAATCTACACGTATTAGATGCACCAGTTACTGGTGGAGATACAGGTGCAAAGAATGCGACTCTTTCTATTCTTGTAGGAGGAGACAAAGAAGATTATGAAGCATGTCTTCCTTTATTTGAAGCTATGGGTACTAATATTAATTATCAGGGTCCTAGTGGTTCAGGGCAGCATGCAAAGATGGCCAATCAGATCATGATTGCAGGGGCATTGTCTGGTGTATGTGAAGCACTCACTTATGCTTCTAGTAAAGGATTAGATCTAGATGTTCTATTAAAGTCTGTTTCTACTGGAGCTGCAGGAAGTCATCAGTTAGATGCATTTGGTCCTAAAATCTTAAAAGATGATTATCAGCCAGGATTCTTTATGAAACACTTTATTAAAGATATGAAGTTAGCTGATGAAGAAGCTAAAGAATCAGACATTACACTTAATGTATTAGAAACAGTATTAAAGAACTATCAGGAATTAGAAAAAGAAGGCTATGGTGACTTAGGTACACAAGCCTTAATCAAGTATTATAAAAAGCCCTAAGAGAGGGCTTTAAGCAACTCAGTCTTAGAAGCAGGGGTAAATCCCTGGATCATCTCTTTTGATCCTCCACCTTTGCTTTTAAGGCTTTTTAATTGTGTTAATATATCCAATGCATTATTCGCAGAACCTATGACATAACGATAACCTTTCTCATCATTTCCTACAAATACACCACCTGTACTATAAACATTGACGAGGTGATTAGTCACTTCTCTTTGATTTACAGGTAAACAGTCTTCTACAAATAAATAAGCATGATCACATAAAGAAAGCATATGTTCTTTCTCTAGTTGTGCATATTTGATTTCTAGAGCTATTTTTTCTTCATACATCTTATTGACTTGTTTTACAAGTGTTTGATTGTTGGAAGAGAAAAGATGATAAAGTGATTCAAGATGATCAAAATCATCCTTGAAACGATGATAACCACGTTCCCCAAATAAGAATATAAAACGTGTTCCTCGAGTTGTATGAATTACTTTGATGATCTTGAATACGCCTAATTCACCTGTTCTTTTTACATGGGGTGCACAACATGCACATATATCATAATCTTTGATCTCTACAATACGTACTTTACCTTCAATCTCTTTCTTAGAACGATAAGAGATACTCTCTAAATCATCAGGATAGAAACAATTAATCTCTTTATTCTCATAGATAGCTTGATTCACTTTCTCTTCTATTAAATCAATATCCTTGATATCACCATCATATTCTACTTGTCCTTCTTCACTATTTAGATGGAAACTCACGTTATCATAACCATATAAACTATGTACTATACCAGAAAGAAGATGTTCTCCCGTATGATTCTGCATAAAAGAATAACGTCTCTTCCAGTCAATATGACCTTCTATTGTATCTCCTACATTGAAGTGATGCTTCTTAACATAATGGATAATCACATCATTCTTGATTTGTACATCCTTAACAGGAATATCATTAATAGTCCCTAGATCACATTCCTGACCACCTTCCTCAGGAAAGAAAAGTGTCTGGTCAAGAATGATTTCATTCTTATTTACTTCTATTACTGTTGCCTTGAAATCTGTACTATAAGGCATTTCATCATATAATTTTATTGTTTTCATATATATCACCTTTATTATTCTAACATAAACACTTGACCGAGAGGTACTACCGAGTGTTAAAGTGTTTTCATAATTTGTGAGTTATGAATTATAAATATTAATTTGTGTTAGAATAACACAGAAAAAAGAAGGGAGAAATTATTGTGGATAAAAAGAAAACATCAGTCAATATGCTGGAAGGTTCAATATTTAAGAGTTTAGTTATCTTTATGATTCCAATTCTTATATCAAACATCTTCCAACAATTCTATAACACAATGGATACTGCCATTGTAGGAAATACTTTGGGAATGACATCTCTTTCTGCTATTGGTTCATGTGCAGCGGTCTATGACTTATTAGTAGGTTTTGCGTTAGGTATTGGGAATGGGTTATCCATTGTCACTGCAAGAAGCTATGGTTCAGGAGATGAAGAACTATTAAAGAAATCAGTTGCAGCTAGTTTTGTGATTGGTATTATATCTTCTATTGTGATTACTATTATTGCCTCTATTGGAATTAAACCATTACTTATTGCGATCAATGTATCACCGGACTTACTAAATGAAGCTTATAGCTATATTATTGTGATTGTCCAATTCTTAGTCGTTATGTTTGCTTATAATCTATGTGCAGGGTTGTTACGTGCTATAGGGAATAGTTTAATGCCTTTAGTATTCTTAATCATATCATCAGTATTAAATATCGGTTTAGACTTATTCTTTATCACACAGCTTCATATGGGTGTAAGAGGAGCAGCAGTTGCGACAGTCATTGCCCAGGGGGTATCAGTCGTATTCTGTTTGATTTATATCTTTAAGAATGTCCCATTACTCGTACCGGAAAAGAGACATTTTAAATTTGATGCGGCTCTTTATAAAGAACTATTAGGTCAGGGATACTCTATGGCTGTTATGAGTGCGATTGTTAATGCCGGTTCAGTTATCTTACAGTCAGGTATCAATGGTTTAGGAAGCAAACAGATTATTGCAGGTCATACGGCTGCAAGAAAGCTTTATATGTTCTTCAATATGCCATTTACTGCCATGGCTCAAGCCGCAAGTACATTCGTATCTCAAAACAAAGGTGCAGAAAATGTATCACGCATTCGCAAAGGTATGAAACAGATGTATATCTATGATGTTGTTGTAGCCGCAATCGCAACTGTTATTCTATTATTCAGTGCCCCTACACTTGTAACATGGATTTCTGGTACAACGGACAAGACAGTCTTATACAATGGGTCACTTTACTTACGTATTGTAGCCCCTAACTATGCAGTATTAGGTATATTAATGCAGACAAGATTTGCTTTGCAAGGTATTGGACAGAAGATGTTACCACTTGTATCGAGTATTATTGAATTAGTCGGTAAGATTATCTTCGTATTCGCACTTATTCCAGTCTTTAAATATATGGCTGTCATCTTCTGTGAACCAGTCATCTGGGTCGTTATGACAATCTATCTATTAATCGTATTCTGGAGAGATCCATTCATTAAAGAGGTTTAGGCCTCTTTTCTTTTAATACCTATTTAGAAATATTTCTAAATAGGTATTGCATTTCTTGGCGTTTATTGTATAATCTATTTAGAAAGTTATCTAAATAGGTGGTGAACATATGTTTGAGAAAACATTTAAAGCACTCAGTGCACCAGTAAGAAGAGATATTCTTAACTTATTAAAGAAAGGAAGGATGTCTGCAGGAGATATTGCTGCACAATTTGATATGACACAGGCAACTGTCTCATATCATTTATCGATATTAAAATCTGCAGACTTAATAAGAGAAGAAAAAGATAAGAATTATATTTATTACGAAATTAATGCGACTGTGTTTGAAGAAATGTTGTTGTATTTTAAGTCTTTTTTAGGAGGAAATGATGATGTTGAAGAATAAATGGTTTAAGTTTAGTTTGGTATTATTTCTGTTGCCACTTGTATGTATATTAGTGACTTATAATAAGTTACCTGCACAAGTCGCAACACACTTTGATTTTCATGGTACACCTGATGGGTATATGAATAAGTTCTTAGGGTTATATGGTGTGTGGGCATTTATGCTAGTACTTCATATATTCTGTACCTTCATGACATTTAAGGATCCTAAGAAAAGTAATATACCAGAAGTAGGATTAAGGATCATATTAATGATCTGCCCAGTTATATGTTTGATGGTGACTCTACTTATTATTACATATAGTCTAGGCTATCGTTTTGATATGACATTTATCGTGAATATAGTAATAGGCTTCATCTTTATTATTTTAGGTAATTATTTACCTAAAATAAAAAGAAACTATACTATAGGTATTCGTACTTCATGGGCATTAAATAGTGATGAGAACTGGTCACGTACACATAGATTTTCTGGTTATGTGTTTGTATTGAGTGGAATGTTGTATATTATCTTTAGTATGTTAGGTTATATGTTTATTGGTTTAGGTATTATACTTATATCTAGTTTACTATGTTTTGAATATAGCTATAGTTTATACAAGAAGGGGATTTAGTAATTATCAGGTATGAGAATCAAAACTCATACCTTCTTTTTTTATCATTTTTAATTTAGGTTTATAAAAACCTATTGACATATTAACAATAAAGAGTAGAATTGTAAGTGTAGAAGAGATAAGGTTTATAAAAACCTAAGGAGGGAAAGATATGTCAAACAAAGTAGAATTAATTTATCGTTCAAACAGAACGAAAAATGAAGCAGGTACAGTACATCGTTATATGAAGCTTCAGAGTTATCTAATTTATATTCAAAGACAGGGAAAGATAAAAGATATTCAGTTTAATTTTGAAGATTACAAAGTGTTTGAAGAGAAAATGAAAGAAGCAATTGAATCTTGTCAATCAATTGTTACTAAAGAGGTGCTTGTTAGTATATTAAATAATAAACTCAATTATATTAGAGATAGTGCTAATGATACTTATAAACAATTGTTGGAATGTGAAGATGAAGAACTTTTAGAAGTGTTTAAAATAGAAACTATAATGGATCGTTCATCAATGTATTGTGAATGCATAACTGAGGATTATCTCTCTGAACTAGTAATGAAACTTCATGAAGGAAGAAGCAACAAGAAAATCATTGATTTATGTTCAGGACAAGGAAGATTTTTATCAGTTGCAGCGAAATCGTATCCAAAAAGCCAAATGGCTGGCATAGAACTGTTAGAGTTAAATGTGATTGATTCAAAAATGATTTTGGATATGATGTCTAGTGATAGTTCGATTTATTGTGGAAATTTACTTCATACACCATGTGTTCCAAATTATGATTTAGTTTTCTGTGATTATCCTAGGGGTATAGTTCCATGTGATTATCTTTGTAATGATAAAGATGGTATTTTTAGTTTTGATAATATAAGAAGAGAAACTGATTGGGCTTTTGCAGGAAAAGCTATTAATTCTATGAATGAAAATGGGCGTGTCTATGTTTTAATGTCTGCAAGAGCGTTAAATAGTTCATCAGAAAGACGAGTACGTAAACAGGTAATTGATAATGGGCTGTTAGAAATGTCTATTTCCTTTTCAGCTGATTCTCGTTTCTATAAAGTTGGTGAATATTCACTTCTAGTATTTTCTAAGGGGAATAAAACTGTAAAGATGGTGGATGCAACTAGTTTTTGTGATAGAGTTGGGGAAAATAGAATTAAAGTGGATGAAATTGTTGAAGCAATTAATAATAACTCTAGCGAGTATGTAAAGATTATTGATAATGAAACAATTATCAATAATTCTTATAAACTAAACAGTAACACATACTTTATGGAGAAAATTACTGTACCGCATGCAAAACAACTTAAAACAGTTGCAGAGACATTTAGAGGTGTTCAATATACTTCTAAACAATATACTGAACTTAATCCTGGAGAAGGGAAATACGATATATTGAAGATTAGTGATATTAATGATGACTTTCTTGAGTGTACAGATCTAGCATCTATTGATATGCCAGAAAAGAAAGCAGGAAGATATTTATTAAAAGAAAATGATATTATCGTTGTTTCTAAAGGATATGTTTTAAAGATAGCATATGTAAAAGATTTAGGGGGAAAGCAAGTTATCCCAACAGGAAACTTATCTGTTATCAGAGTAACTGATAAGAAAGTCTCTTCATTGTATTTATTTATATTCTTAATGAGTAGTAAAGGTCAAGCCTTGCTAGATCAATGCTTAGTAGGATCAACAATTAAGTCATTATCTAAAAAAGAACTTGATGCAATGGATATTCCAGCTATTGATTTAGAAACACAGAAAAAGATTGAGGATAGATATCTTTTGCTTCAGGGTAGAATCGAAGATTTGAAGGATGAATTAAATGAATTAAAAGAAAAACAGAATAACATTTTTGAAAGTGAGGTGGAGTCTTAATATGGTCTTATCAACTATTGAACTCGATAGAGTGATGACTTATGTATATGCTAAGTTGTCATCAGAGTTAATAATTGCGAATCGAAGTAATGAGCTAGAAGAATATTTAAGTAAGATTGGATGCACAGACTGTATAGAGAAGCACAATACTAGTTATCTTGCTCATAATGCGAAAATATTGGTGATTGGTGATATGAATATCAATTGTAAAAGCATTAAGAAAATAGCTAAGAAATGTGGAATTAAAGTAGATAGAATTGAAGTCATTAGTGAGTATGAGAAGTTAACTAATCTGAATTTTGAGAAGTATAGAAACAATACAAATTATTCGGATATCATAATCGGACCTACTCCACATAAAGTAAAAGGAATAGGTGGTTATTCGAGCGCTATATCAATGATGGAACATAATCCTGAGGAATATCCAAAACTGATTAGAGCAGAAACAGCTGCTGGGGAATTAAAATTAACAGCCACATCATTCGAAGCAGCATTAAGACAAACACAGCAATATCTAGGTAAAATCAACTAAATATAACACCTTCTAATAAGTAATCATGGATAAGGGAAAAAATATTTCATTTTATTTTTTAAACACCTAAATTATGTTGTTCACAAGAGACAATATAGTGCATAAAAAATAAAATTAGTGTATAGTAGAGGATGGGTAAGGGAATAGCTCATACCAAAATCCGATTTCCTTACTATGATCACCGTAGGTGATCTTTTTTTGTGCATATATACAGGAAAAAATTAAAAATAATTTTTTTAACACCTAATAATAAGCATTGTCAGAGGGGTACCTGAGAAATTTTATTTTCAAAAGAGTATAATAATAGTAGAAGAAAAAATGTATATGAAAACGATTACGGTATATAATGTATTTATAACTGTTTATATTATTTTATAGAGAATGGGTGATGACGATGGATAAGAAGTATTTAGCACATATATCTGAAAATAGGGAACAGACAGTGTATGAGCATTGTGAAAATGTTTCACGATATGCAGAATTAGAAGCAAGAAGTGTTGGACTTGGTAGTACTTTGAAAATTGCTGGATTATTACATGATGTAGGTAAATTAACAGATGAGTTTAATGAGTATATTCATAAAGCAGTAGAAAATCCTAATTCTGTGAGAAGGGGTAGTATCAATCATTCTAGCGCAGGTGCAAAGTATATCATGGATTATGGGGCTAAACATAATATAAAATTTTCACCTGAATTGATTGCATACTCTATCTTTTCACACCATGGATTGAATGACTGCGTTGATGAAAATGAAGAAGATAAGTTTACACCTAGATTAAAGGTGGATGAGAATAGTTATCAAAACGTATTGGGTAATATAGAGCCTTTGATCACTACAGTAGATTTAAAAAGTTTATTGGAAAAGTCAGAAAAAGAATTTAATAATCAAGTTGAAAAGATAAAAAAGATTTGTATTGATATGAAATTCAATTGCGATGAAAATAGTTCTTTTTTATTAGGATGTCTAGAACGATTGATATTGTCTTATTTGATTGACGCAGATAGAAGAGATACTGCTGAATTTATGCAAGGTAAGATTAACAATAGAAAGACTCAAGAAGAAATCAATGAGTTATGGAAAGACTATCAAAAGAAGTTGAATCAAAAATTAGACAGTTTTAAAACCGTTACAAAGATTGATAAGTTACGTAAACAGATGTCTGATTATTGCTTTGATTTCACTAAAAATGGCAATGGAATATATAGACTTTCTATTCCTACTGGTGGAGGAAAAACTCTCTCAAGTATGCGTTACGCACTAGAATTAGCTAAGAAAGAAGAAAAAAGACATATCATATATGTTGCACCATTTCTATCGATTCTAGAACAGAATGCAAATGAGATAAGAACTATTTTAAATGATGATGACCATATTCTAGAGCATCATTCAAATGTATGTATTGATGAAAATAATGTCGAACAGCTGAATAGACATGAATTACTTGCTGATGATTGGAGTGCTCCTATCATTATGACGACTACTGTTCAATTTCTAAATACATTATTTGATGGAGGTATGCAGTCGGTGAGACGTCTTCATCAATTAACAAATGCGGTCATTATTATAGATGAAGCACAATCAATTCCTATAAAGTGTTTGAATCTTTTTACTACATTCATGAATTTCTTATCTTATTGTGGAAATTCTACGATTGTAATGTGTACAGCAACTCAACCGTTGTTTGAGAAAATCAATAGACCACTTCTGTATAAAGATAAGTGTAAGGATATGATTCCTAATATTGAATTCTTCTCTAATGAATTCAAGAGAGTTCATATAGAACGACCTGATAAGAAAGAATATGATTATGAGTCTTTAGCACAGTTTATATTGGATAAGATGGATCAAAATATATTGGTTGTTCTTAATACAAAAGGTGCTGTAAGAGGAGTATATAATGAAATTAAAGAATTAGTAAGTGATGATGTTGATGTTATTCAGTTGACTACTTATATGTGTGCGCAACATAGACTAGATATCATTAAGAAGATGAAGCAGTCATTATCAAGCCAAAAAACAATTTGTATTAGTACACAGTTGATTGAAGCAGGTGTAGATATTTCTTTCCAAACTGTTATTAGATCTTTAGCTGGATTAGATAGTATTACGCAAACAGCTGGAAGATGTAATAGAAATGGTGAAACGAGTGAAGGAATTGTCTATATGGTTGATGTGAAAGAAAATTTAAATCAATTGCGTGATATAAGAGAATCTGTAAAAGCAACTAAACGTGTTCTAGATGATTATGATGGTGATTTACTGATGCCAGATGCTATCAGAAAATATTATGAAAGATATTATTATCCTAAGATGTCTGATAACAATGTGTATTGTCCAATGGATTATTGTCTTAAGAATCATCAATCTGTTAAAGATTTATTTCACTATTTATCGTCAAATAGAAGACCATCAGGCTATGCTTATCTACAATGTCAGGCTTATAAATACGCAGGAAAGAATTTTAGTGTGATTGAAAAAGGAAAAACAGTCGGACTTATTACTCAATATGGTGAAGCTAAAAATATTGTGGAGGAAATGATGAATAATCCTTATGACTTGGCATTTGTGAAGCAATGTTTAAAGAAGTTGCAAAGGTATACGGTCAATGTCTATCAGACAGACACAAGGTTGAAAGAAATTGAGAACCGCCAAGGTATTACAAGATTTAATGAAGATATTTTGATTTTGGATGAAGGTTTCTATACAAATGAAGAAGGATTAAGTACTGAATTATCATTAGAAATATTCTAGAGGAGGATGAATGATGGAACATAAGAATAGCATTGAATTCAAAGTGTATGGGAGATATGCCTTATTTACAGACCCACTTACAAAAACAGGTGGTGAAAAATATACATATCAGATTCCTACATATCAAGCACTAAAAGGAATATGTGAAAGTATCTATTGGAAGCCTACGTTTCAATGGGTAATTGATGATGTGAGAATTATGAATCCGATAAGAACGCAGAGTCAGGGAATTAGACCAATACATTATCAGGATTCAAAGAATGATTTATCTATTTATACATATTTAAAGGATGTTGAATATCAAGTAAGAGCACATTTTGTATGGAATGAAAATAGAAAAGACTTGGTAGGAGATAGAAATGAAAATAAGCACTGGTTGATTGCGAAAAGAATGGTCGAACGTGGAGGAAGAAGAGATATTTTCCTTGGTACAAGAGAATGCCAGGCTTATGTCGAACCATGTAAGTTTGATGAATCAAAAGGATACTATGATGATAGCGACATGTCATTTGGAATAATGGTTCATGGCATTACGTATCCTGATGAATCAAAAGTAGAAGATGGTAAAGGCGAAATGAGTATTAGATTATGGAAACCAGTAATGCGAAAAGGAATTATTCATTTTATTACACCAGATGAATGTCCTATTGTGAAAGATGTAGGCAAGCAGGAAATTAAAGTATTTGAAAAGGGTGTTAATTTTTCTGGATTAGATGAATTTGAGAAAGGAGGAGTATTTGGCGATGAGTTGGATAAGCAATTTGAGTAGCACATATGATCAATGTGAGTCATTAATCGGTAAGGTGAGTGGGGATGATAATTCAATAATTTTATTGCCATTGTTTCATCTACAGTTGAAAGCACAGATAGAAATTTATATTGATCAAGAAGGAAATTTTATTAGGGCTGAAAGAATACCCAAGGATGATCAAGTAACTGTATTTCCCGTAACTGAAGATAGTGCTAGTAGAGGAAATGGTATAAATCCTATGCCTTTGTTTGATAAGTTATGCTATATTGCAGGAGATTATGATCAGTACAGCGAAGATTCGAAGGAAAAAAGAGAATATTTTGATGCTTATATTAAACAATTAGGTGATTGGGCTAATTCAGAGTATTCTTGTTCACAGATTAAAGCTATCTATACTTATTTGAAAAAAGAGCATGTGATGCAAGATTTAATTGCTGATGATAAGTTTGATAAGGATTCTTTGGATGATGTTGCAAGATTTATAGTAGAATCTCCTGATTCTATGGATGAAAAAGTCTGGGAAGACAGTTTAGTTCATGATTGTTTTATAGCCTATACTTTGAGTAAGACAAGTGATTTAGGCATTTGTTATGCGACAGGAGAAGTGACACAATTAACGACAAAGTTGCCTGCAAAAATTCGTAATGCTGGGGATAAAGCAAAACTCATATCATCAAATGATACTTCAGGGTATACATTTAGAGGTAGATTTAAAAATGCTGAGCAAGCTGTTGGTATTGGATATGTAACATCTCAAAAAGCACACAATGCATTACGCTGGTTAATATCTAAGCAGGGATATAGAAACGATACTGAGCGTATAGTGTGTTGGGCAAGTAAGACAATTAAAACACTTGAACCGTTTGATAATCCTTTCGCATTATTTGCTGAAGAAAAAGTTGAGATTGATACTTTAGAAAAGTATGCACATCAGATTAGTTGTTTATTAGCTGGATATCGTACAAAACTAAGTAACGAAAAAGTATCAATAATATCAGTAGATACAGCGGATGGATCAAATCAAGGCCGTTTATCAATTACGTACTACAACGAACTATTGGGAAAAGAATATCTTGATAGGCTTAATAAGTGGTATCTAGAATGTAATTGGAGATTACATCGTAAAGTAGATGGTGAATATGTTGATTATATAGGAACACCTACGCCGTTAGATATTGCACGTGCAGCTTATGGTGTGGATCAAGAAGGATTATTGAAGATTACCAATTCAAAATTACAGAAGAAGTGTGTGGATCGAATATTGTCTTGTATTGTGGATAATAGAAAATTGCCGATGGATATTCTGCAGTGTGCTGTAAACAATGCAAGTAATCCACAAAAATATAGTTCTTATAACTGGAATTTTATATTAGAAACAACATGTGCACTTATTAGAAAACATAACATTGATTATAAGAAAGGAGAATATAGTGAAATGTTAGAAGAAGACAAGTATAGAAAGGATAGAGATTATTTATTTGGAATGTTGCTAGCTATTCTGGATGATATTGAGAATTCATATTATTATCATGCGCAAATGGATTCTAGAGAAACAAATGCTAGTAAACTATGGAATATTTACTCAAGATATCCAGCTAGAACATTTGAAGAAATAAGAAGAAAGTTACAACCATATTTAGCAAAAACAAGTAAGCCAATTAGAGAAAATCAATCAAAGAGAATTGAACATATATTGGAGTGCTTGCGAGATATTGATGGTTTTAATAACAAACCATTAAATGAAAATTATTTATTAGGCTATTATTGTGAAAGAGCAGAAATAAGAAAAATTAGATCAAATTCAAAGAAAGAAGAGGAATAAAAGATGAGTGAATTTAAGAATAAAATTGATTTTGCAGTATTATTTACAGTTGAAAAGGCTAATCCAAATGGAGATCCATTAGATGGAAACCGTCCAAGAGTGGATGTGGATGGTTATGGTGAAATGTCTGATGTATGTATTAAGAGAAAAATTAGAAATAGACTTCAGGATATGGGTGAAAAAGTTTTTGTACAGTCTCAGGAAAGATCTGATGATGGATGCAATAGTTTATCTGCAAGAGCTGATGCAAATAAGGAATTAGCTAAACATAAGAAAGATAAGTCAGGGGATGAGTATGCAAAAATCGCATGTGAATCATGGATTGACGTGAGAAGTTTTGGACAGGTGTTTGCATTTAAAGGAAATTCTCTATCAGTAGGTGTACGCGGTCCTGTTACTGTAAGAACAGCTGTTAGTGTATCACCAGTGGATGTTTCTACAATGCAGATTACAAAGAGTGTAAACAGTGAAGAAAAAGCAGGTAAAGCTTCAGATACAATGGGAAGTAAAAACCGTGTGGAATTTGGTTTATATAAACTTTGTGGAAGCATCAACCATCAGTTAGCTGAAAAAACTGGTTTTTCTGAAGAAGATGCTGAAAAGATTAAAGAAGCATTAGTAACATTATTTGAAAATGATTCTTCTTCTGCTAGACCAGATGGAAGTATGGAAGTTAAGAAAGTATATTGGTGGAAACATAATTGTGAAATGGGGCAGTATTCATCTGCAAAAGTTCATAATTCATTACATGTAAATCTTCTTCCAGAAGTAGTAATTCCTAAGAAATATGAAGATTACGAAGTTACATTAGATAACCTTGAAGGTTTAGATGTAGAAGTTATTGAAGGTAGATAAGTTATGAAATATGCTGAAGAAGATTATTTGATGTTATCTGGAATTCAGCATTTTCAGTTTTGTCGACGCCAATGGGCTTTGATTCATATAGAGCAACAATGGGATGAAAACCTAAGAACTATTGAAGGTGAAATCTTTCATTCAAATGCACATAATGATAATTTTATAGAAAAACGTAATAACATAATCATTACAAGAGGTATGAGAGTGTTCTCTCATACCTTGGGTGTGCATGGTGTATGTGACATTGTTGAGTTTGTGAGGGATGATCATAATGGAGTCTCTATTCATGGCCGAGAAGGGAAATATACAATAGAGCCTGTTGAGTATAAAAAGGGGAAACCTAAATGTGACCAAAGTGATATTCTGCAAGTAGTGGCACAAGCAATGTGCTTAGAAGAAATGTTAGTATGCGAAATGAACAAAGCATATATTTTTTATGGTGAGACAAGACGCAGAGAGACTATTTTAATAACAGAAGAATTAAGAAAGTTAGTTGCAGATAGTTTTAAAGAAATGCATCAATACTTTGATAAGAAGTACACTCCAAAAGTTAAATGGTCTAAAAGCTGTAATGCGTGCTCATTAAAAGAAATATGCTTACCAGTTTTAGGAAAGAATAAATCGGTAAAGGATTATATTCAATCTAAGGTTGAGGAAAACTAATATGAAAAAACTATTAAACACTCTTTATATCACTAACCCTGATTACTATTTGTCATTAGAGGGTGAGACAGTAACGGTTTTATCTGATAAAAAGAAGATTGGTAAGATTCCATTACATAATCTTGAAAGTATTATCACTTGTGGTTATATGGGCGCAAGTCCTGCATTGATGGGAAAATGTGCTCAAGAAGGAATATCTATAATATTTCTCTCTAGGAATGGAAAGTTTCTTGCTAGAATTGTTGGCGAGCAATATGGAAATGTGATTTTAAGAAAGACGCAATACAGAGTATCAGAATGTGAAGAAGAGTCTTTAAAATTAGCAAAATGTTTTATCATGTCCAAACTTTATAATAGTAGATGGATTTTAGAAAGAGTAATACGAGATCATAAATTGAGAGTTGATACTGAAGCTTTAAAAAGTGCTTCACTTACTTTAAAGAATTCTTTGAATTCAGCCTATGAATGTAAATCTATGGATTCATTAAGAGGTATTGAAGGAGAAGCAGCGAGTATTTATTTTGGAGTATTTAATGAATTAATTCTTCAGCAGGAAGAAGACTTTAGTTTTGAATTTAGGAGTAGAAGACCGCCTTTAGATAGAGTAAATGCACTATTATCTTTTGCATATGTACTCCTAACATCAATGTGTACTTCAGCATTAGAATCAGTAGGGTTAGATCCATATGTAGGATTTATGCATACTATAAGGCCTGGTAGAAAATCTTTAGCTCTTGATTTGGTAGAAGAATTAAGAAGTGTATTTGCTGATAGATTTGTAATTACGTTAATCAATAAAAAGCTTATTTTAAGCAAACATTTTATTGAGCAAGAAGATGGTGCTGTATTACTAAATGATGAAGGTAAGAAGATATTCTTCAAATACTGGCAGCAAAAGAAGTTAGAGGTAATAGAGCATCCATACTTAAAAGAGAAGGTAGAGTGGGGTATGGTTCCTTATGTTCAAGCATTATTATTAAGTCGTTATTTACGTGGTGATCTAGATTCTTATCCAGCATTCTTTTGGAAGTGATAGTATGTTTATATTAATTACTTATGATGTGTCTACTGTAGCAAGTGCAGGCAAAGCAAGACTTAGAAAAGTTGCAAAAGAATGTGAGAACTGTGGACATAGAGTACAGAATTCAGTATTTGAATGTCAGGCATCAGCTGCAGAGTGGAGAAAGATGAAGGATAAACTTTTAAAGATAGTGAATCTTAAAGAAGATAGTATTAGATTCTATTATTTAGGTGATAAATACGAAAATAAGATAGAACATTATGGATTAAACGCTAGTGTATTCTTTGATAAGGATGATCTCATACTCTAGTGCGAATATGTAGTGTACATAAAAATACTAAGAGATTCGCACCTGAATATTTTATTAAATAAGAAATTTTATTTTTAATTATCATGATTCTTAGAATATGATAATATGAATTTGTCAAAAATAGTGAAATTCAAGTAGAAATTTTGCTATTTTTGCTGTCGCACCCCACGATGGGTGCGTGGATTGAAATAGTATGTCCCTCTCGCCACAGGATATCTCCCGCGTCGCACCCCACGATGGGTGCGTGGATTGAAATATCATACTGCTTTTGAAGATCATCAACAGCCTTGTCGCACCCCACGATGGGTGCGTGGATTGAAATTTTGCTGATGGGATCAAAGTCCTCTTTTGATAAGGTCGCACCCCACGATGGGTGCGTGGATTGAAATATGTAGCTCATTTGAAAACGTGACCATTCCGCTTGAAGTCGCACCCCACGATGGGTGCGTGGATTGAAATATGTTTACCCTCCTAAAAAAATAAGACAGGGACTAGTCGCACCCCACGATGGGTGCGTGGATTGAAATTTAAGACAATATTATTTTACAATAATTTTAAATGTCGCACCCCACGATGGGTGCGTGGATTGAAATTAGATAATCATTATCAATCTTGGTACTTAGCACGTCGCACCCCACGATGGGTGCGTGGATTGAAATATCTTTTGAATAAAATAATGCTTCATCTTTGAAGTCGCACCCCACGATGGGTGCGTGGATTGAAATAATGACTATTTTTAATTCGTTGATTGGCTGTGTAAGTCGCACCCCACGATGGGTGCGTGGATTGAAATTTATTTATGTTTTCATCACTTTTTAACGCATTGAGTCGCACCCCACGATGGGTGCGTGGATTGAAATATTTCGATGGATAAAGCAGAAAAGTGGTTTAATAAGTCGCACCCCACGATGGGTGCGTGGATTGAAATCTCCATACGTTTTAAAACTACAATAGATTAAGTGTCGCACCCCACGATGGGTGCGTGGATTGAAATCGTTCTTTCTTGCAAATGGTGTTAACATTACTCTTGTCGCACCCCACGATGGGTGCGTGGATTGAAATACTTCATTTATATCGCAATGAAGCATTTTATTGAGTCGCACCCCACGATGGGTGCGTGGATTGAAATTCCATAGAGAGGAGATATCATGTCTCTTCTCTTTTGTCGCACCCCACGATGGGTGCGTGGATTGAAATACTCTAGGTGAGCCTCATATTAAGCCTGATGGGAGTCGCACCCCACGATGGGTGCGTGGATTGAAATCCTATGGGGACAGATTATAGGAATCACTTGAACTGTCGCACCCCACGATGGGTGCGTGGATTGAAATTGATCACCTTTATCCCTCCTTTCTTAGCATGTTATGTCGCACCCCACGATGGGTGCGTGGATTGAAATAGGTCTGATGAATACGACAAGACCATACTTGATTGGTCGCACCCCACGATGGGTGCGTGGATTGAAATTTTAGTGGTCAGGTGCTTTACAACAGTGTGAGTGGAAGTCGCACCCCACGATGGGTGCGTGGATTGAAATAGCATAAAGATTAAACAGCAACGAATATATTTTTGTCGCACCCCACGATGGGTGCGTGGATTGAAATCACATAAACCCGACAGCTTTAAGCAATCCTTTTAGTCGCACCCCACGATGGGTGCGTGGATTGAAATAAAACACAACGGCAATATTAATTTAGAGCCATATAGTCGCACCCCACGATGGGTGCGTGGATTGAAATAGTCTATATTAGTAAATGGTTGGACTATGCCAATGTCGCACCCCACGATGGGTGCGTGGATTGAAATAGCACGCTATCATCAATATCAAAAACAATCTTTGCGTCGCACCCCACGATGGGTGCGTGGATTGAAATTTCTGTGATAATCAGCTTGCCTATAAACGTCTGATGTCGCACCCCACGATGGGTGCGTGGATTGAAATATGAGAGTTTATTTCATCCTCTGATTGAATGCCGTCGCACCCCACGATGGGTGCGTGGATTGAAATCTTCCCTGAATTCGTGCGAATTCCATTCTCATGGTCGCACCCCACGATGGGTGCGTGGATTGAAATTGTGAAGTTTTCTGGCTCATCAAAATTTGAAATTGGTCGCACCCCACGATGGGTGCGTGGATTGAAATCTGTGTGCTCTGCGAGGCTGAAAGACTTAAAGCGTCGCACCCCACGATGGGTGCGTGGATTGAAATTCCAGAGACTTTTGAGTAAATACTTTCGTCTTACTGTCGCACCCCACGATGGGTGCGTGGATTGAAATCGTGTAGCTGATTTTGTCTTATACTTTTCTTTTGTGTCGCACCCCACGATGGGTGCGTGGATTGAAATCTTGTTGATGATGAGAAGGGTATCTGGAAATCAAGTCGCACCCCACGATGGGTGCGTGGATTGAAATTACCTCTGATAACCCTTCTGCAGTGGTTGGAATATGTGGTCGCACCCCACGATGGGTGCGTGGATTGAAATTACAGTAAAGCGTTGGGAACTTAACAAAGCAAAACGTCGCACCCCACGATGGGTGCGTGGATTGAAATTTTGGAAGTCATCGGCTATTGGTAGTAGCTGGTGAGTCGCACCCCACGATGGGTGCGTGGATTGAAATAGTGCCATTGCTGAATGCAAAGGCAAATTCTACAGTCGCACCCCACGATGGGTGCGTGGATTGAAATCTAGATGTTCGCTCGATCTATTAAAAGAGCAGAAAAGTCGCACCCCACGATGGGTGCGTGGATTGAAATTAAAAAAGTCACAGAGGAAGATAAGGAAATTCTTGTCGCACCCCACGATGGGTGCGTGGATTGAAATATATGATGCAGTTCTGGTTAATGAATATGAAATAAGTCGCACCCCACGATGGGTGCGTGGATTGAAATGCTTCTGCTTTTTGAATATGTGTCATGCTTTGATAGTCGCACCCCACGATGGGTGCGTGGATTGAAATTAGTAGAGGAAGAAAAGCGCGATACTAAAGCAAGAGTCGCACCCCACGATGGGTGCGTGGATTGAAATATTAAAATTAACTAAGCCCGCTACACGCTTACCGTCGCACCCCACGATGGGTGCGTGGATTGAAATAGTCTCACGTGAAAGAAGAAAAGGAGATGTAAGAAGTCGCACCCCACGATGGGTGCGTGGATTGAAATTCATATGCAGAAGATGTGGCAGTACGCTCCTGTGCAAAGTCGCACCCCACGATGGGTGCGTGGATTGAAATAATGAGATGGAGCAGAAGTTAAGCAACATTAAAGTCGCACCCCACGATGGGTGCGTGGATTGAAATATGTCCTTATCTATGCTTGGTTCCATCACACACAGTCGCACCCCACGATGGGTGCGTGGATTGAAATTTAAGGCGTTGTCCATGTCATATTTGCCTTCGCCGTCGCACCCCACGATGGGTGCGTGGATTGAAATTGTTATCCACGTTGACGAATCAACCCCACATCTGGTCGCACCCCACGATGGGTGCGTGGATTGAAATCGTATTCATCATAATACCTCATGGGCATGACACGTCGCACCCCACGATGGGTGCGTGGATTGAAATAAGTGGCAAATATCAATCAAGTAAGAAATAAACTGGTCGCACCCCACGATGGGTGCGTGGATTGAAATTGTTCAAAATTGTTTTTATCTAATACCGTTTTTAGTCGCACCCCACGATGGGTGCGTGGATTGAAATATGCAGTAAGTTAAACAGTGATTACAATTATACGTCGCACCCCACGATGGGTGCGTGGATTGAAATGAGAACCTAGACGAGGTAATACAGTTCACCTTCCGTCGCACCCCACGATGGGTGCGTGGATTGAAATAAGAGATTATTTTGACACAATAATCATTGATGAAGCGTCGCACCCCACGATGGGTGCGTGGATTGAAATTTGGCAAACAAACATAAATGATAGCCCCTTGTTTGGTCGCACCCCACGATGGGTGACAGAAAACTTCTATTCCATCAGGGGAAACATGGACAAAACAAACATAAATGATAGCCCCTTGTTTGGTCGCACCCCACGATGGGTGCGTGGATTGAAATAGTCCCTCTTTAGTATCTGCAATAAAAGGCTCTAGTCGCACCCCACGATGGGTGCGTGGATTGAAATAGTCTATCAGATACAGCTGATTGATGACCCGATGGTCGCACCCCACGATGGGTGCGTGGATTGAAATAGATTTATCGCAAAGACATGATAGCAAGATTAAAGTCGCACCCCACGATGGGTGCGTGGATTGAAATTCTGCTTAGCAAGTACCATAGTAGAGTATCTTTCCGTCGCACCCCACGATGGGTGCGTGGATTGAAATCAACAACGTTTTGACCTGTTGACATGCTACCAAGAAAAGTCGCACCCCACGATGGGTGCGTGGATTGAAATATCTAGAGAACTGCACGGAAACTCTAGAGAAGATTGTCGCACCCCACGATGGGTGCGTGGATTGAAATATAATCATCAACTAATTTAGTGTCCAATTCAAACTGTCGCACCCCACGATGGGTGCGTGGATTGAAATTTGAAAGTTATTGAAACACTCAAGTTGTCAACCCCGTCGCACCCCACGATGGGTGCGTGGATTGAAATATATATAATTGGTGTTATTCTTCCTGTTTAACGTGTCGCACCCCACGATGGGTGCGTGGATTGAAATCATCAACATCAACTAATAAAAAAGGAGAGATAGAGTCGCACCCCACGATGGGTGCGTGGATTGAA
>OGOZ01000331.1_pt1 | contig 33562 bp, 36 predicted proteins | sample 1552801 | NCBI WGS metagenome assembly OGOZ01 (sample SAMEA2580196, study PRJEB22360) | human gut metagenome | biome: human gut; feature: human-associated habitat; material: faeces | place: Denmark | collected 2008/2010 | reverse complement strand
CAGGGCGATGTCATCGGCCTGGTTGGCTCCACGGGTGACTCTACCGGCAACCACTGCCACTTTGAGATGTATTATAATGGTGCTCGTTTCAGCGCCCAGACCTACTTTGGCGGCATGCGTGCTTCCCGCTAAGCGGCGGGAATGATGCAAGTCATCCCTGTTATACCGGTATTTTCCTGTAGATTTGGCGCAAAAAGATTTCATTCAGGTTACAATTTATCTATTTTTTTACAAATAATAGGGTCAGCGCTTTTCAAAGTACACCGGATGGTGTATAATATGATATAGGTGTGCGGTGGCTCCTGATTACTGTGGGCTGTTTCGCACGTTTTACCCTAAAAGGAGAGTAGCTGCTTGGAAAAGTTTGTGATTCATGGGGGCAAGCCCCTGAACGGCGATGTCGTTATCGGCGGCGCCAAGAATGCCGCTGTGGCAATTTTGCCGGCCACCATTCTCGCGGCAGATAAATGTACCATCGAAAACCTTCCCTGTATCAGCGATGTTATGGCCTCCCTCCAGATTCTGAGCGAGCTGGGGGCCAGCATCCGCATGATTAGCAAAAGCACATATGAAATTGATACGACCCATTTGAACTGCACCGAGGTATCGAACGAGCTTTCCCGCCAGATGCGTGCCAGTTATTATTTTTTGGGCGCGCTGCTGGGCCGCTTTGGTGCCGGTCAGGTTGCCATGCCCGGTGGCTGCAATCTGGGACCGCGCCCGATTGACCAGCACCTGAAAGCCTTTACCGCTATGGGTGCCGATGATTCCGTTGAATACGGCATGATCCGTGTTCGTGCAGAGCACCTGACTGGGAGCCATATCTTTTTTGATACGGTTTCCGTTGGCGCCACCATGAACGCCATGCTGGCTGCTGTGAAAGCGGAGGGCCTGACCATTCTGGAAAACGTTGCCCGTGAGCCGCATGTTGTAGACCTTGCCAACTGCCTGAACATGATGGGTGCTGATGTGCACGGTGCCGGTACGGATGTTATCAAGATTCGTGGCGTCAAGCAGCTGCATGGTTGCTCTTATTCCATCATTCCGGACCAGATTGAGGCAGGAACCTTTATGTTCGCTGCAGCGGTAACGAAGGGCGATGTAATCGTTAAGAATGTCATCCCGAAGCATTTGGAGTCCATCAGCGCAAAGCTCCTTGAAATCGGATGTGAAATCGAAGAATCGGACGATGCCGTACGTGTTGTAGCATCGAAGCCACTTACCCATACGCATGTAAAGACACTTCCCTATCCGGGATTTCCGACGGATATGCAGCCGCAGATTACGGTGACACTGGGACTTTCCAGGGGAACGAGTATTGTGACCGAGAGTATTTTCGAGAACCGGTTTAAGTATGTGGATGAGCTTACCAGAATGGGGGCAAATATCAAGGTTGAGGGAAATACGGCAATCATTGACGGAGTTCCCAAGTATACAGGTGCCAGCATCAGTGCACCGGATCTCCGGGCAGGAGCCGCACTTGTAATTGCCGCTCTGGCTGCAGAAGGAATTACGACGATTGATGACATTAAATATATTGAACGTGGATATGAGGATTTTCATCTGAAGCTTGCATCTCTTGGGGCGCAGATTGATAAGATCAGTACGGAGCGGGAGCTGCAGAAGTTCCGGCTGAAGACAGGCTGATTGGGATTCTCAGGAAATGGTGGAAGGCTGTTGCTTCTGTACGTTGGAAGCGATGGTCTTTTTTGCTTCCGGAGAGAGGAGCATGCGCCCGTAACCGGTTGCTCCCGTTGGAACCTTCCGATTTTTCTAACACCCTGTGCAAGGTCAGTGTGGTGGTGTTGAAATCGAACGCAATCCTCTGCAAGAGAACATCCATGTTCTTTGCAGAGTAAGTCGTGCATCCGAGCACGACTTTTGCTGACTGTGTCTGCCCTTGCAGATGATGTAAGAAAAATCAGGAAGAACCCATAGGGGAGCAACCTGGTTACGGGCGCATACCTTTGGCAGACGGAAGCTAATCGGGAAGATTAAATTCAAGTCGCAGGGAGTGAAAACGCTGTTGTTCATGTTCTTTTATTTCAAATAAGGGATTATATAAGACATGCTGCATAACATCGGCATCTTTCAGAATTTCGTCCAGAGCATCATGAACGCTGAACTTATCGCTGTGATTGTAGATTGCCGTACAGATGGAATTTATTTCTTCTTTGTTAAATAAGTCTAAAGAAGCTAAGAGCTGGTGTGCCAGCTGTGCACCTTTGTGTGCATGATCCTGTGAATCCATGTTGGCATAGGAATAAATGTCATGCAGCATACCTGCAATGACAGCCAGTTCAACATCTTCACCACGCTTTAAAGCTAATAAAGCACAGGCCTGTGCAATACCGTATAAGTGTAAATAGGCACATCTCTGCTCTACAGGATCGGACATGTTCAATAAAATTTCATCCACAAGTTCTCTCACTTTTTCAATTCTGATGCCATCTGGCAGTGATTTGGTTCCTAAAGAGTTCATAAGTTTCTCCCTTACACTGTATTTTCAATTTCTTATTTATTTTAACATAAAAATGATGTGATAGATAAAAATAGTAGTATAATGAGTCTGACAAAAAATAAGCGTTCAGAGATGTGCAAATCGTTAGTTATGAAACGCTGGTTTAACATATGAAGTTCTTAATGATTAACATATGAATATAGGAAAGGTGGAACTCAATAATGGAAATAAGAAGTATCTTAATAAAGGACACAACAAAAGAAGAGCGGATCCGCATCGTGCAGGAAGGGCTTAGCCAGTGTGGCGGTGCCTGCGATTTTTGCAACGGATGTGATAACCTGGGTGGCGGCATCGTAGACTCCTTTTATGAGCCGTATATCAATGGAGAAAAGGAACTGCGTGAACTCAATGAAGAGTACAGGAGCAACGCGGGTCTGGTGCGTTAAATCAGTGCCTCAATCTGCAGATTGGACTGTGTGCTCAGGTCTACAAAACCGCCGGCAGTCCGGACCGTCGGCGAAGAAAGCTTATCCTTATGAATAAAAACAACAGTTCCGACAGTTCCGTTGGTGAGACGGACGTTATTGAGCAGATAGGTATTTACTACATTTTCCAGGAAAGTCATGACAAACCTGGGATCGTATTTTTGCAAACCTTCCTCTTCGAAAATGGAAATTGCAGAGAACGGGCATAAGGGGCCGCGGTAAACTCTGGCAGAGGTGGTTGCATCATAAACATCGGCAATGGCAACCATTTTGGCATAGATTCCGATCTGGTTTGCCATAAGACCCAAGGGATAACCGCTTCCGTCACATCGTTCATGGTGCATTAATATGGCATTTAATACGTCCTGATCGAGCTTGGAGTCAAGTAAAAGCCGGTAACCTTCCTGTGGATGACGTTTAATAATGTTAAATTCCTGTTTGGTGAGCTTGTCCGGCTTCTTCAGAATGCTTTCCGGAATCTTGATTTTACCAATATCATGGAGAAGACCGCTTGTCGTAGCCTTCACGATTTCCTCTTCACTCATACGCAGCCAACGGGCAAAAATGTTACAGATCAGTGCTACATTCATACTGTGCACATAGGTTTCGTCATCGTATTCGCGCATACAGTGCAGCATATCGAAAACATTTGGTGTGGTTGCCGCAAGGTCCAGAATGTTCAGGGTATGGTTCATTAATTTATTGACATCCAAAGGAGATCCCTTTTCAACGACATCGTTCATGACGCTTCGGAAGGAATCTACATCATTTTCAAATTCTGTGCGGAATCTGGTAAATTCAGGACTGCGCTTGATCCTGTCCGCATAGGACGTGGTGTAGTCATCCGTCTGGGTAGACTGTACCACAAGCTGATCTTCTACGCGCACGGTAAGAACCGAATAAAAGGCAAGCTTCGTAATCGTAGAATCCGTCAGAATGATTCCACGAGGTAAAATAAGCTGATTATTGAAATTGTATACGTCCTCGGCAGTAACCATGCCGGGAACGAGATCGGATGTATTGACTCGTTTCATATGTCCCCCTGAAAGCGCCCCAACGCTTCTTTTATTATAAGACAAATGAAGGAGTTATGTCAATAAACAGGCGGGATATAACCAAATGTGTGACAATTTATCGGGATGATAAAAGTTATCGCAAATACAATGTTTTTTTCATTGACAAAGTATCCGGGATGGTGTAGCCTATGTTCAGATATGAAAATTCAATATTGTGATGAATCTCTTATTCAGAGTGGTGGAGGTACATAGGACCTATGAAGCCACGGCAACCCCTGATAAGGAAGGTGCCTACCTGAGCGAGCAGCGAGCCTAATGGCGATCGAACAATAAGAGGATTTGATTATCGTGTGTCAGGTCCGCTTAGTTAAGCGGATTTTTTTATTCCAATCAAACAAAAAGGAGAAACCAAATGGAGAAAAGATTATTTACTTCCGAATCTGTAACCGAAGGACATCCGGACAAAGTCTGTGATGCCATTTCTGATGCCATCCTTGATGCCTGCATGGCAAAGGATCCGATGAGCCGTGTCGCATGTGAAACCGCAGTATGTACCGGATTTGCATTAGTAACCGGTGAGATTACAACAAACGCTTATGTCGATATTCAGAAGATTGTCCGTGATACCGTTAAGGAAATCGGCTATACCAAGTCCGAGTATGGATTTGATGGCAATACCTGTGCCGTATTAGTTGCCATTGACGAGCAGTCTTCCGATATTGCAATGGGTGTTGATAAGGCCCTTGAAGCAAAGCAGGGAGAACTTCAGGATGATTTAGATACCGGTGCCGGCGATCAGGGTATGATGTTTGGTTATGCAACCAACGAAACCGAAGAATATATGCCTTATCCGATTTCTTTGGCACACAAGCTGGCATTACAGCTTACCAAGGTTCGTAAGGACGGAACCTTAAAGTATTTAAGACCGGACGGCAAGAGCCAGGTTTCTGTTGAGTATGATGAAAACGGCAAGCCGCTTCGTCTTGAGGCTGTTGTTCTTTCTACTCAGCATGATGAGGATGTCACACAGGAGCAGATCCATGAAGATATTAAGAAGTATGTGTTTGATCCGATTCTTCCGAAGGAATTACTGGATGAGGATACCAAGTACTTCATCAATCCGACCGGACGTTTCGTAATCGGTGGACCTCACGGTGATGCAGGTCTTACAGGACGTAAGATTATCGTAGATACCTACGGTGGATATGCCCGTCACGGCGGCGGTGCCTTTTCCGGAAAGGACTGCACGAAGGTAGACCGTTCCGCAGCTTATGCAGCACGTTATGTTGCGAAGAACATTGTTGCAGCAGGACTTGCTGACAAGTGCGAAATCCAGCTTTCCTACGCAATCGGTGTCGCACAGCCTACTTCCATCATGGTTGACACTTTCGGAACCGGAAAGGTTTCTGATGAAGAGCTTCTTAAAGCAATTCGTGAGAACTTCGACCTTCGTCCGGCAGGAATCATCAAGATGCTGGATCTTCGCCGTCCGATCTACAAGCAGACTGCTGCTTACGGACACTTTGGACGTAACGATCTGGATCTGCCCTGGGAGAAGCTTGATAAGGTGGATGTATTGAAGAAGTACTTATAATCCACCTGAGTAAAACTTGAGTTGCGAAGCAACGGTTTTACGAATGGGGTTCTGAATAGTTACAAATATCTGCAATAAAGAATAGAGTTAATGTATAAGTGAGATAATTGTCAAAATCAAACTTATGTATTAACTCTATTTTGTGTTATGTGATACTGCATCATATTTATACAGTATTGTATGGTCTTGTATGTATGGATAGTGTTATGCTTGTTTGGCGTGGTATTGGGTATAGATGTACATTTTCTTTAGTAATACCCAGTCGTTGGGAGATGAAAGGGTATATAGAGTAAAAAAGTCCTGCTATACCCGGTGTCTTGGAGAAAGAAGGGTATACAGAGTGAAAAAGTCCTGCTACACCCATTAGCTTGGAGAAAAAAAGGGTATACAGAGTGAAAAAGTCCTGCTGCACCCATTAGCTTGGAGAAAGAAGGGTATACAGAGTAAGAAAATCCCGATATACCCAGTCGCATGGAAAGAGAGGGTATGTAAGCCGTATATGGCATATAGTACCCATATGTTACGAAAGAACAGGGACAAATCAAAAATTCATTGCTTGCATCACCTCCCCATAAAGGGTAAACTGTAACTACATGAAATAAACCGCGTGAAATAAACCACATGAAATAAACTACATAAATCACATGAAATAAACGGCATGAGATTAACTACATTGTGAATCAACAGTTCTATAAATGGGGTTGAAAATTCAACCATGAACATAGTACATAGAAATTCCGGAGGAACACCATGGCATTTACGCATCTGCACGTCCATACTGAATACAGCCTATTAGATGGATCCAATAAAATTAAAGAATATGTGAAGCGTGTCAAAGAACTTGGCATGGACAGTGCGGCAATCACGGATCATGGAGTCATGTATGGCGTGATTGATTTTTATAAGGCATGCAAGGCAGAGGGGATTAATCCGATTCTTGGGTGTGAGGTCTATGTTGCACCGAATTCCCGGTTTGATAAAGAGCTGACCGGCGGGGAGGACCGCTATTACCATCTGGTGCTGCTTGCGGAGAATAACAAGGGCTATGAGAACCTGATGAAGATTGTGAGCCGCGGATTTACGGAAGGATATTATTACAAGCCGCGTGTCGATATGGAGCTGCTGCAGGAGTACCATGAGGGAATCATTGCATTGTCAGCCTGCCTTGCAGGGGAAGTGCAGCGTTATGTCCAGAAGGGGCTTGTGGATGAAGCAAAGAAGGCAGCACTGAAATATCAGGACTGCTTCGGAAAGGGTAATTATTTCCTGGAGCTGCAGGATCACGGACTGCCGGAGCAGAAATTAGTCAATACCACACTTTTACAGATGAGCAGGGAACTGGATATTCCGATGGTCGTAACGAATGACGTGCACTATACCTATGCGGATGACGTGAAGCCGCATGATATCCTCCTTTGTCTGCAGACCGGAAAGAAATTATCGGATGAAGACCGCATGCGTTATGAGGGTGGTCAGTATTATGTGAAGAGTGAAGAAGAGATGAAGGGACTGTTTCCCTATGCGTGGGAGGCAGTTGAAAATACCCAGCGGATTGCGGACCGGTGCCATGTGGAGATTGAATTCGGAGTGACGAAGCTGCCGAAATTCGATGTGCCGGAGGGGTATAATTCCTGGACTTACCTGAATAAATTGTGTTACGACGGTCTGAAGGAGAGGTATGGGGATGAAAATGCACCTGCCGGAGAGACCGGACAGACGTTGAAGGAACGCCTTGATTATGAGCTGAATGTCATTCAGACAATGGGATATGTGGATTACTTTCTGATTGTCTGGGACTTTATCAATTATGCTAAGCAGAACGGCATCATGGTAGGACCCGGACGAGGATCGGCGGCAGGAAGTATTGTTTCCTATTGCCTTAAGATTACCAATATTGACCCGATCCGTTATAATCTGCTGTTTGAGCGTTTTTTAAATCCGGAACGTGTATCCATGCCGGATATTGATATTGACTTCTGCTTCGAACGGCGGCAGGAGGTTATCGATTATGTAGGGCGTAAGTATGGGCAGGAAAAGGTGGTACAGATCGTTACCTTTGGTACGCTGGCTGCCAAGGGGGTTATCCGTGATGTGGGCCGTGTGATGGACCTTCCGTATGCCTATGTGGATTCCCTTGCGAAGATGATCCCGAATGAATTAAATATCACGATTGATAAAGCGCTTCAGATGAATCCGGACATGCGCAAGCTCTACGAAACCGATGAGCAGGTGAAGGAGCTGATCGACATGAGCCGTCGTCTTGAGGGGCTTCCGAGACATACCTCCATGCATGCGGCGGGTGTAGTCATCTGTTCCCGTCCGGCGGAGGATCTTGTGCCGCTGTCAAGGGGCGCCGATGGTTCCATTACAACCCAGTTTACGATGACGACGATCGAAGAGCTCGGACTTCTGAAGATGGACTTCCTGGGACTACGAACCCTTACAGTGTTGCGTGATGCCGTGAAGCTTGTGAAGCAGAGTACCGGAAAAGAGATTAATCTCGATCAGATTGATTTTGATGATAAAAAGGTTCTGGCATCCATCGGAACCGGCAAAACAGACGGCGTGTTCCAGCTGGAAAGTGCCGGAATGAAGAACTTCATGAAGGAACTGAAGCCACAGAACCTTGAAGACATTATTGCCGGGATTTCCCTGTACCGCCCGGGGCCGATGGACTTTATCCCGAAGTATATTAAGGGAAAGAGCAATTTTGGAACGGTTACCTATCTGTGTCCACAGCTTGAGCCGATTCTGTCACCGACCTACGGCTGTATTGTTTATCAGGAGCAGGTAATGCAGATCGTACGTGATCTGGGTGGCTATACCCTTGGGCGAAGCGATCTCGTGCGCCGTGCCATGAGTAAGAAAAAGCAGGCCGTGATGGAAAAGGAGAGGGCGAATTTCGTCTATGGAAATCCGGAGGAGGGCGTGCCCGGATGTGTGGCAAACGGCATCCCGGAGAATGTCGCCTCGAAGATTTATGATGAAATGATGGATTTTGCGAAATATGCGTTCAATAAGTCCCATGCGGCATGCTATGCGGTGGTTTCCTACCAGACCGCATACCTGAAATATTATTATCCGGTAGAATTTATGGCAGCCCTGATGACTTCCGTGATTGATAATCCGGGAAAAGTGGCAGAATATATTATGGTCTGCCGGAGTATGGGTATTACGATCCTGCCGCCTGACATCAATCAGGGAGAAAGCGGCTTTTCCGTAAACGGCAACAGTATCCGTTATGCACTGACTGCCATCAAAAGTGTTGGACGTCCTGTGATTGATGCGGTGGTGAACGAACGGAAGGAACGTGGCGCCTACACGAATCTGCAGGATTTCATCACCCGTATGGCAGATAAAGATATCAACAAAAAGGCGATTGAAAACTTTATCAAGGCAGGCGCGCTTGACAGCCTTGGCGGAACACGGAAGCAGTTTATGAGTGCCTATGTGCAGATCATGGATCACATCGTACATGACCGGAAGAATAATATGGCAGGGCAGATAAGTCTGTTTGATATTGTGGACGAATCAGAGAAATCCAGCTATGATGTCCGGCTTCCGGATGTCGGTGAGTATTCCAAGGATATGATTCTTGCTTTTGAGAAGGAAGTGCTTGGGATCTATGTCAGCGGCCATCCGTTAGAGGAGTTTGAGGATCTGTGGAGAAGAGGCATCACGAATACGACTGCGGATTTTGTGCTGGAAGAGGAATCCGGTGAAACGAGAGTGAGGGACAATGCGCCCTGTACGATCGGTGGAATCATTTCTAATAAGAAGATTAAATATACGAAAAATGATAAAATCATGGCGTTTCTGCAGATTGAGGATCTGGTCGGAACGGTAGAGGTTATCGTTTTCCCGAGAGATTATGAGAAGAACAGCATAAAGCTTTTGGAGGATAATAAGGTCTTTATTAAGGGACATGTTTCCCTGGAGGAGGATCGCGATGGCAAGGTGATCTGTGAGGGAATTACTGCTTTTGACGAGATTCCGAAGAAGCTGTGGATTAAATTCCCGACGATGGAGGCTTATCAGGCTTCTTCCAATGAACTGCTGCAGACCCTGCAGACCTCAGACGGGCATGACAGCGTGGTGATTTATATTGAAGAAGCAAAGGCAATGAAAAAGCTTCCTCCAAGCTGCAGTGTGCAGGCCGGTGAAGAGCTGAAGGCGCAGCTTTGTGCAAAGTATGGGGAAGATAATATTAAAATTGCATGGGATATCCGCAAAGAAGTGTAAAAAAGATTGAAAATGGAAAGGAAAACCAGTACAATAAAACTGTTCCGGAGCTTTTAACCGGGGTTCGGAATATGAGAGGCAGAATTAAGGAAACATCGTAACGGTGAAGGACTGATCTGTTACGAAACAATTACCAATATAGAAAATGGCAGCAGGAGCTGCCGCATGGAAAGGAACGGAGAGTTATGGCTAATCACATTAATACAATCGGAGTGCTTACAAGCGGTGGCGATGCACCCGGTATGAACGCAGCAATCCGTGCAGTAGTGCGTAAGGCACTCTGCAATGGTGTTAAAGTAAAAGGAATCAAGAAGGGTTATCAGGGACTTCTGAATGAAGAAATTGTGGAGATGGAGAAGAAGGATGTTTCTGATACCATCCAGCGTGGCGGAACCATTCTCGGAACAGCCAGATGCCTTGAGTTTAAACAGGAAGAGGTTCAGGAGCAGGCAGCAGAGATCTGCCGGAAGCATGAAATTGACGGACTGGTAGTCATTGGCGGTGACGGCTCTTACCGTGGTGCCCAGGCACTTTCCAGACATGGAATCAACACGGTCGGACTTCCGGGAACCATCGACCTTGATATTGCATGTACCGACTATACCATCGGATTTGATACCGCAATTAATACGGCGATGCAGGCCATTGATAAGGTACGTGATACCTCATCCTCCCATGAGCGGTGCAGTATCATCGAGGTAATGGGACGTAACGCCGGTTACATTGCCCTGTGGTGTGGCGTGGCGAACGGTGCCGAGGACATTCTGCTTCCGGAAAAGTACGATTACAACGAGCAGGCACTCATCAACAATATTATTAACAGCCGTAAGCGCGGCAAGAAGCACCATATCATCATCAATGCCGAAGGAATCGGCCATTCCACTTCCATGGCACGCCGTATCGAGGCTGCAACCGGAATGGAAACCAGAGCAACCATCTTAGGCTACATGCAGCGTGGCGGATCCCCGACCTGTAAGGATCGTTTCTACGCTTCCATTATGGGTGCTTATGCGGCAGACATCCTCTGCGAAGGAAAGACCAACCGTGTCGTAGGCTATCGTCATGGCGAGTTCCAGGATTTTGATATTGAGGAAGCATTAAATATGCAGAAGGAAATTCCGGAATACCAGTATCAGGTAAGCCGTCTGCTTTCCCAGTAAAATGAGCCTGCGAATCGTTACTGGAGCGAGATATGAGTGAACAGTAACTGCGAAAGGAAGTTTTATGATTACAAGTCTGAATAACGGGCGGATCAGGCATGCGATCCAGCTAAAAGAAAAGAGCCGGACACGGAACGAGGAAGGGCTTTTCGTAGCGGAAGGATTCAAGATGTTTGAGGAAGCACCGCTTTCAAAAATCAGGGAAATATACTGCCGGGAGGATGTCTGGCAGAGAATGGAGGAGTCTTATCGAAAGGCTCCTCTTGATAAATTATCAGGAATTTACGAAAAGCTCATGACCTGTCAGAAACAGGGAACTGTTGTGGAAACCGTGGCGGAGGAGGTATTCCGGAAGCTGTCGGATACCCAGACCCCTCAGGGGATTTTCTTCCTGATGGAAAAGATGACCTATGACCTGTCTGCTCTTCTTAGGAGAGCAGGCGAACGGAAGGCACAGGAAGGGAAAAGACCATTGTTCCTTATCCTTGAGGACATTCAGGATCCGGGGAACCTGGGAACCATGATCCGCACCGGAGAGGGTGCCGGAGTCGATGGGATCCTGATGAGTAAAGGAACCGTAGATATTTATAATCCGAAGACCATCCGCTCCACGATGGGATCCCTTTACCGAGTACCGTTCCTGTATACCGGGGATCTTACACAGACCATAGGACAGCTGCAGAAAGCCGGAATCCGCGTCTATGCGGCACACCTTAAAGGAACGAAATCCTACCGGGAACCGGACTATGCAGAAGGGGCGGCATTTCTGATCGGAAACGAGGGTAACGGTTTAAAGGAGGAGACCGCCGCACTTGCAGATGAATACATACGGATTCCCATGCAGGGAAGGCTGGAATCGCTGAATGCAGCGGTGGCAGCAGCGTTGTTAATGTATGAGGTGGCTGTTTGATGAATCTGCATCTGGCTAAGACAGAGTAAGAGTGAGAAACACAGGCATGTGAGATTATGCAAAATTTGTCATACATGAGTAAAATGCAGAAGACAGAATAAAAGCGTGAATCATGAACATGTGGTTTACACACGGATTATCAAAATAAGATAAAAAATATGACATATAAATGATAATATATAAGTGGAAAGAAGGGATTGACATGAAGCTTGGATTTATCGGACTTGGCAATATGGCAAAGGCAATGATTGGCGGCATTCTTAAAAAAGAAGTAGTGTCTGCCAAGGACATTATGGGATGTGCAAAAAGTGAGGCTTCCAAAGAATATGCCTCCGGGAACTGGGGTATTCTGATAGGTGAGGATAATATTCAGGTGGCACACTTTGCGGAGATTCTTGTACTTGCCGTAAAGCCGCAGGTTCTGCCCCGGGTGGTTGAGCAGATTAAGGATGCGGTTTCAGAGGATACAGTGATTGTCAGCATTGCTGCCGGTGTATCGATGGACAGCCTTGGCAGGATGTTTGGCAGAAGCTTAAAATTTGTCCGCTGTATGCCGAATACTCCGGCACTTGTCGGAATGGGATGCACCGGGGTGTGTTGTAATGAGCTGGTAACGAGGGATGAGATGCAGCAGAGTCTTTCTCTGTTACAGAGCTTCGGACTGGCAGAGGAAGTACCCGAGAAGCTGATGGATGCCGTGGTCGGGGTGAGCGGAAGCTCACCGGCGTATGTGTTCCTGTTTCTGGAGGCACTCGCAGATGGAGCAGTACAGGCAGGAATGCCGAGAGCACAGGCCTACCGGTTCGCTGCACAGTCCATTATGGGAAGCGCAGCCCTGGCACTTGAAACCGGGAAGCATCCGGGAGAGCTGAAGGATATGGTATGTTCTCCGGGTGGAACAACCATCGAAGCCGTACAGGTTCTGGAGGACCGCGGATTCCGCAGCAGCGTGATGCATGCGGTATCTGCCTGCGTGGAAAGATGTAGAGCACTTAGCAAAGACGAGACGTAGTCGAAGTTTGAGCTTAGTGCGAACGCTACCCGAACACTTAATGAGAGCGAGCGGAGCGAAGATCGAATTTAGTGAATGGGTAATCCCGCAAACTTGACAAGAATTAGACCATTTGTTAATATTATCCACATATTACGTAACAAGTTTGTAACATCTTGTTCATGTATAGTGGAGGAAACATCATGGATCGGAGAAAGAGGCTGTTAGTATGCCTTGCAGGATTAAGTATCTGCATGGGATTCTTACTGACAGAGGAAATAACCGTTCAGGCCGGAGAAAAGGAAGGACATGACTTCATGTGCTCCGGCGTGGGTACTGTGTTAGATCCCAATGATTTCACCGTGGACGAACCGGAGAAGCAGCAGGAAGAGCTTAATATCTATCAGAAGTTTGAAGCCGAGCAGGCTCGTATGGAAACTGAGCTTGCCATGGCGAATGTCCAGAATGCGCTGAACGTCCGTGCACAGGCGAATGAAAAATCAGAGAAGGTCGGATTCCTGTATAAGGACTGTGGAGGCACAATCTTAGAGCAGGAGAACGGCTGGACGAAGATCAAATCCGGCAATGTGATCGGCTGGGCCAAGGACGAATATCTCGTTTTTGGAGAAGATGCCGAGAAGATGGCAGAGGATGTCGGGAACTGGATTGTGAAGCTCAATTCAGAAGCAGTACGTGTTAGGATGGAACCGAACGAAGAAGCAGAAACGATCTGCTACCTTGCAAAGGATGATGCGGTAGACTTTATCGAAATTGTAAACGATGAGTGGGTCAGCATCGACTATGAAGGTGCAATCGGATATGTCAGAACGGAATACATTCAGATTAATTTTCATATTGATGAAGGAGAGACGATTGAAGTGGTCCGTGCCAGAGAGCGGGAGGCAGCAGAGAGAAAGAGAATTGCGAACCGTGGCGCTGTTTCAGCAGATGCTGATGAAACAAGACTTCTGGCAGCATTGATCTACTGTGAAGCCGGCAATCAGCCCTATGAGGGAATGCTTGGTGTCGGAGCGGTTGTCATGAACCGTGTGAAGAGTCCGGCCTATCCGGGCAGCATTTACGGAGTCATTTATTCCTCCGGGCAGTTCACACCTGCCATGTCAGGAAAGGTGGCAAGGGTTTACGAAGGAAACATTCCGGATGCCTGCATCCAGGCAGCACAGGCTGCGATCAATGGCGAAACTTCAGTAGGGGGAGCAACCTACTTTAGAAGAGCCGGACGCCATGACGGCTACGTTATCGGAGATCACGTCTTCTGGTAAACACAAGACCCTGGGAGTACAGGGAGAGGGAGTAAGTATGAGTTCAATGATTACGATCTGGCTGATCGTGTTTGTCGTACTGGTCATTATCGAGATTATCACGATGGGACTTACCACAATCTGGTTTGCAGGAGGTGCCCTTGTGGCAACGCTGGCAGCAGCAGTTCAAGCACCGTTATGGGTTCAGATTGTGCTGTTCCTTGTCGTATCAGCCCTGCTGCTATTCTTTACCCGTCCGGTAGCTGTAAAATATTTTAATAAGGACCGTGTGAGGACAAATGTGGAGAGTCTGATCGGACAGCAGGCCATTGTAATCAGTGAAATTAATAATCTTCAGGGAATCGGGCAGGTGACCGTGAACGGTCAGGAATGGAGTGCCCGCAGTACCGATGAAGAAGCAGCCATTCCGGTAGGATGCGTTGTTATTATAGAGCGTGTCAGCGGAGTCAAGCTGATCGTTACACCAAAGCAGTAAAAGCAGCAGCTTTTTAATGGAGAGGAGAAAGAAATGGGAGTATTAGCAGTATTGGTTTTATTGGTTTTCATCTTTGTTCTGGTGATTTTAGCATCCAGCATTAAGATTGTGCCGCAGGCTTATGCCTATGTTGTGGAGCGTCTGGGAGCTTATCAGTCCACCTGGTCTGTTGGCTTTCATATCAAGATTCCTGTATTTGATAAGGTGGCCCGCAAGATCAATTTAAAGGAGCAGGTAGTGGATTTCGCACCGCAGCCGGTAATCACGAAGGATAATGTAACCATGCGGATTGATACCGTTGTGTTTTTCCAGATCACCGATCCGAAGCTTTATGCATACGGTGTGGAAAATCCGATTATGGCGATCGAGAACCTGACCGCAACAACACTTCGAAACATCATTGGTGAACTGGAGCTGGATCAGACACTGACTTCCAGAGAGACCATTAATACCAAGATGAGAGCTTCCCTGGATGAGGCAACGGATCCCTGGGGTATCAAGGTAAACCGTGTTGAGCTTAAGAATATTATTCCCCCTGCAGAAATCCAGAACGCCATGGAGCGTCAGATGAAGGCAGAACGGGAACGTCGTGAAGCCGTTACCAGAGCAGAGGGTGAGAAGAAAGCAAGCATTACGATTGCAGAAGGTAAGCGTGAAGCAGCCATTCTGGAAGCAGAAGCAGATAAGCAGTCTGCCATTCTCCGCGCAGAAGCTGAAAAGGAAAAGATGATCCGTGAAGCAGAAGGTGAAGCAGAAGCCATCTTAAAGGTACAGCAGGCAACCGCAGACGGTATCCGTATGCTGCGTGAAGCAGGAGCAGATGAGGCAGTCCTTCGCATTAAGAGTCTGGAAGCCTTCGAAAAGGCGGCAGACGGTAAGGCAACCAAGATCATTATCCCTTCTGAAATTCAGGGCGTGGCAGGACTTGCAGCTTCCTTGAAGGAAATTATTAAGAACGATTAAACTTTTATCTGTTAATCGTGATAGATGCTCTTATGAAGGAAAACAGATAACGTCTATATGGCCGGAATCTGCATGATGTGGAACAGTTACGGATAATTGAAAACTAAAACAAAAGAAGAGATGGAGAGAGAAGGCAGATGGACTTAAAAGGTAGAAGCTTTTTAAAGCTATTGGATTATACACCGGAAGAAATCCTGTATCTGGTGGATCTGGCAGCAGAGCTGAAGGATAAGAAGAAAAAGGGAATCCTTACCAAGGAGATGCATCAGGGCAAGAATATCGTACTGATTTTTGAAAAAACCAGTACACGTACCAGATGCTCCTTTGAGGTAGCAGCACATGATCTTGGTATGGAGGTGACCTATCTGGATCCGTCAGGCTCCCAGATCGGCAAGAAGGAAAGCATTGCCGATACTGCGCGTGTGTTAGGCAGAATGTTTGACGGAATCGAGTATCGTGGTTACGAGCAGACGATCGTTGAAGATCTGGCGAAGTATGCGGGAGTTCCGGTATGGAATGGATTAACCAATGAATTCCATCCGACGCAGATGCTGGCAGATGTTTTAACAATTAAAGAAAAGCTTGGAAGAATCAAAGGTGTAAAGCTTACTTATATGGGCGATGCCCGTTATAATATGGGAAATTCGCTGATGGTAGTCTGTGCAAAGCTTGGCATGCATTTTACGGCATGTACCACGAAGAGCTACTTCCCGGATGAGGCACTGGTGGCACAGTGCAGGGAAATTGCGGCAAAGAGCGGCGGAACGATCACCCTTACCGAGGATGTTACCGAGGGAACAAAGGGCGCCGATGTCATCTATACGGATGTGTGGGTATCCATGGGTGAGCCTTATACCGTATGGGATGAGCGGATCCGTTCCTTAAGTCCTTATCAGGTCAACCGTGCCGTGATGGAAAATGCCGGATCCCAGGCAATCTTTATGCACTGCCTGCCTGCGTTCCATGATCTGAAGACCACAACCGGCAAGGAAGTCGGCGAGAAGTTCGGCTTGACGGAAATGGAAGTTACAGACGAAGTGTTTGAATCGGCTCAGTCGGTAGTCTTTGACGAGGCAGAGAACCGTATGCATACCATCAAGGCGATTATGGCAGCTACGTTATAACAGGGAGCAGATATGAAATTTACGATTGATAAACGCGAAGAGATTGATTCTACCAATCTTGAAGTTATCCGTCGGGCAAAGACCGGTGCACCGGAAGGGACACTGGTTCAGGCAGAACGTCAGATAAGCGGCAGGGGAAGAAGGGGAAGAGCCTGGGAATCTCCTGCCGGTTCTAATTTATACATGACGCTTCTGCTTCGCCCGGATGTGACGATGGAGCAGGCTTCGGTGCTGACACTGATTATGGCACTTGCCTGTCAGGAAGGAATTAAAGAGGCAACAGGACTTGACTGTCAGATTAAATGGCCGAATGACCTCGTGCTTCATAAGAAAAAGGTGGTCGGCATTCTGACCGAGGCAGCGATGTTAGAGCAGGATGAGGCTTTTCCGGAAGGAGAGACACAGAAGGAGCATCCTTATGCACTGGCCTGCGGAGTCGGGATCAATGTAAACCAGAAGGAATTTCCGGAAGAGATTGCGGACAAGGCAACCTCCCTTTTCATCGAAAGCGGCAGGCACTGGAAACGGGATGAGGAAAAGCATACGGAGGAACGTCCGGAGGATGTACGTGATGCGGTACGGGATGATATTTTGAGAGCATTTGCCGTCCGGTATGAGCAGTTTTTACAGACCGAAGATCTGTCACTTATGAAGGCGGATTATATTTCCCATCTGATCAATCTGGATCAGCCGGTGCGGGTTCTTGACCCGAAGGGAGAGTTCGGAGGCATCGCATTGGGGATTGACAATCATGGACAGCTTCTGGTAAAAACAAAGGAGAACGGTGTCGTACCTGTTTATGCAGGAGAGGTATCGGTGAGAGGATTGTATGAGTATGTCTGAAGCAAACAAGCCGGGACAGGATGTTCCGGAGGAAGAACGTGTTGTGCTCTGCGGAGCCAATGCGTATGATAAGAAATATTATTTTAATGAACTGTTCAAGGGAATTCCTGCTTCAATACAGGAAGAGCTCCATATTATCTGTGTGCTTTTTACCGAAGAGATCGGCGGCATCTTCACGATTGAATTCGATGAAAATGGCAATGTAGAGCTGCGGACGGAATATGCGCCGGAGGATTATCTCTATGACGATATCGGAAGCGGACTGTTAATCAGCGAAGTAAGAAGGAAACGGCAGGAGCTGTTTGAGTCCTTAAGCTTATATTACAAGGCGGTTGTGCTGCATGAGGATATGAGCGAACTGCTGGATGAAGAGGGCTTGTAGGCGGATCTGCTGTTTGAAGTCATGGTAACGATTCAGATCCTTATTCTCCAAAAAACTTGAATATATAGAAATGTGTGAATAGGAAAGGAAAGAATATGCTGCTGGTCATTGATGTTGGCAATACAAATATTACAATGGGCGTTTATGACGGAAAGAATTTAAAGACCACCTTCCGGATGATGAGTAAACAGCCCAGAACCTCCGATGAGTATGGAATTACGCTGCGCGAGCTGCTTCGTACGAATGAGGTGGAAAAGGAAGAAATCGAGGGAGTCATCATGGCAAGCGTTGTACCGAATGTGATGCATTCCCTGGTTAACGGCATTACGAAATATATTGGAAGATCTCCGATGATTGTCGGCCCCGGGGTAAAGACCGGTATCCGTGTAACCTCCGAGAATCCGCGCGAAATCGGCGCAGACCGTATTGTGGATGTGGTGGCAGCCTATGAAAAATATGGCGGGCCGGCCCTTGTTATTGATTTCGGAACAGCAACGACCTATGACCTTGTCACCGGGGATGGTTCTTTTTCCGTAGGGATTACAGCTCCCGGAATCCGGATTTCTGCGAAGGCACTCTGGGAGGATACGGCGAAGCTTCCGGAAATCGAGATTAAGAAGCCGAAGTCCATTCTGGCACAGGAAACCATCAGCAGTATGCAGGCCGGTCTTGTATACGGACAGATCGGACAGACCGAATACATCATCCGTCAGGTGCGTAAGGAAAGCGGCTATGACAACATGAAGGTAGTTGCAACCGGCGGACTTGGAAGAATTATCGCAGACGAAACGGACGAGATCCAGATTTATGACCGGGATCTTACATTGGAAGGACTTCGAATTATTTATGAGAAAAATACAGATCGGAGAGGTAACTCTTCAAAATAATACGATACTGGCACCAATGGCAGGAGTAACCGACCTGCCATTTCGTGTGTTATGTGCAGAACAGGGTGCCGGCCTTGTCTGCATGGAAATGGTGAGTGCCAAGGCGATTTATTATAAGAACTGGAATACCGAAGAACTTATGGAGACTGATCCGGGGGAGCATCCGGTATCCCTGCAGCTGTTTGGCTCGGATCCTGTAATTATCAGTGAGATGGCAAAGCGGATTGAGGAAAAGCCATTTGATATTCTGGATATCAACATGGGCTGTCCGGTTCCAAAGGTGGTAAATAATGGTGAGGGTTCGGCACTAATGAAGAATCCTAAGCTTGTCGAAGAGATTATCAGCCGTACCGTAAAGGCGATTCACAAGCCCGTCACCGTGAAATTCCGTAAAGGCTTTGATGAGGAGCATATAAATGCTGTGGAGATTGCGAGGATTGCAGAACAGAGCGGCGCCGCAGCCGTAGCGGTTCATGGAAGAACCAGGGAACAGTATTATGCCGGCAAAGCGGACTGGGATATCATTGCGCAGGTGAAGGCTGCCGTGTCCATTCCGGTATTTGGAAACGGCGATGTGACGGATGGAAAATCTGCAGCAGCTCTTTTGCAGCAGACCGGCTGCGATGGGGTGATGATCGGGCGTGCCGTCCGTGGAAATCCATGGATTTTCCGGGAGATCAATCATTATCTGGATACCGGTGAACTTCCGGAACGTCCCACTGCGGATGAGGTATGTAATACAATTCTGCGTCATGCACAGATGGAGCTTGAATTAAAGGGAGAATATACGGCAGTGCGTGAAATGCGTAAGCATATTGCCTGGTACACGGCAGGCTATCCCCGTTCGGCAGCACTGCGCAGAAAGGTGAATGAAATCGAAGATTTTGAGACCTTAAAGGAGACGGTGCAGCAGATATTTACAGAGTAATTCAATCCGGGTGGGCTGGTAAATGTGCCAGTGACTCTGGAGGTAATATGCCAATCCGGCAGAATGGACTTCTAATTTAAGAATAACCGGCATACTCTTATTCATAAGTGAGGGGAATTGTTTCCGGTTCCAGGGTAACAGCCGGAGCGGATAGGCCTGATCCCCGCCCGGTGAACAGGAGCTGTAAATGTCGAAAAGACAATATCATATCTTTTACCTGATGATGCAGGCAGATGGAATTTATGAAAAGTCCGTAGAAATTCATGAAGTGAAAAGGCATCTTCCGATTCCTTCCGGCAGTGTTTCTCTCTATTATGCGCTTTGGCCGGAGTACCGGAGGAAGAGCCTGTTCCGGAAGAAGCCAAAGGAATGGAAGGTTTTGGAGCTGCAAAAGGAACTGGAAAAGCTTAAGGGAAGAGCGGAATGTGATTACGATTGTTGGGAAATGCTTTATAGCAGGCAGTTTCAGGAAAAAGCGTGGCCGATGGCAGCGCAGGACCTGCCCTTCTGTATATTGCAGGCGTGGCTCTATGCGCAGCGTCCGTTTGACACCCTTTATCTTCCGGAGGAATGGAATCAGGGAATGCAGGATGCAGAGCAGTTGATGGAGCTGCTGATTCCTTATCTGCCAAGACTTAAGCAGGTTGTCTGGACGGGAGAGGAAGGAACGGTTTCAGAGAGCCTTCAGAATTATCTGTATGAAGAATATGGGATGATACTGCTTTTTGACCGGAGAATTCCGGACGGTGCGGTGGTAATCCGCAGGGCGCAGGCGTGGAAATTCCTTGACGCTACAGTGAAAAATGGGTATAATACATTAGTTCACTATGGAAATATAAGACGTATATAACTATTCAGGACTGTATTTTGGGTAGTTACAATAGAAAGATAGAATGAAAGGGCGATTGTGATGGAAGAAAAGAAAAACATACTTACTTACGAAGGTCTTCGTAAATATGAGGAAGAGCTTCACGATCTCAAGGTAGTCAAAAGACGTGAGATCGCACAGAAGATTAAGGAAGCAAGAGAGCAGGGAGACTTGTCCGAAAATGCAGAGTACGATGCAGCGAAGGACGAGCAGAGAGATATCGAAGCAAGAATTGAGGAATTAGAGAAGATCCTTAAGAATGCAGAAGTTGTTGATGAAGATGAAGTTGATCTTGGCAAGATCAGCATCGGATGCCGTGTGAAGATCCGTGACCTTGAGTTTAACGAAGATCTGGATTACAAAATCGTTGGTTCTACCGAAGCAAACAGCCTTAAGGGAAAGATTTCCAATGAATCCCCTGTAGGCAAGGCCCTGATTGGACATAAAGTAAAGGATATTGTTGAAGTGGAGACCCAGGCAGGTGTTTTAAAGTACGAAGTATTGGAAATCCAGCGTTCCAATTAAGTAACAGATAAGGAGTGTTATCGTGGCAGAACAGAATAAGCAACCACAAAATAATCAGAAGCCGGAGCAGGATGTGAATCAGCTTCTGAAGGTTCGTAGAGAAAAGCTTGCAGCTTTACAGGAAGCAGGCAAGGATCCCTTTCAGATTACCAGGTATGATCAGACTCATCATACCGATGAAGCGAAGGAATTATATATTGCACATGAGGAAAAGCTTCTTGCAGGACATGCAGCTCCCAATGTAGAGGGCATGGAGGAAGCAGAAGCAAGGGAAGTGCTGAATGCCGATTACAATGAGAGAAGAGCCATCATGGATGCGGACCCGATTATGGTATCTATCGCAGGACGTATGATGTTCAAGCGTGTGATGGGCAAGGCTTCCTTCTGTAATATCCAGGATTTGAAGGGAACCATCCAGGTCTATGTAGCGAAGGACGCCATCGGCGAAGAGGCCTATGCGGACTTCAAGAAATCAGATATTGGTGATATTTATGGTATTAAGGGATATGTATTCCGCACAAAGACCGGTGAAATTTCCATTCATGCAGTGGAAATGACCATGCTGACGAAAAGCTTACAGATTCTGCCGGAGAAGTTCCATGGACTGACCGATACCGATACCCGTTATCGTCAGAGATATGTCGATTTAATCATGAATGCCGACAGCAAAGAGGTATTCATTAAGCGTTCCCGGATTATTAAGGAAATCCGCAAGTTCTTAGATGGCAGAGATTTCATGGAAGTCGAAACACCGATGCTGGTATCCAATGCCGGCGGCGCAGCCGCAAGACCTTTTGAAACCCATTATAACGCACTGGATGAAGATGTGAAGCTTCGTATCTCTTTGGAATTATATCTGAAGAGACTGATCGTTGGTGGTCTTGAAAGAGTATATGAAATCGGACGAGTATTCCGTAATGAGGGTGTAGATACCAGACACAATCCGGAATTTACCTTAATGGAGTTATATCAGGCTTATACCGATTACGAAGGAATGATGGAGCTGACCGAGTCCATGTTCCGTTATCTGGCAGAAGCAGTGCTTGGTACAACCAGATTTGTATATAACGGCATTGAACTGGATTTTGGCAAGCCGTTTGAACGGATTACCATGATTGACTGCATTAAGAAATATGCAGGGGTTGACTTTGATGCGGTAGCAACCGATGAAGAGGCCAAGGCAATTGCCAGGGAACACAATGTTGAATTCGAAGACCGTCATACCAAGGGCGATATCGTGAACCTGTTCTTCGAAGAATACTGTGAGGAAAATCTGATCCAGCCGACCTTCGTTACCGACCATCCGCTTGCAATCTCTCCGCTTACCAAGAAGAGACCGGATGACCCGAACAAGGTAGAGCGTTTCGAATTATTTATCAATACATGGGAAATGTGTAATGCTTATTCCGAGCTGAACGATCCGATTGACCAGAGAGAACGCTTCGCTGCACAGGATGCTGCATTTGAAGCCGGCGATGAGGAAGCAAACCATACCGACGAGGACTTCCTGAATGCTCTGAGCATTGGTATGCCTCCGACAGGCGGTATCGGCTACGGCATCGACCGTCTGGTAATGCTGCTCACCAACAGCCAGGCAATCAGGGATGTGTTATTGTTCCCGACAATGAAGTCATTAGATAAGTAAAATGCCGAAAATAGGGCATTTTCAAGCGATTTAGAAGGCTGATATTTGTATTTTACGACAGAGTTACGACAAATGATGAGCCATGATATAGTAAAAAATATTTCTAAACTTGAAAAAACAGGTTGATTATTTCAAAGATACTGTATATACTAAAGTTAGAAGTAAATGTTTGCCGCTTGCTGATGGTGCGGGATATAAATAATTCAGTTCGTAAATGAAGCCACTTGCTATACAGGTGGGATAAAAATAGTATAGTTTGTAAATGTTCCCCATCAGTGAATGCTGATGGGGAATTTTATCACAACAGAAAGGTTGCTTATGGAGATACGACAGGGATATTCTTATCATATCAAGGATGAATTTTTTGATTTGGTTCAAGATAAATATTTGATGAGCAATAAGGAACAGGAAAATTATCGACCACATTACTATGCGATTCAGGATAGAAAAAATCCAAAATTGTATTGGATGATACCAATTAGCTCACAAGCTGAGAAATACAAGGGAATCGTTGAAAAGAAAAAGAAACGATATGGTAAATGCAATACGATAGTGATTGGATTATTTGCAGGAAAAGAAAATGCTTTTTTGATACAGAATACATTTCCTGTTATTGAAAAATATTTTGACCATGTTCATACGATTCAGGAACAGCCCGTAACGATACATAAAAAGTTGGATAGAGTACTTGTAGAAAATCTGAATGAAGTATTGGCTATGTATAATCGGGGAATAAAATTGACTTTTACGGATATAAAAGCGATTAGAAATATTATGGAAGAAGAACTTGGAAAATAAAGAGGACATCATTGCTTAGCTGGGTAGTGGTGTCCTTTTTGTTAGTAAAAAATTTACATATCAAGAAAGCTATGTTAAAATATAACTATGAGAAAATGGAGGTATATTCAATGGAGGTGAACTAACTATGATTATTTATAATAAATTTGATGCCTTATTAAAAGAAAAAGGTATAGGAAAAACAGAATTACAAAAACAACTAGGAATATCACCGTCTACAATGGCAAATTTTAGTAAAAACAAGTATGTCGCTTTAGCTGTTATAGACAAAATATGCGATGCATTAAAATGTCAACCAGGGGATATTATGGAATGGGTTGAAGATGAAAGCGAAGCAGAGAAAAAACAAATTGAATCTCGAATTGCTGAATTACAAGAAAAATTGAAGCAAATGCAGTAATATATAAGAGGAGGCTGAATCTGATGATTATTTATGATAAACTTGCATGTATCCTAAGGGAACGTAATATGCAATGGAAAGACTTGTGCGATAGTGGAATAAGTGTGAATATGCCAGCAAAATTTTCCCATAACAGAACTATGAATACTGAAAATATTGATAGAGTCTGTGAATATCTTCATGTTCAACCAAGTGATATTATGGAATGGATATCGGCTGAGGAATATGAAAAAAGAAAAGAGAAGATTGTTAGTGAAAAGGAGAAGGAAATTCAGGAACAAATAAATGTTCTACAACAACAATTAAAAGAATTGCGTGGGTAGAAATATATAATGATTGTAGAGGCGTAATATTGAATAAATTTGATAAAAATAAATTTAATGCGAATATTAAGGCAATTAACAGAGACTTGTTCGAAATTGCAGAAGGTAAATTACAGAAGGATGAACTAATCAAATTGCAATTTAAAGCTATTAGAAGTCTTATTGATGATTGCGAAAGATTGACAACATCATAATAGCTATGTTAAAATGTAGTCGCTATAAACGGAGGTGAAATGCGTGATTATATACAATAAACTAGGTGACTACTTAAAGTCAAAAAATATGAAATATATTGACCTTCAAAGAGAATTAGGTCTTAGTCCATCTATGACCGCAAAATTTACAAAAAACAGAACCGTATCAACAGACACTATAAACAAAGTTTGCGAATATCTCAAAGTCCAACCATCTGAAATCATGGAATGGATACCAGATGCAGACTACGAGAAAACAAATGCAGAAAAATTGGCAATAGAGGCTCAAATTGCTGAATTGCAAGCAAAACTAAAGCAACTATAGATATTTATAGTACAACCAAGATAGTAACAGGAGAATGGAAAATAAAATTTTAAGAGAACAAAATTATGGTAGAATTAATAGCTTGTGTAATCGCACTGTTTATAGTACATGGTATTCCTGCAATCATTTAGAGTAAGGAAGATGCAAAGAAAAGAGAAGAAAGATACAAGAATATGTAGAAGGGAGTGCTAAGATATGTTAGGATTATTTTCATTATTATTTGCAGTTGGAGCTGCCGCAAAAGACGCTTATGACAATGTAGCTATGAAAAATTATTCAACAGAATATGACGAAAACGGAAATCGTCATTATATGGATAACAGAGGTAATATGTATATCAACGGAGAAAAGTATATAGTAAAAGGATATACAGATAATGATGGAGTGTATCATAGACAATATATTGGTGTGCATAGTAATAAGGTCTATAGAGATTATGTATGTCCGTCAGAACAGTTAAAAAAACAATATGCAGATGAAGACAGAGAGTATTACCGTAAAAAAGGATTCCCTGCATATCCAGCTTATAATCCACGATTTAAGAGAAAAGTTACAACAGAGTTTAGCACAGGTAAGGTCGTGGCTGCCGTAGTATGGTTTCATAACATATTTACTCAGGAAAATCATTGGGTTAAGTTCTACGTTAAACCTGATGCAAAAGAGTATGAATATAATATTCCAGGAGAATACGACAGAGGAATTGAGATTACTAAAGAGGAAGCTGAGTTATATGATAGAATATTAGGTAAATCTCACAGTGGTATGGCATTCGGAAACAAAATTTGGGATGGATTTGACACGAGAAAACCTGAAGGATGGGATGAAGCACATAAGAAATAATAGATTCATTGGAAGATATGAGATTGATTTATAGACTGAAAATTATTATAGAAATGGTAATTAAATTGATAATATGGATGTGGAATTTAATAAATACGGAAGTTATTAAAAAGGAACTGGTTTGTAATTACATCAGTTCTTTTTTTATAATGAAAGTGTCAAAACTCAAAAGTATTGACACAGAAAATTAAATGTAGTAAAATCAAGGCATAGAAAGGTGTCATAACTTGGTGTCAGAAATGAAAGGAGATTTTACTATGATTTATGGGTATGCAAGAGTTAGTACAAAAGGACAGGCTAAAGACGGAAACAGCTTAGAAGCACAAGAAAAAGCATTGAAAGAGTCAGGTGCTAGTGAGATTTATGTGGATGCTTTTACAGGAACGAAAACGGACAGACCAGAATTTGATAAACTAATGGACAAGATACAAAAGGGGGATACGCTGATTGTTACAAAATTAGATAGATTTGCAAGAAGTATGACACAAGGTAGTGAGTTGGTATCGGATTTAATAGAAAAGGGAATCAAGGTTTATATTTTGAATATTGGTGTTATGGATAATACACCATCATCAAAATTGATTAGGAATGTATTTTTTGCTTTTGCTGAATTTGAGAGAGATATGATTGTTGAAAGAACAATGGAAGGAAAAGCCATAGCAAAACAAAATCCTGATTTCAGGGAAGGTAGACCAAAAAAATATAGCAGAAAACAGATAGAACATGCTTTAGAATTATTAGACAGCAATTCCTATAAACAAGTAGAAGATATGACAGGAATTAGTAAGAGTACCTTAATCAGAGCCAAGAAAAAGAGAGGGTAGCAAAAACTGAAAACTCACATTGTAATATTATAATATGATATAGCTACTATGTGCATACACCAACTCGATATTAGGTACGATATTATTTTTTTACTCAAAAAGTGAACTTTTGCCAAGAAACATAAGGAAAAAACATGTTTTTTTTAAAATTCAATTTTTGACACCAAAATTGAAAAATAGCAAGGAAAATAAGGAAAAATACGATAACGATTTATTTTTACGATAGCAAGGTTGAAAAATACCTTGCTTTTTTTATGCCTACAAATAGGAAAAGGGCATGTGTGAATTTTCACATTATTTGTTCTTTCAAAAAGAGAATAAAAGAGTGGTGATACATTCGCATGAATCCCCAATGCTATTCGACATTGAAATTTAAGGAGGAAAAAATAATGGATAAAAAGAAAAGATTAGCATATTTAAAAGAGATTGATGCACATGTTGGTTTTCATACTGGAAATGGTATTGCACCACAAATTCTTGATTTGAAGAAAGTAAGTGACAATATGTTTGTTACAAACTGTAATATTCGGAAAGTCAGAAATAAGGATGAACAGGAAACGTATCTTCGTGTAAATCCTAACAAGAATAATAATGGGTTCATTCTGACGGAATATTCGGCATTTAAGAAAGTAATGAATGATGTATTTGAAGAATTGGATATAACAGACTTCAAGTGGAAACGTGTAGATATGAGTTTTAACACGATGGATAACAAATATTATCCGAATTATACGAAGTTAAACCGATTATTGATTGCCTGTATTGCTAATTCGTCTAACGACAAGAATACATACGATACAAAAAATTTCTGGAATGGTAAGACCAAGAGCCTTGCAACGAGAAATCAGTTAAGAGAAGTTGAATTTTATGATAAAGCTGATGAAAGCCAGAACAGAAGTCCATATTATAGCAGATTGGAATTAAGAAGTGTTCGTATGAAGGATAGTATTGAGCATGAATTTCTGAAAGTATGGTTCGACAGATTGGATGATGCTGTAAAAGAGTTTGAAGCTGTTCAGGATAGATTCAATGATAGTATGGCTGAATTGTATTTGGAAGATTTGAGCAAAAAGAAACGTGATAGGGAATTTATGAGTTTGAACAGTTTCTTGATGACAAGACGTGATTATATTTTTACAAGTAATCAGATGAAAAAATTATTAATGTTGCTTGGATATACGGAAACGGCAGCAATAAACAAAGCTTACAATTTTAAGAAATATCATAATATTGAGTATTTCAGTCTGGAAGATTTGAAAGCTGTTGTTACTGATATTAAAGAAAAAATGATTGAATATTTTTCAAAATAAAATTGGAAAATAGTAATTTGTAACTAAAAATATTTTTACAGGAATGTTGAAAAGCATTAAAAACAAAGCTTTATTGAAGATTTTCCTTAAAGTCAATTACCTAATATGTTCATTCGGCTAGGTAATGGATGAATGTGAATGTGTCACCAAAATTCACTAAGAAGGAGAATAGATAAGGTGATTACATACAGAAAACTTAAAAAGGAAGAAAAACAGAGTAGATACTTTAACATGAAAGCAAGATGTGGAAAGGAATATCAGGATCGTAATCCTCGTTATAGAGGAGCTTTCATGTGTGAGTTATGGGAGAAGAGCAAGGAATCCTATTATGAATGGTTAGATAAAAATTTTTATGAAGTGCCAGGCGAAAATCAGATGGATGTTGATAAGGATATTTTACAATATGGTAATAAGCAGTATCATCCTGATTTATGTTTAGTCGTTCCTCATAATATCAATGTATTCTATGAAACGATTGAGGTTGGAAAATCAAATATTGCACAGAATCCACTTACAAAAAAATATAGTGTAAAGGTTAAGAGTGGTGATAGATGGATTCGCTCAAAGGATATTGATACATATAATCATGCGTTAGATACTTATTGTGATATTAAACAGGGAATATTGGTAAGTAAAGCAAAAGCGTTGAAAGATTATATTCCTGAAAAAGTATATGCGGCGTTGATGAATACAGATATTAGAGCCATTAACTGTAAGCATTATCGTGATGCTGAAAGTGAGGTGTAGTCGCTATGGCAAAAGACATTGTAGTACCTGTTTGGGAGAAGTATTCATTATCCATAGAAGAGGCGGCTGTTTACTTTCGTATTGGTGAGAATAATATCAGAAATATTATAAACCAAAATCCAGATGCAGATTTTTGGTTTTGGAATGGAAATAGGAAACAGATTAAAAGAAAATTGTTTGAGAAGTACATGGATTTACAGAAGGTTGTTTAAAAAATTATAGAAGATCAGGGCGTGGTATGGTATGATGAACTCATACTATATCATGGCTCTTTTCGGAAAGGAGATAGTATTATGTCTGAAAAGAGAAGAGATAGCAAAAACAGAATTTTGCAAAATGGAGAGAGCCAAAGAAAAGATGGTAAATATGAATTTAAGTACGTTGATGTAAACGGAACTCGTAGAAGTGCGTATAGTTGGAAATTGGTCGCAACCGATAAAATACCAGAAGGGAAACGCTGCGAATTAAGTCTTAGGGAAATGGAAAAACAGATAAGACGAGATTTAGAAGATGGTATTCAGACACATACAGCGAATAGTATTACATTGAATCAGTTATTTGATACATATATGTCTACAAAGGAATTAAAGCAGTCCACAAGGACAAATTACCAGTATATGTATAAAAATTATGTGAGCGGTACTATTGGGAAAAGACGAATTTCAAGTATAAAGTATAGTGATGTTAAGAAATTTTATAATAGTCTGATACTTGAAAAGAAATTCAAACCGAACAGCATGGAAATAATACATACGATTTTACATCCTGTATTTACAATGGCTGTCAGGGATGGATATATCCGTACGAATCCTTCAGATGGTGTTATGGCTGAAATAAAAAAGAGCCATAATTGGGAAAAACCAAAACGTCATGCGTTGACAGAAATGCAGCAGTCGTTATTTATTGAGTTTGTTGCTAATTCTGATACTTATAAACATTGGTTGCCTTTATTTACTGTACTTCTTGGAACAGGATGTAGAATCGGAGAGATTATAGGGTTGACATGGGATGATTGTGATTTTACTGAAAATATTATTTCTATAAATCATAATCTGATTTACCGACAGCAAGATGATGGAAAGTGTGAGATGCACATTACTACACCAAAGACAGAAGCAGGGAAGAGAATTATTCCAATGTTTGAAGCTGTCAGGAAAGCCCTATTACAGGAACGAAGGCAGCAGATGAAATGTGGATTTAATACTGCTATTATTGATGGGTATTCAGGATTTGTCTTTACTAATCGTTGTGGATATGTACATAATCCACAGACCATAAATCGAGCGATCAAACGTATTTACACAGCCTGTAATGAACAGGAAAAGGTACAAGCTAAGAAAGAACATAGACAGCCTGTTTTGATACCACATTTTAGTGCTCATAATCTCAGACATACCTTTTGTACTAGGTTATGTGAGAACGAAAATGATTTAAAGATTATTCAGGAGATTATGGGACATAGTGATATTACTACCACAATGAATATTTACAATGAAGCCACAAAGGAAAGAAAACAGGAATCCTTTGCAAGGTTGGAAGGTAAAATAAAAATCTGTTAGCATTTTACGACAATTTTTACGACATTCTACGACAGAAATATAAAAAAATATAAGAAGATATGTGAAATGCAGATGTTTTTGTGCCTTGTATTAGTAGGGATATAAGAAGATATAAGCACTTATTTAAGGGCGAAAATCCTAATCCCGACAATGAAAAGTGTTGACCGCTAAAAGTCAGTGTTTATGCGACTTGCAAGGTATAGTCAGAACAAAATGACAACAAATTGACAACAATTCTTCCGATAAACACGAAGAATGTCAACGGAGATTATGAAGCTATCAAAGAAAATAACTTAAATAATCTGTTTAAGTTCAGGCTTATTATTACATATCTTCCAGGATTGATTGTGCCGGTAGTAGCTTCATCAACGCTTGAGCAATATTGTATTAGGGTAGGAGTTCCCTACGATGCGAAGACAGATATGATATATCAGAACTTTATGTTACGGGATTGGAAGGATTCAATACCTGAAATTTCGGCGTGGAGTAATGAGGTACTGATGAGCTTTTGTGATTGGCTCTGGCGCAATAACAAAAAACTAGATGGAAGTCTGCTGAAACGTGAGAAAAATGCGGATATATCAAAGAAAGTTTCCAAGGAAATTGATGACCTTGATTTAAAAGGGATAGACAAAGAAGCTGTAGTAAAGGCACGTGTAAATCAGGGCATATTTAAGGAAAGATTGTTACAAAGGTACGATCATTGCTGCTTATGTAGTGTATCTAATAAGGATTTTCTCATAGCAAGTCATATTAAGCCTTGGAGTGAAAGTGATGAAAATGAAAGGCTTGAGGTAGATAATGGTTTTTTGCTCTGTCCTAATCACGATAAAGCATTTGATAAGGGGTACATTACTTTTGATGATGATGGGATAATAATGATTTCAAAAGAACTTGACGAAAAAGATAGGATTTTTTTGAATATCAGGCAGGATATGCATATTGAATTGACTTCAGGGAATAAGAAATATTTGAATTATCATAGGGGAAACTTATTTAAAACATAGTAAGGTGGGTGATAGCCGTATGACCTGGGGAGAATATTACGACAATTACTATGGCTGGGCTGAAAGCACAGCTATAAAGAAACTATCGTCAGTAGATATGCTTGGCAATGCAGATGAGGTTACTGAAATAATTACTGATATGAGTTTCCATCATAAGGATATCTGTAACAGACTAGCGAGGAAAGCTGTTGGTCAGAAGCTTGTATTTTCATGGGATAATCTCTAGGATATTGATGGATGTATAGATAGTGACTTGCAGATACAGCTTTTAACACAATCATACAGTTCATTTTCTAAAGAAGATTTAGAGGATATGGAAGGGCTGTATGATGAAGCGGTGATCAATAAAATATATCAGCTTAAGGGCATGGCATTACCAGAGCGTGAGCCGGGACTTGCTGAAGGCATAACGAACTTTGTTAATTATGTAAATGATCTGACATTTGAAGAACCAAAACCGGTGCAGGAGAAAGAGCCAGGTGGATTTTTTAGCAAGATGGCAATGGCTTTTGGCATAGGTGAAGGTATCCGTCAAGGAATCAATGATGCCGCTGATCATCCTGTTCGTAAATTCAGAGTTGGCGATCATGTGAGAGTTAAGTATCGTGGTCAGGAAGGCACGGTTATTGATATTAATGGCGATTTATATATGGTTTCACTGAGTAGCGGAAGCGTTGATTCATATTCTGAGAATCAGCTGGAAAGGGCATGGTGATCATATGGGATTGTTCTTTAATAGTAAGAATACAGATGATGGTGATTATGACTATAACAGACTACGCAGGGATTTAGTGAATGAATATGGTGCGCAGAGTGCAGTATATTCAGGTGGGTTAGGCTTTCTTGATATGTGTGATGCTGAGGATGCTTCAAAGGAACAGTTGCTAGAGAGGGCAAAAAGAGAGGGGTTCAACCTCAACAAATATAGAAAGTAACTGTGATTGGTCTAAAAAAACACGTTGGTTATTGAAGATGATTAGATAAGGCGAACTTAGGGAAATACTTTATTTGAGTCTAAGAACTGGCATATAAGACACTAGGAAAGGGAACTTATGAGAAAAGCAGCTTTTGGATGTTTATTAGTAGCTTCTGTATATATAATGGTCGGTTGTGGAAATAATAGTGCTGTACTTAAAGAAGCTAATGTGGAGCAGTCTGTGGAGACAAGTAAAGATACAGATGTAAATAATGAGGCTGCAAGTAATGACGAGGAAGAATTGGAAAGTACAGATACAAGTTCTGAAAGTGATGCAGAGGATTCTTATGCTAAAAATCTATATGGCCCAGAAGAAGGATTATATGATCGAACATATCTCTATGAGGAAAATGGAAAATATATTTATAGTCTGACGGACACTAACATCATTGAAAAATATGATGAACTGTATGCTAATGCATTTCAGGATATGGTTGATTCTTATGATGAAGTAATGAAATGGCAAAACCAAAGCTATGATTTTGGTAGTATTACTAGAACGAGTAATTTGCTATATAAGAATGACAATAATACAGTCATCACATTAGGCTCATATTATGAAATGGATTATAATTTTGACCTTAATAATGTAGGATATACATATGTTGATCTTGATAGTGATGGAATCTGTGAATTGATATTTGGTGTGTTGGATGATGCTGATGCAGACTGGATACCAAAAGACTATTTTGAGAGAGCATATGCTTTGGTAGACGAACATGTAATTAAAATCTGTGAAGGTGGTAGTAGAGACTTACACTGGCTTGGGTTAGACGGTTATATTTATGAAACCGGAAGCGGTGGAGCTGCTTACTGGGGCATTTCAAGACTTCACTTTAATCCATTGGATTTGGAGGTTGATGAAAACACAGACTGGGGAAGTAACGGTTTTGTGGAAGATGAATTTATTGGGTATTTGGGTTCAGCAGTACATATAAATGGTTCAAGCGAAGGTATTGGAGACGCATCGCAAGTACCTGACAGCCAAATTTCGGAAGATGAGTGCAGCAAATTAATAGATGAGTGGGAGACTAGGCAGGTGGATATAGATTGGCTTAGAATGTCTGACTATATGATGAAACATTCATTGTCTGGAGTGTAATAATTGTCTGGATAATAAAAAATATAAGAGAAAGCTGAGGGACTAACCTTCAGCTTTTTCGATAACCATATCTGATAAAGCAAACGGAACAATCTCATCGGGATTTGATTCCGGACTTATCCAGTCATCTGTTTTTTCTTTGGGAAGCATGAGTGGCATCCTGTCATGGATCTTAGATAGCTCTGCTGTTGGCTCTTTGGTGAGAACTACAAATACTGGATAGCCGTCTTCAATGCGGTAAAGACCGCAGAGCCAGGTAACAATGCAGCCAGTGGGCTGAATGGCATATTTATCACCGGTTTTGGTCTTACCGTCTGTGCTTTTGAAATGTTCCCACTCAAAGTAATAAGAAGCAGGTATGATGCATCTGTGTGA
>OGOZ01000329.1_pt1 | contig 33614 bp, 28 predicted proteins | sample 1552801 | NCBI WGS metagenome assembly OGOZ01 (sample SAMEA2580196, study PRJEB22360) | human gut metagenome | biome: human gut; feature: human-associated habitat; material: faeces | place: Denmark | collected 2008/2010 | reverse complement strand
TTTCTTTACCCTTATCCGATTCCATTCTTTACCTAAAAATTATTCATCCCCCAAAGTTCCGTGAAGAGCCATATTTTTGGTGGATATAATCATAGGGATTATGCCAACAAGCTTGCAGCCTCGGCATCGGATAATCATATCAGCATGGAAAATGGTACAATCGATTCCCACGGTGGCTCCGTATCCATGATTGCCGGCGATATGGAAAATGCAGGATCCGGCAGCAGTACTATGACAAACAATACCATCACCATTTCCGGAGGTTCCATCAATGCTGCAGAGGATGGCAGTACCGGAGGAGATATCAATATAGCAGGTGCTTATTCAGATAGTTCCGGGGCGTCCTCAAATGAAGTCAATATTTCCTGCGGCACAATCGGTACAGCCAGCGGCGTGATCTCCATTTCCGGGGCCGCTGCCTACTCGGGAGATGCATCTGGAAACAGTGTCACCATCACGGGCGGCACCATTGGCAGCACGGATGGCGTCGATCCTGAGAACCCTTCCAGTATCGTGGGCGCTTTATCCGTACTTGGCAAAGCAACGGATAATCATGTGTCCATTTCGGGGCGCAAACCTGATAGGAGCTATAGAGATCTATGGCGGAGAGAGCGGCGCAGGCAGTACGGGCAACAGCGTCACCCTCGCAGGCGATGCATCAGGAAACATTTATGGCGGCCTCACAATGGGAAGCGGTGCAGCTTCAGGAAATATTATCAATCTGGAGAGCGGCCATATCAGCAGTTCACAAATTATTGCCGGTTATACGGTTAGCGGCGAAGCATCGGACAATACAGTCAATATTACCGGCGGCGTGCTGAATGGCACCGCGGCTCTCTATGGCGGCTATGGCACGTCAAGTACAGGAAATACGCTCAATGTCTATTCGAAAGGAAATACCGTCGGCGAACTGGGATATTTCCAGAAGATTTATATCGCACCTGAGGCAGAACTCACCATCGGTTCAGCAGACGCAGAGGGAGCAGAAAACACAGGCAGTTTTGCTGTCGAAAATGGCACGACTGTTGATGCAGAAGGCGCTCTGACGATTGCCGGAGATCTCTCTTTCGATGCATCGACTGTCACGGCAGGAAATGCTGCTATCGGCGGCACGGTTTCCTCCACGAATGGATCAACCGTTTCCTTAGGCGGCAATGATCTCGCTCTGACGACGGCCAATGTGGACAACACCAGTACTCTGACTCTGACGAGCGGCAAGCTGACGGCAGAAAAACTCTCCGACTCTATCACGGGCGGCGGCAAGCTTACTCTGGATGGTACGGCTACACTTGCTACGACAGCAGGCCAGGTATTTACCGATGGGGATACCACAGAAACGACAGCCGGGGACAACGGTCTGACCGAGACCGCGGCGGATTCCGTCAATTTCAAGGCAGGCACGCTCTCCCTCTCGGATGATTACAGCTATACATACCTTACAAATATCCAGAAGACCATGGATGCGCTGGAAGATTCCACGACCAGTATCGTCATGACGAGCAACCTCGTGGATACCACGGGCATCAGCAACACGCTCACGACAGATCAGATCAGCAGTATCGGAGATACCGCTGCCCTCGATACGGTGACCGTGACGACGGAAGGCAGCAACATTTCCATTGGCGCTCCTTCCTCGGAAGACAACACGACATCGCTGGACCGCGGATTCAATGTCGCCGCCCTTGATATGGGCGGTGCGGATACGGTATCCGTAGCCGGCGGTCAGAATCTGACACTGGGCGACAGTGAAACGACGGATGTCATTACAACCGACAGCGGCACGGCTTCAGTTAATCTGGCGGAAGGGTCTACCTTTACGATTGGCAACAGCGCTGTTGCAGAAAATCAGACACTGAACGTCGCTGCTGATGTGACTGCGGAAAACAGTACTATCGCAGCGAATGGACAGACGACTGTCACGGGTGATGTCGCTTTGACCGACTCTGCCCTCACATCCCAGACCGGTACGCTGACTCTGGAGCAGAACCTGACGACAAGCGGAACATCCGTCGTCACTGGTGATGTTACTGTCGCCAAAGCCATCACCGGTGATTCTAGCATCATACTGAAACTGGGAAATGAAGAGGAATCTGTTAATCTCAGCGCAAGAAGCATCAACCTGAATGTCGGTACGCTCTACCTCGATCCGGTCTGGATAGGCGGGACGCAAGAGGACGGCGCAGAAGCCGCTGCAGGTTCTATTTCCGGATCCAAAGTCGTCATAGGAAACAACTCTACGCTGACGGTTGGCTCCACCGACAAGACCCTTGCTGAAAAGGCATTTACGGACAGCGGACTTACCTGGAGTGACACGGATATCCTCTCTGCCCTTTATGTTGCAACGAGCGCCAGCCTCTCCGATGGCAGCGTTGTCATCGACAGTTCGGCCAATGCGGACAGTGCGGCAGCGATTGGCACATTCAAGATGGGAAAGAATTCCCTCCTGATGATTGACGGAAATAAAGTATCTGGAAGCCAGGCGGCAGCCATTACGGATGTAAGCACTACCGATATTTCCCCTTCCGCAAAGATTTACATTTCAAATGCCAAGGGCAATACCACATACAACATCCTCTCCGGCACGAACGACAAAGATGGAAACGGCCTCTTTGCAGAAGCCGGGGCAGCCGTAAACAGCAATGTCTTCTCGTACGGACATCTGCTTGAATTCGTTGGCGCTGAAGGAAATGGGGAAACACAGTTCTCCGTCACCGCTGAATCCCAGGACGCGCATGATGTATACGGCGATAAAGTCATTGCACCCAATACCATCAATGCTGCTATGGATAGCGGCGGTGCTGCATCTGCCTTTGCTCTCGCGGCTTCTGACGACAATTTGACCGAAGAAGCACAGGAAAGCGCATTTAACAGCGCATCAGCCCTGACTGAACTTGCCGGCGTACAGCATGGACTCTATGCGGCAAACAACCTCTTCGACAGCTCTCTCACATCCCACCTGACCGGTCTTTACACAGAAGATCAGGATAAGGATCTCTGGGCTCATTTTATCCACTCCAAGGAAAATGTCCGCGGTCTCGGCCTGGCCAATATGGGCGCTTCCTATGATGCACAGTTCAATGGCGTTGTCGTCGGCAGTGACTTCTACAAGAAGGGAAATGCGACAGTCGGCGCAGCCCTGACGTACATGGATGGAAGCTTCTCTGGAAATACCGAAGCAGCGCACACCAAGAACGACGTCGACTACTACGGCCTTGCTCTCTATGGCAGAGTCGAACAGGGACCGATGACATACCTCGGCGACATCTCCTACCTCCATGGAAGCAACGACCTCAAGCAGCATAACAGCGGCAGCACCATCACCGGTTCCACTGACAGTGATGCATACAGCATCGGTGTCAGAGCCGAAAGAGGCATCGGCCTTGGCATGGGCACTCTGACCCCGTTCGCAGGCCTCCGCTACGCACACCTTGGCACGGATGCCTACACCGACAGTATCGGCGTCCGTCATGACAGCGATGATGCTAACGTCTGGATGTTCCCGCTCGGTCTCCGCTACAGCGCAGACATCAAGAACGGCACCTGGACCATCCGCCCGATGGCAGAAGCAGGCTACGTATGGACATTCGGCGACCGCGACGGCACTGACAAAGTAAGCTTGGGCGGTGCAAGCGACGCCTTCGGCTTCGACATCGCCGACGCAGGCAGCTGGTATGGCAGACTTGGCGTACAGGCAGCCAAAGGAAACTTCACCTACGGAGTCGCCTACCAGTACCAGCACGGCACCAGCGTACAGAGCAACACCTGGACCGCAGCCGTCAGTTACCACTTCTGATAGGGAAATTATGTAGGAAATAGGGAAAACTCCACTCACCATTTTCTGATGAGTGGAGTTTTTGCGTGGGATAGGAGAGGAGGGCCGTAGGCCGGTTTTGACCTTGCTCCGGGAGGAGAAGGTGGGAAATTTTTGCTTTTTAAAATTTCTCGGATGAGTTGAATTTCCCAGCCTGCAAGGCGGCTGTATGGTTTTAAAACCACAAAACCAGCCTTCGGCTGAAGGAGATGAACCCCTTTCGTCGCCTGACGGCGCCACTTTCCACTGACGGGGACAGCTAACCACACTTCTTTCCTAATATCCCTCAGCTCCCCTCCTATAGAAATCCGTCTATATTTATTACGAGAAAAATCATACTTAGTTTATTTTTGAATTTTTATTGTTGCAGGCGTTATCATAAGATTTTATTATAAAAGCTTCGCATATCAATTATTTTTATACCGGTCAATTTCGACGCGGTCTGGTTCGGCCAAATTTCTTCGCCCGGGACGCATTTATTTTTTAAAATGTGAAATTTTCCGATATATCGCTGAATAGCTTCCCTTTTGGGCCTTTGGCGATTTCCATCCTAACAAAATAAGTTTATAAACTCACCAAAAGATAGATATGAGGCATGCCTGCGTTTATAGTTTCGTGTGATTTGATTTTTAGAAAAACGTTTTCCATGGTACAATCAAGAAAAATCCGCTTTCTGGCGGGGAAGGATGTGGAGCATGGAAGGAATGAATGAGCGTTTGAAGGCTGCGGCAGCAAAGCTTCTCTTGACGGAGGATTGTTTTTACTTGTATGACGAAGCAGGGATCCGGTCCCGCGCTAGGGCTCTTACGAGGTCTTTTCCTTCGGCGAAAATCCTGTATTCTCTGAAGGCGAATCCTTTCCTTCCTGTGGCACGTGTGATGAAAGAAGAAGGTTTCGGCGCGGATGCGGCAGGCGCAGCCGAGGTGCGCCTGGCAGTTTCTCTTGGGATGATGAAAGAGGAGATCCAGTACTCGGCGCCGGGAAAGCGTGCAAAGGACATCCGGGAGACGCTGGAGCTCGCGACGCTTGTCGCTGACAGCGCGGGCGAGATTGCGCGGATCGAAGAAGCGGCTAAGGAAAAGGGGATCCATGTTTCGATCGGCCTCCGCATTCATCCTTCCTTCGGTTTTGCAGGAGGCAGGGGCGAGCCGTCGAAGTTCGGAATCGATGAGGAAGAGGCGATTACCCTCTTGAATGACTGGCATTTTCCCCATTTGTCCCCGGCGGGCATCCACGTCCATCTGAAGAGCCAGGAGCTCTCCGAAGAAGCACTGGCGCTCTATTATGAGAACGTCCTTCTCATGGCGGAACGTCTTGGACGGACGGAGGCGATGGAGCTTTCGTTCGTGAACCTGGGCTCGGGGATCGGGATTCCGATGGATCCGGAGGACGAGGAAATGGACCTGGCGCTTCTTGAGAAAGCCTTCGCTGCGCTTGCCGGGCCCTTCCATGACCGTTTCCCGAAGGCGCGCCTGTTCCTTGAGAGCGGCCGGTATGCGCCCGGGCCTTCGGGTTTCTATGTGACGAAGGCGCTCGACAGGAAGGTGTCGGAGGGGAAAGTCTTCCTCATCACGGCGGGTACGATGCATGGTTTCCTTCGCCCGGCACTGGCGCGTCTTGTCGAAAAGTACGATGAGACCGGCCATCCGGCGCTCTGCGGGCCGCTTTTCTCGGGCGCGCGGGCATTTCCCATTTCCACTTTGAGGGAAGGAAATCCGGAGACGGTCACGATCACGGGCAACCTCTGCACGGCGGCGGACATCATCGCAGAAGACATCACGCTCCCGCGCCTTGCCGAAGGGGACGGCATCGTCATCGGCAATGCGGGCGCGTATGCGGCGACGCTTTCGCCCTTTGCCTTCTCCTCACTGGAGCGGCCGAAGGAATTTCTTCTGAAGGAAACGGGAGACCTAGAGGGAGTATAAATTTCTTGAATGGAAGGGCGGAGAAATCCGCTCTTTTTCAATGGCCAGACAGGCCTTTTCGTGCCAAATCTTCCTTTATGGCGGACTTTTTACGGTATATAATAAAGAAAAAATTTCCCATGGTAAACGTCCCCGATGGAGACCGGCAGGCTTTTCGCCGGGAGGGGAGCGGGAGGGATGAAAATGAGCGAAGATGAACAGATAGAAATCAAGGTGAGAGACCCGGATTTCCGGGAAATGATTTATCGTACTTGTTTCATGACGATCAATGGCGCTGTCTTCTCTGCGCTGATGGAAGCGGGCCTGCGGGGGCTCTTTCCGGGCGAAGATGAGAATGGCGTCATCGTTTACGGCTACATCGACCCGGTGAAGGGCATCTGTTTTGAAATTCTGGGCGGAGGGCGCGAGCAGAACGGCATGGTCTCCGTCCTTTCCGCGCTGCAGGAAACGTCGGCTTCCGTGACGAAGGAAAGCGTCAATGACTGCCGGATCATCCCCTTTGCCGGAGAGAAGATTCCTGCCTTCCGGAAGAAAATGGAAACGATCCGCGCCATGTACGCCTGCCCGCGGGACCTCGCGAAGGTCCGTGAAATGGACATCATCGACGAATGGCGCCATGCGGACATTCCCGACCGCGTCCTCGTCTACCTCATGAGAGACGGCGAGCTGCCCGAACCCTGCTGGGTTCTGACGACAGGCCTGAACGGCCGCAAGATCAAAGGCCGCCTTCTTCGCGACCCCAGAGGCGACTTCGGCGTCCGCGGCGGCGATGATATTGAATTTTCCATCCATAGGGAGGACGGAGACGTCATCTGTGTGGCACAGTTTTAGGAGGAAACATGAAGAAAAGAAAAATCGGAAATCTGACCGTCTCGGAAATAGGGATGGGGTGCATGGGATTCTCCCACGGCTATGGGAAAGTGCCGGAAACATCGTACAGCATCGCTGCCATCCGCGCAGCACATGACTACGGCTGTACCTTCTTCGATACCGCTGAAACGTACGGCAGGGAACAGTTCTACCGGGGCCACAACGAAGAAATCGTCGGCCGCGCTGTCGAAGGATTCAGGAAGGACATCGTCCTTGCGACGAAGCTCCATATTTCCACAGAGGAATACGATCCAGAAGGGGACATCTACAACGTCCTTCTCCGCCACCTGACCGCATCCATGAGACGCCTCCGCACCGATTACGTCGACCTCTACTATCTACATCGCTTCAACGAAGCCATTCCGATCGAGAAAATCGCAGAAGGCATGGGCCGTCTGATCAGGGAAGGAAAAATCCGCGGCTGGGGCCTCTCCCAGGTCGATGTTTCCATCCTTTCCAAAGCCCATGAAATCACGCCCGTCACCGCCGTGCAGAACCTGTACTCCATGGTCGAAAGAGACTGCGAAAAGGAAATCTTCCCGTACTGCATCGAGCATCACATCGGCGTCGTGCCCTTCTCGCCCCTCGCCAGCGGCCTCCTCTCCGGCAAAGTCACCGCCGAAACCAAATTCGGCACTGACGACGTCAGAAAATTCGTCCCGCAGCTCTCCAAAGAAAACCTCGAAGGCAACCGCCCGATCGTAGAACTCCTCGAAGAATTCGCCAAAGTGAAAGAAGCCACGCCCGCGCAGATTTCCCTCGCATGGATGCTCTATAAATACCCCAACGTCGTCCCGATCCCGGGATCCAAGAACAAAGAAAGAATCCTCGAAAACCTCAAAGCCTCCGAAGTCACCCTCACCAAGACCGAATTCGCCCGGCTTGAAGAAGCCCTTGGCGCCATGGAAATCCACGGCCACAGAGGCATCAACGAATCCCAGCAGCACTCCTTCTCCAGCCACTGGATGAAGAAATAGGGGCTTGATCTCGCTGTGTTCGAGGAACCTTTTATAAAAACCAATGAATACTGCACCCCTTTCTCCGGCAACTTTAGAAAAAGCATTTTATAAAAAACCATAAAACCAGCCTAGAGGCTGAAGAAATGCAACTCATCCGCCCGACATCAGAATTTAAGGTCGGGCACCTTCCCTTCCAGGGCAAGGTCAAAGGCATTCTTCCCCGCTGGGGCAGGTCAAAACCTTCCGTATCGTCGCGAACGGCTATGTAACTGCGATGTACTGAGTCTTGATTTTTCCGAGTATTTCGCCCTCGCTAGAGAGAAATCAGCAAATTTCTCTCCATCCAACACAAAAACGCCTTGAAAATGACTGATCATTTTCAAGGCGTTTCTTTATTCGCTTAATTATAAATCCTTATGGATGAAGTGTTTCTTTCCGCTGGCGTAGTCGCCTACGATGTCTCCGTGGCCGAAGAGTTTGTACTTGTAGGAGAGGAGGCCTTCGAGGCCTACGGGGCCTCTGGCGTGGATTTTGGAGGTGGAGATGCCTACTTCGGCGCCGAAGCCGTAGCGGAAGCCGTCGGCGAAGCGGGTGCTTGCGTTCTGGTAGACGTTGGCGCTGTCGACCAGGGTCATGAATTTCTCGGCTGTTTCTGCGTTCTGGGTGAGGATGCAGTCGGTGTGGTGGGAGCCGTAGGTATTGATGTGATTGATGGCTTCATCGACACCGCCTACGATCTTCAGGGCGATGATGAAGTCGACGTATTCATGATGGAAGGATTCGCTTTCCGGGATGATCTCCACGGGAGTGATTTCGTTGACTTCTTCTGTGCCCCTCAGTTTCACGCCGGCGTCCTTCAGCGCTTTGGCAAGGTCCGGAAGGAGGTCTTTGGCGACGTCCCTGTGGATCAGGACGGTCTCGACTGCGTTGCAGGCTGCCGGGTACTGTGTCTTGGCATCGACGATGAGGGGAATCGCAGTTTCCTTGTCATATTCCTTATCGACGTAGATGTGGCAGACGCCGTCGGCATGGCCGAGGACGGGGATGTTCGTATGGTTCATGATGTACTGGACGAATGCGTTCGAGCCTCTTGGAATCAGGAGGTCGACGGTGTCGTGGCATTCGAGGAGTTCGTCGATTTCATTGTGCTGCTCTGCCTGGAGGAGGCAGTTTTCCGGAAGGCCTGCGTCGATGGATGCCTGATGGATGAGGGAGAAAAGGACGCGGTTCGTCCACGTCGTTTCCTTGCCGCCTTTCAGGATGGCGCAGTTGCCGCTCTTCAGGCACAGGGAGGAAATCTGGACGAGGGCATCGGGGCGTGCTTCGAAGATGACGCCGATGACGCCGATCGGGCAGGTGACGCGGTAGAGCGTGAGGCCCTGGTCGAGTTCGCGGGCAAGGGTGATATTGCGGAGCAGATCCGGAAGCGCCATGAGGCCTGTGAGTTCTTCGGTGACGTCAGAAAGCTTCGCTTCGTCGAATTTGAGGCGTTTCTTGACCGGAGCCGGGACGCCTGTTTCCTCGGCAAGGGCCAGGTCTTTTCTATTGGCTTCGAAGATTTCTTCTTTATGCGCATTCAAAGATTCGCGGATGAGGGCGAGCGCCTTGTTTCTCGTTTCAAGAGATGAAGCGGAGAGAAGGGGCGATGCGAGTTTCATTTTCAGTGTTTCGTCATGGATATTCATAGCGGGCCTCCTTTGGCAGGAATGTACCCTCATTGTAGTCGGACAGGGCGGGGCGCGTCAAGGCAATCCTTATCGGGCGGGGCGGATTGTGCTATGATGAAGCAAAGGAGGGGAGCCTATGTTCAGGAAATTGAAGCAGTACCGGAAAGAACGGAAATGGGCGATGTACGCCGCCGTTCTTTTCAGTGTGCTCGTTTCACTCTTCCTCGTCGTGCTGCTCCTCTTCAAAATGGCGAGCCTCGGCGCGGCCGGAATCTTCAATTATGCCGTATCGAAGCAGAAAATGCTGCGCGGGACGATCACGGTCGAGGAAATCACAGCGAATATCCATGGCGGCGTGACGTTCACGAACCTTGCCTGGGATGATCCGCAGGGAAATCCGATCCTCCGTGTGCCGACAGGGACGCTGAAGGTCAATCCATGGGACATCGTGACCCGGAGAATGAAATCGACCACGCTGGAAGGCATCACGCTGAACGATCCGGTCTTCTCCGTCCGCTACGATGAGAATATGCAGGTCGACTTCGTCAATCCAAAGGAAATCGAAGATAATTCCGAAGACGGCAAGGCGAACTTCAACAGGAACGGCAAGCGCCTCAAAATGAATTTCGTCCTGAACAATGCAAAGATTCAGACCTTCTACCTGGAACGCCATCATATTTTCAATCACGTGAATATGGAAATGGACCTCGACACGAAGGGCATGACATACATTTCCCTGACGACCGGACCCTTCGGAGGCACGGCTGTCGGCGACGGCGTAAAACTCTACGGCACCGTGGACTTTTCGAAACCCGATCAGGAATGCCACTTCGATGCAGAATTCGACGGCATCGATCCTTCCTCCCTGGGCCTTGGGACAAGCATCCGCGACCGCCTGACTCTGAAAGCCCATGCCGACGGACCCTTTGCAGGGCCAATAGCAGACGGGACACTGGAAATGAAACGCCTCCGCATCCCTGCGCTGCGCTTCCATGACGTGCACGGCGACATCCACTACGAAGGCGGACTCCTGACCTTCTCCAATGTCAAAGCAGGCGTCTACGGAGGAAGACTCCTCGCCCGCGGCGACTACGACATCGATTCCCGTGCCTACAATATCTACATCAATGCCTGGGACATGGACACCAGGTACCCGCTGAAGAGTGATAAATTCTACTGCCTCGTCGACCTCGTCGGTGAAATGCACTGCGACGGCAACCCGGCAGACCTCGACTCCTTCGGCACCTTCCAGTCCGGAAGCGGCTTCTACATGCTCGCTCCCTTCGAAAAGATCACAGGCCGCTTCGATAACAAGGGCCACACCCTTGCCTTCTATGACGTCAAACTGTACACGAAACTGGGCATCGCAGAAACCGACGCCTTCAGCATCGTCAAAGGCCGCCTCCACCTGGGCGAAATCCGCCTCGTCGACCCCGACACCGGAGAAGCCATGCGCATCACCGACGCTGTAGGAGAGCAGGAAGCCGTCAAAACCTTCAGGGGCATCCAGCAAAACATGAAAGAAATCAAAGAACAAGTCGACGACTTCAAAGATGCGCTGAAGAAATAGGGGGCCGGTTTTGACCTTGCCCTGGAAGGGAAGGTGGCAGCGGAGCTGACGGATGAGTTGCATTTCCTAGCCTGTAAGGCGGCTGTATGGTTTTAAAACCATACGACCTCGCTATGCTAGAGAAAATAAGCAGTGAACCCCTTTCGACCATTATGAAAATTCTACAATCATTTCTGTGATTTCACGTGCAATCATTTGTATAATGGCCACTTCCCCCCGAAGGAGGCAGCTTCCTGAGGAATAAAAGAAAGAGCGCAACTCTTATTTGTTTGAAACCTTATGTAACCCCATCCCTGCCATACTCCTTCCCCTAACGGGGACAGCTAAGCCACGCCCCGCCCCAACTCCCCACGCAAAAAAGGACATCCCATTTCCGGAGATGTCCTTTTTCTTATTCTTTTCCTTATTAAAATCCTTTGGAGCGGAGTCTCTTTTCCCACCAGTTGAAGAAGAGGGTGAGGAGGATGGCTACGGCCCAGTAGGCTATGGCGTCGGCGATGTAGGGTTCGGTTCTTCTGTTGTAGAGAGCAGAGAAGATGTCGGCTTTGGCGAACATGTCGACGACTTTGACGGTGAATACCAGGGCGAGGAGTTTGATGGTCTTCAGGTAGTAGGTGAAGAAGGCCGGCATGGCTACGACGAAGGCCTGGGGGAGGACGATGCGGGTGAAGGCGCGGAATGGGGTCATGCCCATGGCGACGGCTGCTTCGTACTGCCCGTGGTCGACGGAGCGGAGCGCTCCTCTGAGGTTTTCAGACTGGTAGACGGTGTTGTAAAGGATGAATGTGGTGTAAACGGTCCAGTAGGGGCTGACGTCGAAGGGTTTCACGGTGTGGCCCAGGATAGACGTGAAGAGGGGCGCGAGGAGGTAGGGCAGCGAGTAGTAGACGATGAAAAGCTGCACGATGCTCGGTACGCCTCTGAAGAAGGAAATGAAAACGGTGAGGAAACCGTTCACGATGACGTTCTTGCTGCGGATGCGGATGAGTGCAATCACGGAGCCCAGAAGGATGCCGAAGAAAAGGCTGACGAATGCCATGAAGAGGGTATTCGGGATGGCTTCGGCGATGAAGAGGAGGGCGGTCGGTATGACAGCAAAGTCTATCATTATGTGGTCCTCCTTCCTTTATCGGTCATGCGCTGTGTCGCATGGAATACCATTTCCACGAAGATGACGAGCACCCAGTAGATGAGGGCGACGGCGCAGTAGGTTTCAAGTTTTCCCTGGCCATAGTTGGCGTTGATGATGTTGCCGGCGCGGCCCATGAGGTCGATGACGCCGATGAAGTACATGACGGAGGTATTCTTCATGATGTTGATGGCTTCGCTGACGAGGTTCGGAAGGGCTACAGGAAATGCCTGCGGCGCTACGATGCGGAAGACTCTGTGGAAGGGCGAAAGGCCGAATACGACGGCGGCTTCGCTCTGCCCCTTGTCTACGGAAAGGTAGGCAGGACGGATGATTTCCGAAATAACCGGTGAATAGTGGAATGTCAGCGCGATGAGGACGTACGCTGTCAGAGGCCAGCCGTCAGGGCTGATGCCAAGTCCGCGGACGATGACCGGCAGGACGAAGTAGACGAGGTAGAGGTCCAGGATGAATGGCATGCTTCTGTTGTAGGAGAGCCAGATTTCGCAGAACTGATGAAGGACGGGAATCCTTGCGATGCGGATGACGGCGATGATCATCCCTACGATAAGGCAGAGGAGGATCGAGCCGACGATGACTTCCGCCGTGTAGGGGATGGCCGTCGCGAGCCTCGGGAAAAGTCCGAGGAAGTAATCAAAATTAAAAGTTAACATAGAGAAGACCTCTTTCTAACGAATGAGCGGGAAACGAAAATCAGTGTTCGTCTCTCTTGAGCATTCGCTGGAGGAACTGCTGGGTCTTTTCTTCCTTCGGGTGGGTGAAGAGGTCTTCCGGAGTGCCTTCTTCGACGACGAGGCCGTCGGACATGAAGACGACTTTGGAGGAGACTTCGCGCGCGAAGTGCATTTCGTGGGTGACGATGATCATCGTGATGCCAAGGGTAGCAACTTCAGCGATGGTGTCGAGGACTTCGCCGACGAGTTCCGGATCGAGGGCTGATGTCGGTTCGTCGAAGAGGATGACGTCAGGACGCGGAGCGAGGGCGCGAGCGATGCCGACGCGCTGCTGCATGCCGCCGGAAAGTTCAGACGGATACATCTTGGCGTAGTCTTCCATGTGGACGCGCTTCAGTTCTTCCATGGCGATGTCCTTCGCTTCGGAAGCGGACTTGCCGTAGCCGTAGATGAGGCCTTCGGTGATATTTTCCAGGACGTTCTTATTTCTGAAAAGGTTGAACTGCTGGAAGACCATCGTGGATTTCCTTCTGAGGCGTTTGACTTCATCTTTGGAAATTTTGGAGAAATCGACAGATACGTCGTCAATCGTGAGTTTGCCGGAGTCTGGCTGTTCGAGATAGTTCAGGCAGCGGAGGAAGGTAGTTTTCCCCGTGCCGGACGGGCCGAGGATCGATACTACATCACCTTTTTCAACGTTCAGGTTGATGTCTTTCAGGACTGTATGATTGCCGAAAGATTTGCGAATATGTTCTGCAGTCAATATGCGGGACATGATGAGGACCTTCTTTCCTAGAATGTGTTAGTTTTTAGTTTTTTGGTTGTATGGTTTGCGATGCAATAAAAAAAGCCCCGCCGCAAAGGGACGGGATTTTCCGTGTTCCACCCAATTTCGCCCCTGCGTTGCCGCAAAAGCCTTGGTAAGTCAAAAAGACTCAGCCACTGTAACGGGTGATCCCGGGCCGCTTACTTGGGTTCAGCTGGCCGGCTCGAAGAGGCACTTCCATGGAATTCCCACGCCCGTTTCCACCATCGGGGCTCTCTTTGGAGGTTCCATCCATGTACTTTCTCTTGTCATCGCTCATATAAAAGATTAATTATCATCAATATAACATAGAACGGAAGGGAAAATCAAGGGTTTACAAATCTTTTACCACGGGGTTCCTGCACTTTCCGTTTTCCTGTTGCCTTGCGCGGCTTGCCAAATATATAATAAGGAGACAGGCGCGCTGTAAGAGGCGCGTATCCAGGGAGGTAAAATGAGAGTTTCAATCATCGGAGCCGGCGCGATGGCGCTTGCGGCGGCTTCTTATTTAAAATTAAAGGACGTTTCGTTTCTTGTCTACGTCAGAAGCGAGAAGAAACTTGCTGCATGGTCGACGAAACCGGTCCGCGTGACGGGCGTGATGGAGAGCTCCTTCTACGTGCCGATGGCCAAGACGATGAAGGAAGCGGTGAACTATTCCGATACCGTCATCATCTGCACCCGCGCAGGCGACTATGAAGACGTCATCAATGAGCTTCTGCCCTGTCTTCGTAAGGGCCAGTGCATCCTTTTCCTGAACGGCTGCTGGGGCGCTGTGAAGACGTACCGCCTGCTGAAAGAAGATGCGAAGTACCTGACCATCGCAGAGACAGCCGGGTCTCCTTTCGTTGCCAGCCTTTCGGAAGATTTCCTGACACTGGAAATGAAGGGCATCCGTACGGAAATCAGGTACTCGGCGCTGGGGACGAGCAAGGATCCGGGCGAGCTTCTCCATACGATTGCACCGCGCGTTTCCCGTATTTCCTCACCGGTCTCCACATCCCTTTCGCAGGCGATGCCGATCGTGAATGCGGCCAGTGCCTTCTTCAATATCTCGCGCATCGAGAACGGGGAAGACTTCGAACTCTTCGGACCATCGTTCACCAGCCGCGCAGCCGACTACATGGAGCACTGCGACAAGGAACGCCTCGCCGTGGGAAAGGCTCTGGGGTTTGAACTTTACAGCCTCCTTGAGACCGTGAATTCCCAACGATCTGAGAAGAAAGCGACCCTTTACGAGGCGCTTAAGAATAATGCACTCTACGACGGGCTCAAAGGCCCCGTTTCCTTATCCGACAGAAGCCTTTCCGAAGACCTTCCCTGCGGACTGGGAAGCCTCCTCGATCTGGCGGACATGATGCATGTCCCCGCGCCGTATATCACGGCGATGGTGGACACCGCCTCACTCTACATGGGGAAACCTTACGAGCCGTTTCTGACAGTACAGGACCTCAGGGCGATCAAAGCGCTCCGGGGCAAGTAAATCAGGAGGGATTTATGAAGAAATTATTTACCGCCATACTCGCGTGCGCCATGATGGCAGGCGCATCCGCCAGCGCTCTCGCAGAAAACTGGGTAGCGCTCCCGGGCACGAGCGGCGTCAAAGTCGATACAGATTCCTACGTGGACGGCGGAATCCTGGCGCAGATGACACTCGAGCTGCCAGCCGGCGGAAAGAACGTCATTTCCTCGATGGCCTTCAACCGCGAGGACAATACCTACCGCATCGCGACACTCCAGATGCCTTCCAAAGACGGAAAGATGGAAACGAAAGTCTATCCGGACAATCCGGAAAACTGGTCCAAGATCCTTCCGAACACCCTGGGAAAGACCATCTACACCCACTACGTCGAAAATCCGCTTCCGCGCTTCACCAACCCGGACTGGGTCACGCTCTATAAAGAAGAGGGCGTCCGTTTCCATGGAAGCGAATACCAGATCGAAAAGAACACGATGAGCTACCGCGACGGCTATGCGACATTCTGGATGCGTATCACCTACCCGTGGAAGGACCAGAACTTCTCCGCTGCCGTATACCAGGTGAAGATGGACGTGCCGAACAAGAAAGTGCAGACACTCTCCATGACAGAATATGATTACGACGGCAAAGTCCGCTCCCATGGCGCAGGCTCCAGAGACCGCGGCAATATCGAGCCGGACACACCGATGTACAAAGTATATGAATACGTGAACCATGCCCTCCGCACCGGACAGCTCAAGATGGTCACGACAAGACATGGATAATAAGACAGACGCTTTTCTGATGGAAGGCGTCTTTTCCATCCCTTATATAAGGTATAGAAAGGAAAACATATGAAGAAATTACTGACCGCTGCAGCGCTCGCCTCTGCGCTCCTCCTCTCCGCACCCGCCGCCTTTGCTGAAAACTGGGTCGAAGTCGCAGGCTACCAGGGCCGCATGATCGACACTGACTCCTGCAAGGTACAAGGAAATACGCCCGTCCTCACCGTAAGGCCGACAGACGGCACCGAAATGACGATCCAGTTCAATAAGAAAGACATGACATACCAGTTCCTTTCTCTGAAACGCCTTGATGGAAATGGGAAAGTCATCGACGAAGTCCCGGCAGACAAACTCGCCGGCCACTTCCTCCCGCTCAAGGAAGGATCCCTCATCTCCAGTCTCTACATGCAGTACGTCGCTTACCCGATCCCGCAGCTCGCCAACGCTGAATGGGTCACTATCTATCGCACCGGCATGGGTGCGAACGCCGGCAGCCGCGTCTCCATCGACAAGAACCACATTTCCTATGACGGAGACTACGCCGTATTCTGGCTGAAAAACGACTACGTCCCGGCAGAAAAAGGCATCGCCTCCCAAATCAGCCAGGTCAAGGCAAACATGGCAAACAATCAGGCGAAGATCCTGTCCCTTACACTCTACGATGAAAACGGAAAAATCCTCCAGCACGACGCCAGAGGCGAAGCCGCAGAAGTCCGTGACGCCAGACAGGGCATCATGAACGAAGCCGTCACCTTTGCCAGGGAACACATCCTGCAAGGCACCAGGTAAGGAGGCATCATGGCAGACATCCGAGTAAGAAACCTCTCGCAGGAAGCGGCTGAATCCTGCTATGAAGCCTACCTCAAAGGCGAAAGACCAAAAGAAGGCACCATTCTCGTCTCCGGCCCCGTCGTCGTCTTCACCAGCGACGCCTTCGAAATGAAAGGTGAAACACTGGAAGACGGCGAGGAGAAATTCGTCTCCATCCTGGACAACGAAGCCAAGAGCAGGGCGGCCCTTTGCGAATACAAAAACGGCCGCCGCCTCCCCGCAGGCGCAGCCCTTGCTGCCATGAAAGAAGGATACTTTGCGTTCCAGAGCGAATACATGAACGAAGAAGGCACGCCATTTACACTCTCCTTCGACCCTTTGGAAGAAGTCATGACAGCCCAGGAAGCAGGGAAACTCTACGGAATCCCTGCCAAGAACATAGAAAAAGACTGCGAAAGCGCAGGCCTTGAAAGCCCCCTGAAACAAGGCGAAACCAGACACTCCGGCAACGTCTGGCTCCTCCAGAAATCCGCAGCAGAACGCGCCTATGCAGATAAAGAAGGCAAAACCTACGCCGTGAACCCGCTCCTCCTCGTCTTCTCCACCGTAGAAGGCGCCGACATCTGGAACAGAGACAGCGGAGTCGTCAGAAGCGCCGCAGGCGGCGCCGGCCACATGAACGCCAGAATGCACGAAGAAGAAAGAAAAAAATCCGGCCGCGTATGGCTCGTCACCCGAAGCGCCATGGAAAGACTCTTCGGCCAGGCCCTCCCGAACAAAATGAAAGAAGCCATGAAGGGGATATAAAGGAAATCCCCAAGCGCCGCTAACACTTGCCTTCCCAGACGGGGAAGGAGGGCCACGTAGTGGCGGTTAGGGTTCATTTATCCCCAAATCCCCATTACCATAAAGGAGTCCTTATGAAGAAAGCGATTTCTGATTTTGCTGATCAGCAGGGAATTTTAATAGAAGATAATTTCACCTTTGGCGAATGGGAAGCGCTCCGGATCCGCAGGGGAAGAGACCTTCGCGGATTCATGAAAGCAGCCGACCTCGTCGGCGCTAAAATCGAAGCGATTGCCGCCCCTGATGATTACCTGCACCGGTTCGGCAAGCCCCTTACGTGGGAAGCGGAAGAGCTCTATTCCGATGGAGACGAAGCGCATGAGGCGCTCATCAGGTCGTACCTGAATAATCCCGACTGCATCATGGGCCTCGGTTCTTATGAGCTCTATGAAAGAATATTCGTCGTGACGGACAAGGGGACACTCGAAGTCTATTTCGAGGACGAAGATCTCTATATCACCGTCGATTCCGCTGACCGTTCCGTCTATGCGAAAAACCACGACAGATATGCAAGCTTTGACGTCCGCAAACTTTTTGGCAGCGTCAAAGGCGATACGATCACAGGATACTGGGTCATGGACAGGGAAGGGAAAGATGAGGACGACGATGACTTCGACATATTCAAGGACCAGAAGCCGTGCATCACAAAACTCAGCCTTGCCCTCGAAAGCGGACGGCGTCTGAATTTCTCCCCGTACATGGACGTCTTCGACTTTGAATTAGTGAATCCGGACGGTAACGTCGCAGAGATTTCCTTTGCCGAAGTACTCCGGTGCCTGAAATAAATCCCGCGATCGGGAAATGCACATAGATTTCCTTGACAAGGACGGCCGCACCGGTCTATAATAACGCCAATATAAGCGATGACTGGGAATAAGTTTCTTTCCGAAATCACAGAGAGCCGGGCAGGTGGGAACCGGTATGGAAGAGGAAGCGTGTCGCCCGTGAGCTCAGAGCCGAATGAAGTAGGCGAAGCGTCGATCCGCGTTAAGGATAACCAAGCTACAAAGCAGGGTGGTACCGCGCATAAGCGCCCTTGTCCGATGGGACAGGGGCTTTTTTGTTAGGCATCCGCTTTAGCAGGTGAGAAATAAGTGAGAGTGGTACCGCGCACATGCGCCTCCCGTGCAGGATTTTTTCTGCGCGGGAGTTTTTTATTAGGAGGCAGGCCATGACAGGCAGAAGGAACCGAGTCCCCTCGGGGACATATGATTTGATAGTCCAAGTCCATTAACCGTTTTGTCTTTTCCCTGAGGAGGATCTTACTATGAAAACAGCTACAGAAAAAAGAATCGCATTCAGAAACATGCTTAAATCCGGAGAAATCATCGTTGCACCGGGCATCGGCGACGCACTGTCCGCCAAGATCGCAGCCTATGCAGGCATCAAAGCCCTCACCATGGGCGGCTACTCCGTTTCCGCATCCCGCCTGGGACAGCCGGATGTCGGCTTCCTTTCCTGCACGGAAATGGCTGAACAGCTGACCGGCATCTGCAACGCCACCGACCTTCCCGTCGTTGCCGACGGCGACACCGGCTACGGCAATGCACTGAACGTCATCCGCACAGAGCAGATGTTTGAACAGGCCGGCGCTGCCTGCATCTTCTTCGAAGACCAGGCATGGCCGAAACGCTGCGGCCACATGGACGGCAAGCAGGTTATCTCCGCCGAAGAACACGCACAGAAAATCCGCGCCGCCGTCGACGCACGCCTCGATAAAGAAACCATGATCATGTCCCGCACCGACAGCCGAGCCGTCTACGGCATCGACGACGCCATCGAAAGAACAAAACGTTACATCGACGCAGGCGCAGAAATCTGCTTCGCCGACGGCATCGGCACCAGAGAAGAACTCGAAAAATTCGCCAAAGAACTCTCCGGCAGCGGCGCCTACCTCGTAGCCAACATGATCGAAGGCGGCAAGACACCCCTCATCCCGGCCAAAGAACTTGAGCAGATGGGCTTCTCCCTCGTATTCTGGGCCTGCAGCGCCGTCTACACCATCTCCAAAGCCCTCTACGACCTCTTTGGAAACCTCGCCCAGGACGGCACCACAGAAAAGAGCCTGGACCGCATGATCGAATTCTCCCAGTTCAACAGCATGATCGGCCTCGACACCTACAAAGAATACGAAAGAAAATACAAAGTAGACAGAGACGACTGAGGATATATAAGGAAAAGGAAATAGAAGATAAATGCAAAAATGGAGCCCATCGAGGACTCCATTTTTGCGTGGGAATATTTCCCGAATTAAAACGTAAGCCTGCTTCAGCTCTTTGCTGGGCCTTTCACTTCACGACTTTTCTTGCCCCAAAACCGCCATTTCAAGACGGGGAAACGGAAATGCCAATGATTCCCTTTATAATAGGAACAGAGAGGACGGAGGATATGATGAAAGTCTCCAGCGGCATCCTAAACTCCGGCTGGGGCAGCAAACAAAGACACGTTATCTATACAATGGGTCTGCCAAGAGCATTCAGCCCCGCGGCAATCCGCCGCATCTATTAACCAGTTCTCCCTTATCCACTCCAAGGAGATAAAGCAGCAAATGAAAATCAGGTATTTCACTTCCCGGGAATACCTGATTTTCATTTGTGTAGGATTAAAACTGGAACAATGTCCGAAGTGCTGATAGGGTTGATCACCATGATCGAAGCGAGGTTTAGCTGTCCCCGTTAGGGGAAAGTGGCGCCGGAGGCGACGAAAGGGGTTCATTGCTTATTTTCTCGAGCCTCAGCTCGTTTATCCATTTTTATCACCATCCTCCCATCTTTTTCCAATGTTTTATTCATTATTTCTTAGCTTATGCATCTTTCGCATGATTATTACGTGAGTTTTATTTTTCATGATATAATAAGGAAGTTTTACGAAAACAGGAACATTTCTTGAATTCACGAAATATATTGCGAGGTATTGTATGAAAAAAGTCATTCTTCCGTCATTAGCCTGGACGGCGGGACTGTCGCTCTTGATTGCGCTGATCCTTCATCTGGGCGGGGATTTCCCGGACCTTCGAAGCTATGTCCAGCCGCGTCTGGGCGTGGGGGTTCTGGTTTTCCTCATTGTTTCCCTGGGCCTTTTCTCTGTCTTTGACAAAGCGTTCCTGAAGAAATTCTTCCCATGGGCGGCGGTGCTGCCGATCCTCTGGATGGCGACCTTCACCTGGGCGTACGGTTTCGCGTCGCTTCCTGAAAAGAAGCACCTCGGCGATTACTATGTCCTGGGCGGCGTTGCTTTCGGGCTTCCTTACGTCTACCTGACAATTACGGAGAAAATCAATCAGCGCCTGCCGAAGCTCCGTTTCCTCTGGGAACTCATTGCGGGCCTTTTCGCCTTCTTCATGACAATCTGCCCCTTCATCTATATCGGCTACTACATCCTCTTTGGCGGGGAAATGGACATGTTCGCCATGATGGCCGTCCGTTCCACCCATATGAAGGAAATCCATGATTTCCTGGCCACGATAGGATCGCCTGTCAGAATCATCGGCGCCGTCTTTGCCTTCCTCTTTGTCCTTGCCGTTTCCTTCACCTTTGTCCATTCGATGGTAAAGGCAGCGCGCGGCATGAAATCTCCGCTCCGCGGCACGTCCAAAGGATACCTCATCGGACTTGGCGTCCTCTTCGTCCTTTTCTTCGGCGGCTTCTACCGTCAGATCATCCACGTCTTCCCGATCACTATCGTCCGTACGATGGACAGCAAGGGAAGCGAATTCCAGCTCCTCCAGAAACTCACGGACAACCTGGATAAGAACGTGAAGAAGATGACCTTCGTCGATCCCGGCGCAGGCATCACAGAAGGTACGCACATCGTCATCATCGGCGAAAGCGCGAACCGCGACCACATGAAAGTATTCAACCCGTCCTATCCGGAAAACACGACGCCATGGCTCTCTTTCGTCGCCAATACACCGGACTTCGCACTGGGCTACATGGCATACTCGAACTTCCCGAATACGCTGATGTCCCTTTCCTATGCCATGACATCGGCCAACCAGTACAATGACAAATCCTTCGCTGACGTCGTAAGCATGGTCGACGTAGCCAAAGCAGCCGGCTACCGCACGGACTGGATTTCCTTCCACAACAGAAGCTCCCTCTCCAGCGCCGGCGTCACCATGATCGCCGAACGCTCCGACGGCTCCTACTGGGAAAAGAACTACGACGGCTACACCTTGGAAGTCCTGAAGAAACTCCCGCCGGCCAAGAAACGCGTCATCTTCATCAACATCGACGGCAGCCACTACACCTACCTCGCCCGCGTTCCGATCGACAAGAGAGACGAACTCGGCATCCCGTCCAGCGACCCGTACCATGACTATGACCTGACCATTGCCTATGACGACGAAGTCATCCGCGACATCTTCGAATACGCGAAGAAGAACCTGAACCTCCAGACCATGGTCTACTTCTCCGACCACGGCGAGAACATGGAACACTACCACACAGCGTCCCCGTTCTACTACGACATGGTCCACATCCCGTTCTTCGTCTACCTCTCGCCATCCTACCAGGCAGCCCACCCGGGCCTCATGCCAGCCCTGAAGTCCCATGAACACCAGGTCTTCACCAACGACCTCGCCTTTGACACCGTCACCGGCATCTGGGATGCAAAGACGAACTACTACAACCCTGAATATGACTTCTCCTCGCCGAAGTACAGCCTCAACATGGACAACGCAAGAACCATGGAAGGTAAACACAAGATCTCCGACGATCCATTTTTGAAGAAATAGAAATAGGAAATAAGAAATAAGAAAAGGCTGTGACGAAATGAGCAATCATCTCGCCACAGTCTTTTTGCATCACTCTTCATTCTCAAAATCAATCATATTTCATTCTTCTGTATGACACTGATAACAAAAAGATAACGAGATAAAGCAAAAAATAGAAACGTTTGTCATATTTGGAATATAGTTCGAGTCTATGGTTAATTTCGGCGTTTTGTATTCTTTCGAATATGCGGAAATAGCAAATAAAATATAACTAAAAAATAAATAATGCATCCTAGTGAAATTGAGAATGTTTTGCGCTATATTAAGGCTAATAAGGCGCATATGCGCGAAGGTGGATATTCTTAATTCCCGGGAAAGCCCCTAGTTAAGAAACACTTTTTTATGGGATGAAAAATGATGAATGAGATAGATTTGACTAAGGTCGATTTTGAGAAGCCTTTCATGGCCGGTCTAATGGACGGGATGCCTGGAGGCTTTTTTGTGTACCGCGGGGATGAGACCAAGAAGATTATTTATGCCAATCAGAAGCTTCTGGATATTTTCGACTGCGATACATGGGATGAATTCGTCGAGCTGACGGGAGGGACATTCATCGGGATGGTCTATGCAAGAGACCGGATGATCGTCCATGATTACGTCCGCCGCGCCAGGGAATCAGGAAGGACGTCCGGCGTGACGAATTACAGGATCCACACGAAGAAGGGCGTCTTCAAGTACGTGCAGAATTACGCCAATTTCGTCAATGATTACGTGGAAGGAAGACTTGTCTACGTATTCATCGCAGCGGCAAGATCCACGCATGACCGTCTGACAGGTCTTCCCAGCATGCTGAATTTCCTTGACTACGCCAATTCGCCGAAGAATGAAATCTTCAGGAGCGGGAAGATTCCTGCCATGGTCGCTTTCGATTTCTTCGGCTTCAAAGTCTACAATACCCGCTACGGCATACAGGAAAGGAACAAGCTCCTCGTCGAGTTCTCCATTATCCTGAAAGATATTTTCGGAAAGAACAGCGTCTCCCGCTTCGGAGAAGACCATTTTTATGTCCTCACCTGCGCCGGCGGGATCAGGGAGCGCCTCGGAAGCCTGCGACCGCGCGAAGATGGCCTGTGACGTGGACCGCCATTCGTACATGTCCTTCTACAACATCTTCGACAAGAACCTCCTTGAGAAGGAAAGGACGAGAAGCTTCGTCCTCCTGAATATCGGGGATGCGCTCAAGAACCATGAAATAGAAGTCTACTACCAGCCACAGGTCGATGCCCGGACAGGGAAACTCTGCGGCGCCGAGGGCCTTGCCAGATGGAATTCGCCGAAAGCAGGCCTCATGATGCCGGGCAAATTCATCCCCGTCCTCGAAGCAGCGAACCTCACCTACAAGCTCGACATTTGCATCATCCGTCAGATTGCCAGAGACTTCAGGAAATGCATCGAAGAAGGCACACCAATCGTGCCCGTTTCCTTCAACTTCTCCAGAACCGACTTCGAGACCTGCAATCCGTACGAAGAACTCCAGAAAGCCGTTAAGGAATACAACCTCGAGCCGAAAATGTTCCGCGTGGAAATCACCGAGTCCACCCTGATGTCCGATCCGGCCAAGATCAAAGAACAGATGACACTCTTCCGCAAAGCCGGCTATGAAGTCCTGATGGACGACTTCGGCAGCGCCTATTCCTCTCTCGCTACCCTGCGTGACTTCGACTTCGACGAAATCAAGATCTACATGGGCTTCATGAGGAACTTCAGCGACAAATCCAAGAAAATCATCAGACCCATGATCATGCTCGCCCAGTCCCTCGACGTACACACCCTGACCGAAGGCGTGGAAACCGCCGAGCAGCTCAGCTTCCTCCAGCAGGCTGGCTGCGAAAGGATCCAGGGCTACTACTTCAGCAAACCCATTCCCTACAGCGAATTCGTCCAGAAACTGAAAACCATGGACTGCTGTGATGATCTCAAAGACTGCGAAAAATAATAATAACAATAACAAAGAGGAGAAAAACTATGTCAATGATCGATTCAGAAGCACAGGACTTCACCGTCAGAGCCTACCAGGACTACGAATTCCGCCCCGTTACCAAAGAAGACCTGAAAGGGAATGGAGCGTATTCTTCTTCTATCCGGCTGACTTCACCTTCGTCTGCCCGACCGAACTCCAGGACCTCCAGAACCACTACGAAGCATTCAAGAAGATCAGCTGTGAAATCTACTCCATCTCCTGCGACTCCGTCTACGTCCACAAAGCATGGCACGACCACTCCCAGGCCATCGGAAAAGTAGAATTCCCCATGATCGGCGACCCCGGCCAGGTCCTCACCCGCGCCTTTGACGTCCTCGCCAAGAACGGAGAAGAATCCCAGAGAGCTACCTTCATCATCGATCCCAAGTGCCAGGTCGTAGGCTACGAAATCATCTCCTCCAACGTAGGAAGAGATGCCGAAGAACTCCTCAGAAAAGTAGAAGCCTGCCAGTTCGTCTACGAACACGGCGACATGATGTGCCCCGCAGCCTGGCACCCCGGTGACACCCCGCTCGTATCGGGAAATGACTTGATTAGTGATATTTAAAAAGAAAAAATAAGGAAATAAAAAAGGAGCTGTAGCAAAATGATCGCACATTTTGCCACAGCTCCTTTTTCGCTTTTTCTTTCCTTATATTATCTCTTCTTCAGTGACGGATTTCTTGTTTCAGCGATCCAGGACTTGAAGGTCTCTTCGCTGATGCCGAATTCCTGCTGGACGTAGGGAGCCCATTTCATGGACTTGCTGCGTGCTTTGACGATGTTTTCCATCAGGCTGCCTGTGTGCTGTTCGATGAGGTAGGCGAGGCGGAGCCAGTGGTTCGGGTAGCCTTCGGAAAGGAGTGTCTCTGCTCTCTTGGCATCCATGCCGTAGAAACGGTGGAGACGGTCGGCTCTGTGGGCGATGTAGCGTTTGCTGTAGATCTCCGGGGTCAGGCCGAGTTTCTTTTCGATGCGGCCCCATGGGTCGTCTTTTCTCATGTCGAGGATTTCGCCGGCTGTCTTGCCTGAGAGGCAGGAGAGGAGGGCGGCTTTGTCGACGTCGTTGAAGCGGAAGCCTCTGGAAAGGATTTCCTTCGCTTCGTCTTCAGGAATCTGGTATTTATGATGGATGCTGCGGATCTGGTCATCCATGGACATTTCAGTACTTCTCATCATGGAAAGTGCCTCCTTTATAAAAATTTTATGATACTTTCTAATTATATCATAAGAATTGAATAAGAAATTTCATAGGATGATAGAAAATAGAGATACAAAGTGACGGGTTCCGCATGAAATTTGAAACAAAACGTGTTTTTTGTTAAAATAACAACGTTATTCTATTTTTCCCCGAGAGGTGAATGATGTTTTTACATGAGATTATAAAGGGTGCCGATCCGGCGCATCTGGTGTTCGAAGGCGATGCCGTAGTCACCTATGGCGAGCTGGAAAAAACAGTCGCCCGCTACAGAAATACGCTGTATGAAATGGGAGTCCGCCAAGGGGAACGTGTAGGCCTCTATACCGCCAACCGCGCAGAATTCGTCTACGTATTCATGGCAGTGGTCAGCCTTGGCGCTATTATCATCCCGATCAACAATTCGCTCGTCGACCGCGAAGTGGATTACATCCTCCGCGATTCCGGTTCCATGCTGCTCATCACGGACACTGTGCTGGAAGTTTCCTGCCCGTCCATCGGCATCCATGACCTGGACTACAAGACGAAGAAGGAAATCGCACCGGCTGCCCCGGATTTCCCGGAAGATGTTACCGAAGATGACGTCTGCGCGCTGGTTTATACGTCCGGCACGACAGGAAGCCCGAAGGGTGCTATGCTGACGCACAGGAACCTCGTGTCGAATGTGGAGCAGTACCTGCAGCGCATCACTTTCGTACCGGAAGACAAGGTCCTCTGCGTCCTGCCGATGTTCCACGCTTATGGCCTCACGACCGTCGTCAATGCCGGCCTCTACGCGCATGCGACCATCGTCATCCTGCGCTCGAAGAGCCCGTCTGAAATCACGAACACGATCGTGGAACATTCCGTGACGATTGCCATCATGGTACCGCCGATGTACAACCTCCTGGCCCGCCGCGGCGAACCGGAAGTCATGAAATCCGTGCATACCTTCATTTCCGGAGGCGCATCGATTCCGCAGCCTGTATCCCAGGCATTCCACAACCGCTACCACCATCCGGTTCAGGAAGGCTACGGTCTGACCGAAGCATCTCCGGTCGTCTGCATGATGCCGGCCGGAAAACCTAAGTACCTGACAAGCGGCCCCGTCCTTCCGGGCGTCGAAGCCTATGTCAGGACAGAATCCGGCGGCCCGTACGTGCCGGGCACCGTGGGCGAGCTCATGGTCCGCGGCAGCAACGTCATGAAAGGCTACTGGGAAAAGCCCGAGGAGACCAGGAAAGTCCTCACCGAGAACGGATGGCTCCATACGGGCGATCTGGCGTACATGGATGACGAACAGTACATCTATATCGTCGATCGTATCAAAGATTTGATCATAATGAACGGGGAAAACATTTACCCCGGTGAAGTCGAAGACTGCATCTACGAAGTGGAAGGCGTCGGCGAATGCGCCGTCGTCGGTCATCCGGACCCGCTCCGCGGCCAGGCCGTGTGGGCATACGTCGTCATGAAGGACGGCTATGAGTTCGATGAAATGAAGATCAGAAGGCACATGTCCAAGAACATCGCCAGCTACAAGATCCCGCGCCGCTTCATCCCAATGGATGCCCTCCCGAAGAACGCGACAGGAAAGATCCTGAAACGCGCCCTCCAGGACAACTAAGACTGACCGGAAATCCCCGAAAAAAGGGGAGCTGCGACAAAATCCGCAATCGTTTTGTCGCAGCTCCTTTCATGTCTTTATTGGACAAACGGCCGTTTTTGATTCGAAGGAAATCACGCCCATCGGGCGGGTTTATGCTATAATAATTTTGTATGGAGTCTTGAAAGACTAATATTTTTTGACTCCGCAGTTTCGCATGCAAGGAAACCGCGGGCATTCCTCAACAGGAAGGAAGAAGGACACATGGCAACAGCAATGGTAATCGGCGCCCAGTGGGGCGATGAAGGCAAAGGCAAGATCGTTGATTATCTCGCCGCGAAGGCAGACGTCGTAGTACGTTCTCAGGGAGGAAACAACGCAGGCCATACAGTCGTAACGGGAGGCAAAGCATATCCGCTGCGCCTGATGCCAAGCGGCATCATGTATCCGGGAACGATCTGCATCGTCGGCACAGGCGTCGTCGTCGATCCAAAGAGTCTTCTCGAAGAAATGGAAAACCTTGAAAAACAGGGCATCGACGCAAAACACCTTCAGATCTCCACGAGAGCACAGGTCGTATTCCCATACCACATCCGTCTCGATGAAGCCGAAGAATCCCGCAAGGGCAGCCGCAAGATCGGCACAACAAAGAACGGCATCGGACCGTGCTACGCAGACAAGATCAACCGTATCGGCATCCGCATCTGCGACCTCATGGACGAGGAAACTTTTGCTGAAAAACTGAAATACAACGTAGAACAGAAAAACCTGCTCCTCGAAAAACTCTACGGCATGGAAGGCTTCGACTACGAAACCATGCTCAATGACTACCTCGGATACGCAGAAAAACTCCGTCCGTACGTCAAAGACACCAACTACACCGTCCAGCAGCTCGTCAAAGAAGGCAAGAACGTCCTCTTCGAAGGCGCTCAGGCATCTATGCTCGACTGCGACAACGGCACCTATCCGTACGTCACCTCTTCCCATCCGACCGCCGGCGGCGCATGCATCGGCGCAGGCATCGGACCGCACATGATGCAGAACATCTTCGGCGTCGTCAAAGCATACAGCACCCGCGTAGGCGAAGGCCCGTTCCCTACAGAACTCCATGACGAAACCGGCGAATACCTGAGAAACACCGCTCACGAATTCGGCACCGTCACAGGCCGCCCGCGCCGCATCGGCTGGCTCGACCCCCGCGCCGTCCGCTACGCAGCAGCCCTGAACTCCTTCGATTACCTCGCCATCACCCGCCTCGACATCTTAGACGGCATGGAAGAAATCAAAGTCTGCACAGGCTATGAATACGAAGGCAAAGAAGTAGAAGAATACCCGGCTGACCTGAAATTCCTGGGCAAGATCACCCCGGTCTATAAGACATTCAAAGGCTGGAAAGAAAAAATCAGCGACATCCGCGATTACAATGAACTCCCGGCCCTCTGCCGCGAATACCTCGAAGGCATCTCCAAACTCATCGGAGTACCGATCGGCATCGTATCCGTAGGCCCAAGCCGCGAACAGACCATTGTCCTCAAAGACGTATTCTAAGATTAGAATAAGAATAGGGAACCCCCCGAAGCCAAGCTTCGGGGGGTTTGTCGTGGGGGGAAAAGGGGAGAGAAAACAGGAAAACCGCCCAGGGGCGAGGGAAAAGAGAAAACCGGACAACCGCTGCGCGGGAAAAACCGCAGAAAAGCAAAGGTACGCTTTCAGTTTAGAAAAGATGGGAAAGGAAGCTCTTTCTTATCAAACCTTCACAACCGCCCCAAGGTGCGAATGGGAACACCATACGACCAAGGCTTCGCCTTGTGGAGATGAACCTCCTCAGGCGCAATGCGCGCCAGCTCCCCCTACGGGGCGAGCTCCAAAACCATTTCCTTGCTTCGCAAAGGGAAAAGAGAAAACCGTAAAACCTCGCTGCGCTCGTGGAACCTTTTTATAAAAACTAATGAATACTGCACCCCTTTCGTCAGCAACAGTTAAATGATTGGCTGACCGCTCCTTCCCCGCTGGGGCAGGTCAAAACCTTCCGCATCGACGCGAATCACCTTTATCAACTGCGATGTACTGAGTCCTGATTTTCAGGGCCGTAGGCCGGTCTTAACCTTGCTCCGGGAGGAGAAGGTGGCGGCGGAGCCGACGGATGAGTTGAATTTCATCGAGCGCAGCGAGGTTTTGAGGTCTTCCTCAAGGCGTTAGCCTTGGTCTAAGGGTGTTTGAGCTCGCCCCGTAGGGGGAGCTGGCGCGCATGCGCCTGAGGAGGTTCATTTCCCAGCCTGTAAGGCGGCAGTATGGTCTTATCAAGCATTTCTGTTTTTTTCTTGTTGTATGTTTTTCCCCCATCTTTACAGTTTTCCCATCCCCCTCCCCACATCCTCTTACCATTCCTCAAAATGTTTTCAATAACCCCAATCTGCTCCGCCATACAGACAATTTCCATGAAAGGGAGTACAATATAACCAGAACAAATCGAAATAAGGTCCGCGGATAGAGGCTGCGGACAGAAAAGCGGATGCTTATCCGCGAAATGGGGGAATGAAATATGGAAAACAGCGCAAAAGTACGCGAATACCTGCGTGAATGCGGCGTCTTTTACATCGCCACGGAAGACGCACGGCAGCCGCGCGTGCGCCCCTTGAATGGCATTTACCTTTACGAAGGAAAACTCTGCATCTTCACACCGAAGGATTCACCATTGTACAAACGGCTGAAAGCCGATCCGCAGATGGAAATCTGTGCGACGCATCCGGACAAATCCTGGATTTCCGTCATCGGAAGGCTCAATGAAGACCAGCGCGAGTGCGTGCATGAAGCCGTCGTGAAATCGTATCGTGACAGTATACAGGACCCCGAAGCGCTCCTGCAGTGCCAGATGACCGTGTTCCGCCTCGACAGCGCCCGCGTGAAAGTGACATCCGTCGACGGGAACGTCAAAGAATGCGTATTATAAGTAAACAATAAAAATATTGCCTAAATGAAAAGAAGAAGGAGAAAAGTTTGCAATTTATGCACTTTCTCCTTTTTTGTATACGATTCATGATGAAAGTGGTATAATCTTCAACTAAAGATACAATCATTATTTACCTGTAATTAATTTCGGAGGAGGATAAAATGGCTTCAAACGGGCTTATTACGGACCTTTATCAGTTGACAATGGCAAATGCGCTTTTCAGGAAAGGCATGCACGAAAGAAAAGTCGTCTTTGACCGCTTTTACAGAAAGAACCCATTCGACGGCGGATACACCGTCGTGGCCGGCATTCAGCACCTTGTCGACTTCGTGAAGAACTTCCGTTACGATGCAGAAGACATCGAGTACTTGAGAAGCCTTGGCATCTTCTATCCGGAATTCCTCGACTACCTGAAAGACTTCCGCTTCCATGGCGACATCTATGCCATGCCGGAAGGCACCGTCGCATTCCCGGGAGAAATCCTTCTCCGCTTCCACGGCACGACCACCGAAGCCATGCTGATCGAAACAGGACTTTCCATGATCATGAACCATGAAAGCCTCATCGCTACCAAAGCACGCCGCGTCCGCACCGTCGCACCGAAAGACGCACTCATGGAATTCGGCCTTCGCCGTGCGCAGGGCCACTCCGCAGGACTCTGGGGCGCACGCGCTGCCATGATCGGCGGCTTCAACGGCACATCCAACGTAGAAGCCGGCCGCCTCTTTGGTATCCCCGTCCTCGGCACTATGGCACACAGCTGGATCATGAGCTTCGACACCGAACTCGAAGCCTTCGAAGAATACGTCCGTCAGTACCATGACAACCTCATTCTTCTCGCCGACACCTACAACGTCCTTGAAATGGGCGTACCGCATGCCATCCAAGTCTTCAAAGAACTCAAAGCCAAAGGCCAGCTCCCGAAGAAATACGGCATCCGCATCGACAGCGGTGACCTTGGCTATCTATCCCGCGAAGCTACCCGCATGTTCACAGAAGCAGGCTTCCCCGACGCCATCATCTCCGGCTCCAACGACCTTGACGAATACCTCATCCAGTCCCTCAAAGAACAGGGCTGCACCGTCACCAGCTGGGGCGTAGGCACCAAGATCATCACAGCCGACGGCACATCCGCCCTAGGCGGCGTCTTCAAAATGAGCGCCAGAGAACAGGGTGACGGCTTCGAACCCGTCATGAAAATCTCCAACGACGTATCCAAGATGACCAACCCGGGCATCAAGACCGTCCGCCGCTTCTACAGAAAAGACAACGGCAAAATGATCACCGACCTCATCTGCCTCGAAAACGAAGCAAAACCGGACGGCGGAGACTTCACCCTCGTCACCGAATCCGCTAAATGGAGAAAGAAATACCTCAAAGCAGGCAAGTACACCTGCGAAGAAATGCTCAAGCCAGTCATGAGAAACGGAGAAGCAGAACCACTCCCGACCCTCAAAGAAACCATCGCCTATGCCAACGAACAGATGGAAACCCTCTGGCCGGAATACAAACGCCTCATGAACCCGAACATCATGGAAGTCAACCTCTCCGACAAACTCCAGGCCCTAAAGACCCAGATCATCGAAGACGACCTCAAGAACAGATAAAAAAGGGCAGAGGAAATGACAAAACCCGCAGCGCCGCTAATACTTGCCTTCCCAGACGGGGAAGGGGGACCGCTTTGCGGTGGATAGGGTTGATTACCACGAGCGCAGCTCGGTTGTATGGTTTTCATCTTCACTACAATTGCTCGTAAGATTTTCATCGCTAATACTCCCACCTCCAAAGAGGCATCAGCAAAATGATCACACATTTTGCTGATGCCTCTCTTTTTTTGCACCTGCTTTAGAAAATGATATAATAAACTATATACCTCGAAATTCGAAGAAACTCATTTATCTATAAAAAGGTGATCACATGAAATTGAAAAAATGGCTCGCCGCTTCCGCTGCGGCAATGATTCTCGTATCCGGCGCATCCGCAGTTTCTGCTGCTTCCATCACAACAGCAGGAGACCAGAAACTCGACCTTGGAAGCTCCATTAGCGTCCTTCCCGGAGAAAGAACCTTCTTCGGCGGACAGTTCCATGACTGGCTTCTGACCGGCAACGTCGAAGGCACCATCCAGGAAATCCTCGCTCAGGGCAATGTATTTCCTGAAAACTCCGTCAGCAATAAACAATTTGCCTCCGTTGCGGCCAGCATCCTGAAATCTGCCAAAGTCTACCAGGTCTGCGCCTCTGCCAATGACACTTACTACCAGGGAATGGTCCTTTCCATCGCCGTTTCCGATAACGACATGACCAAACTTCTCCTCGCACTGAACGCTGCCCAGGCAGAAGCATCCCCGGTCATTGAACCGGAAACCGCAGCAGCCGCTTCCGCTGACAATAAAGTCACCGAGGGCAAAGCCGCTCCTGCCGCTGAAGAAACAGCTGCTGAAGGCGAAACCGTCAAGGCAGCAGCCACCAAAGCAGCAACAGAAAAAACTGTAAAGGCAGAAGCAAAGAAAGAAACGAAGAAAGAAGCCAAAGAAGAAAAGAGCGAAATCAAAAACAGCGGCGGTGTCCTGGATGGCATGCAGACCGCATGGGGCAAGAAAGTAGAAATTACTGAAAACTCCCACTGGGAAGACAAAGTTTCCAAGAACGGGCTTTCCTACCGCACCGGCTCCGTCAAAGCCCTTGTCCATAAAGATGGATTCGTCATCCCCGTATTCGCAAAGGGCATCATCACAAGAAGCGGCACAAGCACCATTTACACAGTCTTCGTAGCCGACCAGGCATCCGGAAAATACCTCGACACCTTCTTCGACAAAGCCCTTGAGGAAGCAGGCAAATGAAAAAGCTTTTAACAGCCATCGTCTTTAGCGCCATGACACTGACCGGCATGGGAGGAGGCGCCGCAGAAGCAGCACCAGCCCCGGCTGCGAAACCTGTCGTTACTATCAAAGCAAAGACAGATACCAGCGCCGTCAAACCCAAGGACGATAACACAGTCATCGAAGCCAAGAAAGCCGCCGAAGCCAGCCTTGCCGCAAAACAGGTACAGCCGCAGGTTGCCCCTCCCGACACACTCTACCCGAGAACCAAAGGCGACGATTACTTCAAAGACGCAAAACTCAAAAACAACATCACCTACGCGCCGCTCCCGAACCTTACCAAAGAAGACATCATCTACAGCGGCGTCGTCAACGTCAAAAAGAAAGACATCACAGCAGCCGCATTCGTCACCGGCGCCCAGTACGAAGGAGACCTTGCCGACGAACAATACAGCAAATTCTTCGTCAAAGGAAACCTCTCCCAGGACGCCATCCGCCAGCTCTACACCTACAACGTAGCCCTCCTGCGCCTCGAATACGGCTTGAACGACGTCTTCCTCAAGACAGCATCTGCCGTCAAACTGGAAGGAGAAGAAATCCCCTACGGCATCCTCTCCGTCCGCATCCCGAAAGTAGAACAGATCCACAAACTCAAGGGATACGAAAACATCTACACCGCATCCATTAACCCCGTCTTCGTAGCAGACAACTACCTCATCCCGCTCCACATCAGAGCCTTTGCTGCCCACGTAGACGGCAAATACAGAAACCTCCTCATCATAGGCCCCGCCAGCGAAACCGACATCTTCGACCAGGCCGGCCTAGATATCATCCTGTCCAAACCAAAAGACGAAAAGAAATAAAGATTGCAATCAAAAAAGCAGCCCGAAAAGGACTGCTTTTTTATTGGGGAAAGGATGCTGATGCTGCTCACGCAGCGCCGCTAAAAGGCCAAGGTACGCCTTTAACCTTGCTCCGGGAGGAGAAGTGGTGCGGATTTGTTAATACAGACAAATAAATATCATAAAAAATCTA
>OGOZ01000326.1_pt1 | contig 33790 bp, 16 predicted proteins | sample 1552801 | NCBI WGS metagenome assembly OGOZ01 (sample SAMEA2580196, study PRJEB22360) | human gut metagenome | biome: human gut; feature: human-associated habitat; material: faeces | place: Denmark | collected 2008/2010 | reverse complement strand
CGGCACCATCATCCCCAAGATCAAGGTCAGCGAGAACGTGGAGAAGATCACCATTCCCCACTTCAAGAAGGTCTACCGCCTCTACGGACGCGATACCGGCAAGGCGATCGCCGACTATATCACCGTTCACGACGAGAAGGTGGACGCGACCAAGGATCTGACCATCTTCGACCCCATGGCAACGTGGAAGCGCAAAACCGTCTACAACTTCGAAGCGTGTGAGCTGCTGGTGCCTATCTTCCTGAACGGCAAGCGCGTCTACGACTGCCCGCCGCTGTCCGAGATCAAGGCGTACTGCGCCCAGCAGGTGGACACCCTCTGGGACGAGGTCAAGCGTTTCGACTATCCCCACAAGTATTACGTGGATCTGTCCGACAAGCTCTGGGAGATCCAGCAGTGCCTGCTGCATACGTCCCAGCAGTGATCATCGGAACGGCGATCATAGAGAGATCAATATACGGAGAAGGGAGGGGGATCACCCTTGAGAAAGCCCAGAATACAACAGAGGACAGAGCGGCGCATATCCGCCGCGCTGCGCCTTGTGCTGGTGGCGGTGCTGCTGCTGGCGCAGATCGCGCTGGTGATCGTCCTCAGCGACCTGCTCATGCAGCGCATGGCTCTGGCGTATACGGTGCTGCAAGTGCTGGCAGGCGTGGTGGCAGTGCGTATCTGGTCGCGCCCCGGTGCCACCAGCTATAAGATCGGCTGGATCATTCTGGTGCTGTTCGTGCCGGTGGTGGGGCTGATCCTCTACCTGCTCTGGAACGGCGACCGCCAGTCCAAGCGTCTCAGCCTGAAAAAGCTCGCCCCCATCGAGGAGCCCTGCGCCCAGCAGGAGATCTCCCGCACCAATCTGGAACGGCTGCGGCAGACCTCCCCTCAGTGGTATTCCGTGGCAAACTACCTCAGCAGCAAGGGCTTCCCCCTCTACCGCAACACGGAGGTGACGTACCTGCCCACCGGCGAGGCGTATCTGAACGATATGCTGGAGCGTCTGGAGCAGGCGCAGCGTTTCATCTTCCTGGAGTATTTCATCATGGCGGAGGGCGAGATCTGGGATCGCCTCTCCTATATCCTCTGCAATAAGAGCCGCATGGGCGTGGAGGTCAAGCTGATCTTCGACGATTTCGGCAGCATGATGCGTATGCCCAACGAGAAGGTGCAGACGCTGCTGGATGCCGGCGTGGAGGTCAAGGTATTCAACCCCGTCCACCACTACGTCAACCGCCTCTACTTCAACTACCGCGACCACCGCAAGATCACCTGCATCGACGGCGACACCGCCTACACCGGCGGAGCCAACATCGCCGACGAGTACGCCAACCTCATCGTCCGCTTCGGCTACTGGAAGGACTGCGGCATCCGCTTGGAGGGCGAGGGCGCGTGGGGACTGACCCGCGAGTTCCTGCACATATGGGAGCGCATGAACGGTCAGACGTACCACGAGTACGACTACTACCGCCCGGTGCACCGCGCCATGACGCAGGGCTTCTGCCAAACGGTGGTGGACGGCCCCGACGACAACCCCGAGACCGCCGCCGAGGATCTCTTCCTCCAGCTGATCTCCCGCGCCCGCCAGACCGTCTACATCACCACACCCTACCTCGCCATCGACGAGCCCATGCTCCGCGCACTCTGCCTGTCCGCCGACAGCGGCGTGGACGTCCGCCTCATCATGCCCGGCATCCCCGACCACAAGTTCGCCTATCTCGTGGCGGAGAGCTACTTCGCCGAGCTGCTGGCGCACAATGTCAAGGTATACACCTTCACACCCGGGCTCGTCCACGGCAAGACCGTCATGGCGGATCGCGAGATCGCCTTCGTCGGCTCCGTCAACATGGACTACCGCAGCTTCCAGCTGCACTTTGAGTGCGGCGAGGTGCTCTACAGCGTCCCCGCCATCGAAACGCTTCTGGAGGACATGGACGGCACCCTTGCCCAATGCGAGCCGATAACGCCCCAGCGGCTTGCCAAGCGTCCCTTCTGGCGCAGAGCGTTGGGGACACTGTTGCGCCTTTTTGCCATGTGGATGTAACCCTGTCGGGTGCATTTCCGCCCTGACTTCACCAAGTCTGCTTGCCATACACCAAGTATGGCGGCGCAGCCCTGACTTCACCGAACCCGATAACCACCCCATTTTCCTCGCTTGCACCCGAAAGGAGGGAGCCTCCCATGTCCTGCTTCATCATCGGCGCGGGCAGCTTTTACGGTCTGCCCGTCCCTATTCAGCCCACGGATACCGTGATCGCCGCCGACGGCGGCTGGGAGGTCTGCCGTGCCCTGCACATCACCCCCACGCTGCTGGTGGCGGATTTCGATTCCCTGACCACACCGCCGGACTTCGACCGTACCCTCCGCCTGCCGGTGGAGAAGGACGACACCGATATGCTCCGCGCCGTCAAGGAGGGCTTCGCCCGCGGTGAGACGGATTTCCGCCTGCTGGGCGGCATGGGCGGCAGCCGCACGGATCACACCGTGGCGAATATGCAGACCCTTGCCTATATCGCCCGCCGCGGGGGGCGGGGCTGGCTCTACGGCGACGGCGAACGCTTCACCGCCATCTGCGACGGGGGAGAGCTGACGCTCCCCGCCCGTGAAGGCGGCATCCTGTCCGTGTTCTGCTGGGGCGCGGACGCGGAGGGCGTCACCATCGAGGGAGCCCAATACGCGCTGTCCGGCGCAACGCTGACGGCGGACTTCCCCCTGGGCGTCAGCAACCATTTCACCGGCTCCGCGGGGGGGCGCGCGGGGGGAGCCGATGATGGTGGCGGGAATCGCCGCCACCGCCCATGCCTGGGCCGATCCGTACACGTCGATGAGATTGCTGGCCGCGGCGAGCGTGAGCAGCGAGGATACGAGCAGACCCACGTACTGAGCCATGCGGGGGCGGTTGAGGTTCGGCAGCGCCTGCGATTTGCCGTCTCGGGACATCCAGATGACCGAGTGCGTGGAATCGGCCCACGATCCGGTGGCGGTTCCGGTTCCGGTGAGGTTCGTGGTGTATGTGGAATTCGTAAGATTGGTGGTGCTCATGCCAACACCCCCATGATCAGGGGAAGATCGTTGAGGTCTCCCACGGTTGCCAATGTGAAGTCGGAATATCGTTTGATGGCGCGAGGTTGGTCGGTCACGGCCTGCAATACAACGCAGGTCGCGGAGCGGGGGAGCGCGAGCACCATGCGTTTGATGGAGTCGATGTCTTTGTTCCTGCCGACGGTGAAGAAGTAGAAGGTCGAGTCCGGGGCGTTCGCAAGCGTTGCCTGGGCGAGGTTGGGATTGTCGTCGAGATCCGGTTCGATGGCGCTGCACCCGTCGAGGAACTCCGTGGTGTTACGCGGCTTCGCATGCTCGGTTCCGGCCTGCGTGCTCACGGGACGGTGTTGTTGCAGGCATTGCACGCCGATGGAGGCATGGATGGATACGGCTAGCTCGAATTCCCGGGCGTCCATGTAGTCGTCCGGATTGATGCTGATGGTCAGGGCGGTGTCGGTGCGGCGCGTGGCCTCGTATTGACGTATCATCAGCGAGCCGGTTTTCGCGGAGCTGAGCCAGTGAACGTTGCGCACATCATCGCCGGGCTCGTATTCGCGCAGTCCGTAGAAATCGAGGTCGTCGTCCACGATTTCGCCGCTTGGCTGCCCCTCCAGATCGCGTGGAATGCCGGCGTTCAGGGTGTTGAGCATGACGGTCTGCGGGTGGATGAACACGTTGATCTGGTCGACGAGTTTCTTTTCGTGACGGATCAGTCCGAACGGGTCGCCTTTGCGGATCGACAAGGGGCCGATGGACAGCACGGCGCGGGAGACGGCGGTGAATTCCACGTTCGTCTGGCGTGATTGGCCGGCTGCGAGCATCGGAATGGCGAACTTCTCGTGGTTGTCTCCGATGGGCAGATCTCCGCGGGCCGAGGCGGTGGGGGTGCGTCCGGGATTGTCCACGCAGACTTCGACCTGCACGGTGTCCGATACGGTGACTCGTTTTTCAGATACGTCGATGGTCGCTTTGAACGACGTGTTGCCAAGCGAGAGGATGACCGCTGTGACCAGCATGACGATGAACACCGCCGCCATGGCCAGCAGCTCATGCCATCCGAGGAGGCTGAACGCCACGAGCGAGGCGATGGCGAGCGCCATCACGACCCATCCGAGCGGGGAGACGTATGAGGTGACCAGCCGTTTGATGCGATGCCTGATGCGGCGCAGCGACCGTTTGAGGGTTCGTCTGCGCTGCATTGTCTGCGATTGCCGCATTCCTTGACCTTTCAGGTTGTGTCGGAGTGTATGCCGGGGTTCGGTTGCGTGGCCGGGTCCGGTTAGGGGATGGCTGGATTCAGGCGTTGGCGCCCAGCGTCGGGGCGGGGACCTCCTCGAGGATCTGCTTGATCATCTGCTCGGGGGTCGTTCCTGCGAAGGTGGCTTCGGCGGTGAGGGTGATGCGGTGCGCGAGGACGGGCACGGCGAGGTTCTTGACGTCGTCCGGAACCACGTAGCCGCGGTTGTCGGAGGCCGCCCATACGCGTGCGCAGCGGGTCAGCGCGAGCGCGCCTCGCATGGAGGATCCGACTTGGATGCGTTCGTTGTGCCGCGTGTTTTCGACCAGTCGCACGATGTATTCGAGGATGGCGTCGTCGAGATGCACTTTCTTGCTGATCTCGCGCATGCGCAGCACGTCGTCGCCGCTGAGCACCGGGGACACGGTGGAGGCGCGGTCGGTGACGTTGACCTGCTTCAGGATGTCGACGCTCACGTCATGGCTCGGATAGCCGATGGTGGTTTTGATGAGGAAACGGTCCATCTGCGCTTCCGGGAGCTTGTAGGTGCCGAGCTGTTCGATTGGATTCTGGGTGGCGATGACCATGAACGGCTGGGGCACTTCATGGGTGACGCCGTCGACGGTGACCTTCTGCTCCTCCATGACCTCGAGCAGCGCGGACTGAGTCTTCGGCGAGGCGCGGTTGATCTCGTCTGCGAGCACGATGGACGCGAAGATCGGTCCTTCGCGGTATTCGAATTCGCCCTTCTTCTGGTCGTAGAAGGTGACGCCGACCACGTCGGACGGGAGCAGATCCGGGGTGAACTGGATACGCTTGAAGGATATGGCGATGGAGTTGGCGAGGCCTCGGGCCAGCTGGGTTTTGCCGGTTCCCGGGTTGTCCTCGAGCAGGATGTGGCCTCCGACCACCATGGCGGTGGCGCATTGGCGGATCGGATCCTCCTTGCCGACCACGACTTGGGAGACGTTGTCGACGAGTTTGGAGAACTTCTCATGGAATTCGACGATGTCCTCGCTCGGCGCGGACATCATGGAGGTGTCGATGACCGGCTGCTTTTTCCCGGATGGGGTGTTTTCGGCCTGGCGCGACTGCTGCTGGTTCGGAGTCACCGGGGTCGTCGGCTGTGCCGGAACCGTCGGGGAGACGGGCGCGACCGGAGAGACGGGGGACTGCTGCACGGTCTGCCGGGTCGGCACGGCCGGCGTGAACTGCTGGCGGGCGTTGCCCGTGGATGGTGCCACAGGTTTCGTGGCGACCGGGTTCTTGACGTTGTGCGTGCTCAGCACGGTGCCTTCCAGATCCTCGTCATCCTGCGGAAGGTGCGGCAGGCTGGGGGCGGGGAAGGCAGTATGCGGCTGCTGCGCTGGCGTGGCGGGTTGGGCGGGAACTCGCGGATTGTGTCCGATGGAACCCAGCTGGGTGGCGTCGTCGAATTCGTTGCTCATGGGATTGCTCCTTGTTGTGGTGGTGCTCGGATCGGTGGGTTGTGGTTGATGCGATGGTCTCGTTCGCGTGCTGTCAGCGTCTCGCGTAGTAGGCCAGGCCGCGAATCCAAGGTTTGGATTCGCCGTCGATGGTGGACAGGGCGACGGATGCGGCTACGGGCTTGGTTTCGCGGGCGGATTGCGCGTCCTGTCCGGAATCGGTGTCCGGATCGGGATCCGGTACCGGTGCCGGAGGCGTGTACCGGTCCTTGTCAAGCAGCCGCTTGCCGTCGGCTTCGTTGTTCAACGCGGGATCGGATCCCACGACTCTTGCCTGCCACTCGTAATCGGCGCCTGTGGGCAGGATGTCCTTGACGTCCAGCGTTCCGTTGGTGCTCGGCGTCCAATCGAAGTCGTGGGGTTTGCCATTCACGGTGAAGGTGATCAGGGTCCTGCCGGGCTGGCCGTACATGGTCGCCGACCCGCCGCTGACCTTGATGAGGTTCGTGTCGTTGGCGTCCCATGTGAGCGTCGGCGCATTGATAACGGCCTTCACCTTATGGACGTATTCCGGATTGGCTTTGCCGGGCGTGGCGGCGCTTTGCGCGCCGTTGAATTGCTGGATGACTGAGGCTTCGGAGCAGGATTGCCATTCGGAGAGGTGGAAATCATGCTTTTTTTCGGAATCGCTGGCGGTATAGGAGCCGAGTCCGGTCGCGTTCACGATGAATCCGTCGGCATGCCCCGACGGCGTCCAGCTGACGGTGCACACGTCGTCATGTCCTTTGACGGTGACTGACTTCGGCGCCTGTATTGTGTATTTCGGTGTGAACTTCACGACGACTTCGTCGCTGTGCACGTTTTCCTTGCCGACCACTGCCGCTTTGATGGTGTATTCCTTTGTGTTGAGATCATGCTCGGGTATGCCGAACTTCGCGCTTCCGCCGCATTTCATAGTCTTTGTGACGTCTCCGGAAATCTCGACGGCACTGCATCCGGCATTGCGGGTGTTGCCCACCGATTCGATGGTGATGGTTCCTTCGGTGTCGTCGTTCGTCACGGAAATCTTCGGAGCATCGGGCTTGCTCCACGGTTTGACCGAGTCGGAGGACTTGGACGGCTGGCTCCAGTTCACCTTGTTGTGGGCTCTCACCGTTGCCGTATACGAGTCGCCATCGGTGATCGCGTTGGCTTCAAATTCGAAGTCGATTCGGGTGGAATTCGTCGTCTGTTTCGCCGGTGCGTTCCTGCCGGACAGGGTCACCTCGTAGGTGTCGATCGCGGAGAAATTGCCGTTTGGCGCCTTCCATGTGACGCTTATCGTGTTTCCGTTGACTTCGGCCTTCACGTCCGTCGGTGCATCCGGCAGCTTGTCCGGCGTGCCGTCCACGGTGTTGGATTCCTTGGACCAGCCGACTTCGTTCTTGGCTTGCACCTTGAACGAATAGGTTTTGCCGTTCTTCAAGCCGTCGATGAGGCAGGAGGTCTTCTGCCCGCACGATTGCTCTCCGGAACCATCGCCACTCCAGGCCACCTTGTATTCGATGATCGGGCTGCCGTTCGCCGAACCGGCCGTCCAACTCAGATTCACGGCACCGTCCTGCGGGTCGCCGGACACTGCGGACAGCAGCGGCGCATCCGGCTTGTCCATCACCGAGACGCTGATGGTGCCGGTCACTTCGCGTTCCTTCGTCTTGGTGGCGTCGCGCGCGGTGATGATCACTTTGTTGGTGCTCGCGCCGATGTCGGATGCCGCCGTGATGGAGATCACGCCGCCGGATGGGCATTCCACGGTCAGTTTCGAAGCACCGTCGGATGTGCAGCCGGTTACGGTCAGTGGGGTGTCGGGGAACGGGTTGTAGGCGTCGGACAGCATATTCACCTGTTCTCTGGATCCGGCCTTGATCTTCACGGTTTTGTCGCCGAGCCGGGCCAACGGCCTGTTGGACGCGGTGACGCGAACGGTCATACCGGCACTCACCGTGCCCTTCGAATACTTGATGTTGACCGGCACGCTGATGGTAGTGCCTGGGGTGGCCGTCTTGTCCGCCGACACAGTCAATGTGCCGTCAGAACTCACCTTGGCATCCACGCCATTGGCGCTTGAACCGCCGGAATATGTGTACTGCTTCTCATCGTCGTACAGTCCGGAGACCGAATGAGTCAGTGCCGTCAGATCGATAGTGGTGACGCTTTCTCCGGCCACCACGTCGACGGTGGAGGAGGAGAACGTCGGCGCGGGCACGTCTCGTCCGATCACGGTGATCGGAAGCGTGAGCACCGCCGAATTGACGATTTTCACCTTGTCGCCCTTGCCACGCTTGCCATCCACCGCGGTGAAGGTGATGGAGGCAGGGCCCGCGTAGTCCTTCGGCGCGGTGAATTTCAGCGTCTGGTCGTTGACGTACAGGTCGCCGTCGGCCGCCTTTGTGGCGCTCACCGAATCGGCGCCGTCCACGTAGGCGGTCTTGCCCACGCCCACGCGCACATAATCGGCGATGTTGATGGTGATGGTCTCCCTTGCGTTCACCTTCAACGCCGGAGCCTTCGGGCGCAGGGTCGGCGGGAACACGCCATATGCGGGCACTTGGATGAACGCGGTGGATGTGATGCCATACGTCGTGTTGGTGACGGTGTATGGCACCGCGCGGGCCTCGCTGGTCAGGTCCACGGTGATGGTGGTGGAGCCTTTGCCGCCCTTGACATGCGCATGATCGGTGGCGGAGGCATCGACGCCCACCTGCAGTTCGTCCGCTGTGCCGGATGGGTTGGCGATCCACTGCGACACATCCACATCCACTGATTTCTTGTCGATTGTGGCGGCCGCGGGAACGCGGTAATCGTAGGCGGTCGGCGGATCGATGGGAGCGTTTTCGTCGACGTTCACCGTCAACGTGGCCGTGTCGGACAGACCTGCCTTGTCTTTGACGGTGTAGACGACGTAGTACGTGCCGGCCTGCTTCGGCGTAGTGAACGCCAGCATGTTGTCGACGACCGTGATGCCGTTGATGCCTTGTGATTGGACGTCCTTGGACACCGTCAGATTCGTGTTGTCGCCGGAGATGTCGTTCTGCGACACCGGTACGGTGGCCGCGATGTTCGGTCGCAGCGTGATCTCGTCGTCGCGCGCGTACACGCCGGAATCGTTGCCGGATTTGAACACGCCCACGCGGATCTGTGCGGTGGCGCGCTGTCCCGTCCAATCCTCCACGGCGTAGGAGAAGGTGTCGGTGCCGGAGGAATCGCTGTACGCCTCGTAGACGAGATAGGTGGCACCCACTTCGGTGATGCGTCCGAGGGCCGGCGCCTTGTTGCCCAGGCCCAGAAGCTGCACGTCATCGCCATCCGGATCGATGCCGGTGAGCGTGATCGGAATCTGCACCTTCTGCCCGGCGGCCACCTGCGCCTCGACATCGGACGGTGTCGGCGCGGCCTTGTTGGACGCGTCCTTCTCATGCACGTTGATGGTGATGGTGGCGGAGGCCGCGTTGCCGAGGTTGTCCTTCACCGTATAGGTGACGGGGAAGGATCCGGTCTGTCCGGTGGCTTGGTAGCGCACGGTGTTGCCGGAGACGAACACCAGACCCTTGAACGTGTTCTTGTCATACTGCAGGTCGTTCTGCAGGCTCACCGTGGTACCGTCGGAATAGGTGACATGGTCGAGCACGTCCACGGAGACGATGCCTCCAGTGCGTACCTGCGCGGTGATGTTCTCGGCCTTCGGCACGGAGTTCGATGTGGTCAGCGCCGGCGGCTGCAATACGATCACGCCTGTCGACGATCCCGCGGCGTTGGCCACGGTGTAGGTGAGCCGCACCGGCTTCGTCGGCACTTGGCGGGCGGTGATATAGACCCTCTTGTTACTCACCACGCCTGTTTTGATGCCGCTTTGCGCATCGGCGGTGACGTTGGTCACCGACAGCACGCCGCCCATCGGATCGACGTCGTTGGCCAGCGGCTCCACAATCGCGGTATTGTCCGCGCCGAGCAGCGCCACATCGTTCGCAGCGACCGGCTTGGCCGCGTCGCCGGTCACTGCCTGTACTTCCACGCGTGCCAGACCGGTTGTCGGAATGGACCCCTGCGTGATGGTGTACGGCACATAGTAGGTGCCGGGATTCGACGCGGTGAACGTGATCGACATGTCGGTGGCGTTCATGGTGGTGGACGCGCCGGACGGGGTTTCCGCCGCGGTCAGCTCGGCGGGCTCTACGGAGGTGCCGTGCACATACTGCTTGAGCGCGATTGTGGTACGGGTGTCGGGCGTGGTCTGCTTGACCACGGGGTCGATCACCGCGGCCAAAGTCTTCGCCGGTTTCACGGAGAAGTAGATCATGCCGGTGCCGGTCTGCTGGCCATCGGACACCGTGACCTCGATGCCGGCGCGGCCCGAGGACATGGAACCGGCGTTGAAGACGAGCTGGCCGTCGGCACGCGTGGACACGGTCACTTGGTCGGTGTTCTGCGGCGTCGCCGACACCAAAGTCAGCGGATCGCCGTCGGGATCGGAGAAGCTGCCCAACGCGTTGGTGGTGTATGAAGCGCCCTGCTCCACGTCGATTTCCGGAGGAGTGTCGGTCTGCGCAGGCGCCTTGTCTGCATCGTCGGCCAGCGTGAGCGACACGTTGGCGCTGGACGTCTGTCCGCGGCCGTCGGAGATCTCATAGCTGAAGGAGACGTTGCCTGCGGTGGCCGCCGAAGCGTCGAGCTGCAGGTACCGCCCGTCGTATACGGGGGAGACGGTGATGTTGGCGCCGTCCGGTGCGCTTACCGAAGTGATGCGCAGCACGGAGCAGTCGGTCTGCTCGTCGTTGCGCAGCACGTCAAGGATCTGCTCCGATCCCACGCGTGCGCCGAAGGAATCGTCTTCGGCCTTGATCTGTCCCGATTGCGAGGAGCAGTTCTTGCTGAAGTTGTGCTGGTTGTTGGCGCTGTCGTTGTTCTGTTCCTGCTGCTTCGACTGCTTGGTCTCTATCTTGTTCCATTGGATCTTGATGACCTTGGTGGATTCCTGGGGATTCCACACATTGCCGTTGACCACGTCGTTGAGCACCACCAGACGATGGTTGGTGCGGAACACGAGCTGCGATGTGGCGTTGATGTCCTCGAGCGAGCCGAATTGCGCGCCATCGTCATCCGCGGCGCACACCTTGATGTAGTTGCTGGCCTGCTGGGCCCATGCCGCGAACACGCATCCGTTGGTGGACACCGGCTGCGCGGCCTCGCCCTTGCCGGAATTGCGCAGCGACGTGACCTTCTTGCTGTGAAGATCGACCATGGCGATGCCGCGCGGCGTCGAAGCCGCCACCCAATCGGACTGTTTGCCATCCGTGGAAGGCGCCTGCAATGTCGTCTTGCCTTGCAAGCCAATGTCCGCGCTGCCTTTCGGCCAGAAGATCTTGCCTTCGCCGGCCACGACCGGCGTCTTGCCGATCACGGTGAACGATTCGGCGTTGCCTGCGCCCTTGATCGTATCTTCCTTGCCGAGCGTGCCCTGTGGTCCGTCGATGCTGAACACCGTGCCGTCGGATGGACGGTAGCCATATACGACGCCGTCGTGCGTCACCGCGATTTTGCCGCCGGATCCCAGTTTCATCTTCGGAGTGTCGGTGGTGGGGTTCATCGACTTCACCTCGCCGGCTGATCCAACCCAGACGTTGCCGGTCTTGCTGTTGATGAATGCCGCCGTGTCGCCGCCGATGACGGTTTCGATATCGGATTTGATGGTGGTGCTGCCACCTTCGCTGACGGTGGAGGCTTCGATGTTGCTGGCCTTCGTGCCTTCGGAGATCACGGTGTCGCCGTTGTTCTGGGCCACGTCGAACCGTGCCGCCGCCGAGGAGACGCCTGCGTTGGCGTCCTTGTTCTTCACGTTGAATCGGGCTGCCTTGCGGTCTTTGAGCGAGGTGATCCACACGGTGCCGTCGTCGAGCTGCACATGCCGTTGTGTTACCGAGCTGACGATGATGGCTCCGGCGACGATGCCGAGCAGCAGAAGCAGCATGACGATCGGTGTGATCCACTGGCGTCCGCCGGACGGACGCAGCTTGCTCAGCATCGATCCGAATCGCATTTGCCGTTCGTACGATTGCGCCGACTGGTTCTCGACGTTCCTATGCTTGCTCATGTGCTGGCTCTTCCTTGGCTGTGTTCGCGTTCTGTTCGGCTGCCGTATGATTCATTGGTTGGCCACGCAGTAGATCGCGGGGTCATCGGACATCTGCCGATCCGCCCGCACCAGACTGACTTGGATGCAGGTTTGAGCGCCGTCGGATGGATCGATCTCGACATGCGTCGACTTCGTGGAGGTGCCTTGCGTATTAGGATCGCTGCCCGAATCGCCGACCGGCGACCATACGTACGAGTCGCCTTTCTCCGGGGAGGGATTGACCCATGTGAACTTCACTTTGCCTCCGTCGGAGACGTAGGTTCCCGTAAGATCCTGCACGCTGGGCACGCTGCCCGTGGTGATGGCGGAATCGGAATCGTCCTCGGCATGGTCCTTGGTGCCTCGGTTGCGCACCTGCGTAGTGGTGTTGTCGGAGGCTGTGTCCATGTTCGGCGCGACCACGAAAACGAATGCCAGAACCAGCGCGACGATGGCCGCCGTCACGGACAGACCGATCGCGACGGGTTTCACCCATGACGAGCGTTTCGCCGGCTGCGGCACGGCGTTGCCTGAATCGTTGCGACGACGCAGATTCTGCGGATAATTCGGAATGCCCTCGATGATGGTCTGCGTCATGTGGCCATATAGCTCGTATTGCACGTTCTGCAGGGCGCGCGCGAATTCCAAGGCGGAGTAGAAGCGATTCTCCGGCGTCTTGTCCAAGGCCTTGCGGAGCACCTTCTCCACCTGTGGCGGAATGTCCGGCCGGTTGAACTTCGGCAACGGATTGTTGAGGATGATGGTTTTGAGCCGTTCGGCGCGTTCTTTGCCTTTGGCATCGCCAAGCAGCCCGGAATAGAAATATTCGTAGGGCGATTGGCCCGTCAGCGTGGCGAACAGCGTGGCGCCCAGCGAATAGATATCGGATGACTCCTTGCCTCCGCCGCCCTGGGCGAGCACTTCCGGCGCGGCCCATGCGATGGTGAAGCCGATGCCCGGACGCCCGTAGACGGATCCTGCGATGCCGAAATCGGACAGCAACGGCATGCCCTGCGCGCTGATGAGGATATTGCTGGGCTTGATGTCGCGGTGGATGATGCCTCGGCGGTGGGCGGTGAACAGCGCGCTGGCCAATCTGATGCCCAGGTCGAGCATCTGCTCCACGGTGAGCCTGCTGTGCGCGAGGAGGGATTTGTAATTGCCGCCCGGCGCGTATTCGAATACGGTGTAGCCGCTGCCTGTGGCGGTCACACCGCTTGCGTAGACGGTGAGGATATTGGGATGCGAGGAGATCTGCCCCATGAGGTTCGCCTCGGAACGGAAGCGCGCGGCGGCCTGCGGATCAAGTTTGCCTTTGCTGATTTTGATGGCTACCTGGCGGGTCGGTGAAAGCTGCTGGTACAGGTACACGTCGGCTTCGGATCCGGAGCCCAAACGCTTGACAAGCGTGTAACCGGGGATTTGAGGGGGAATGCTCCTCGAGGCTTCCATGCTTCTTCCTTCTGTGGATTCCATGCGAATTCGCCGGTGCGCGGCAAAAGTACGCCGTTCCTGCGATGCTCTTCCAGATATAGTATATGGGGACATATCCGTCAGCCATGCTAAGGGGGTATGGTATGGCGGTTATATTCGAGCGATGATGATTTGAGAGGAAGAGAGAGAACAGGCATGTTCTGTCCGTTTTGTGGAACGGTCGTCGAAGGCGGCGCGCAATTCTGCCCTAATTGCGGGCAGCAGCTGCCTCGGAGCGTGGATGCGGGGCCGATTCCGACTGGGGGAACGATAATCGATGCCACGGTGCCGGATGGAACCGTGGTCGATGGTGCGATGACCGGAGGAACCATGCCATTGGGGAATCAGGATTTCGGAACGATTCCTGTGCAGGTGACTCCCGTGGATTCCGCGTCGGCGGCTGCGCGGCCGAATAAGCCTGGATTGGATAAGGGCGTGTGGGGCATCGTCATTGCGTCCGTGGTGGTCATCGCTCTCATCATCGGCGGAACCATCGCGTTCCTGCATGTCGGAAACGCGGACAATGCCAAGCAGGCCGAGCAGATACAGACGGAATCAACATCGAAGAAGCCGGCCACGCGATCGTCGAAAGGTGGGAACAGCGCCGAAAAAACGACGGAATCCGGTAAAAACACCGGAAAATCCGGGAAGAAGACCGAATCCGACATGTCGAAGGATGGAAACGGTCAGGAAGTTCGAACGCTGGACAAGAAATCGATGGATGCCATCGTCGATGGCGTTTCCACCACCGAAGTGGGCGTCTCCGTCATGACCGAGGACGGCCTGCGCAGCTATTCGTCACGCAATGCGAGCCTGCCCTATGTGGCTGCGGGACTCTATCTGCCGGCATGGGTCGACTTTCGCGATACCTATAACCGGAAGCCAGATGACTTTACGGATTCGCTGACCAAGATGGACAACGAATCGGCGAATGCGTTGATCGATGCGGTCGGTGGCGAAAGCGACCTCAACGAATGGCTGAGCGACAACAAATACAGCCGCACGCGATTCGAACGCGCGTATGGTGACGTCCAAGCCTCGAATTCCGGTGACGAGAACTACTCGTCGCCCAACGACGCGGCTCGTATGCTGGTCGAGATGGCCAAAACCGGCGACGACTCGCTGATGAATTACGACATCGCCTCCGAAGGAGTGTCCATTCCGTCCGGCGCCACCGTGCACGCCCTCCGAGGGCAGGGTATCAGGGACGCCTACAACTATTTCATGGTGATCTCCAACGGCAAGCGGAAGGTCGCCGTGGCTGTGATGACGCAGGATCAGGGCAGGGATGCGGCCGCTCGGCTCACCTCCCGTGTGCTGGACCAGGTGTGGAACACCATGCTGAAGAACTGAGGGATTGGATCGAGTGACAGGGGGAGAAACCCCGATTGTCCCTGCCCGGTTTTCCGGATGCCCGGAAGGCCGGGCAGATCGCTGTCTGACATGTCGTGCGCGGGCAGAGGCGTCGAGACTCTGACAGGTTAGGATGGAAGCCATGATGGATTTGGATGATCTCGACGATGCGACACTGGTTGTGGGGGCACCTTGTAGCGGCAAGACCCGATACGCGCTCGACGCGCTGATCGCCGCGATGCGCAGATACGGCGGGGAACGGGCCGTGATGGCGGTGTCCGGCAGACAGGTGGCCGACGTGTTGGGCGACGCCGTGATCCGCGAGCTGTCCGCGGTGTCGCAGGCCCGTCCTGTCACCACATTGCCGGCTGTCGCATTCCGCATGATGGCCGCCGTGCGTTCGCGCGAGGGCAAGCCGTTGCCGAAGCTGCTCAACGGCGCCGAGCAGGATGTGATCATCCGTCGCGTGCTCGCGGCGCATACCGGGCATGTGGAACGCGGCGACGAATGCGATACCTGCGCGCTGCTGCGCACCTACTTCGCGGTGGCCGACTGGTCCGGCATGATCGCCGACGATTCCGCCGACGCCTTCGCTGGCCAATTCCGTGACATGCTCGCTCGTATGAACGAGATCGGCGCGAAGCCGGAATTCGAGGATGAGCTGATAGCCCGTGCGGCCAGCCGAGGCGAGACGGTCGACGCACATCGGGAGCGGTTGCGCGTGCAATGGCGGCTCGCTTTCGCGCTGCGCGGCGAATACGACCAGGCAGTCAGGGACGCCTATCCGGACCAGTTCCGTCTTGACGCCTCACGGCTCATGATCGACGCGACCGCGGCCGTGGATGAGGCGGAGGAGAAAGATCTGCCGAAGCTCATCATCGTCGATGATTTCCAGGACGCCACGCTCGCGGGCTTTGATTTCCTGTCGGCGTTGCACAACCGTGGCGTGCGACTGCTGCTCGTCGGCAATCCCGACGAGGCGGTGCAGACGTTCCGCGGATCGTACCCGGAATACCTGTTCAATGCGGCCCAATCCCGAATGGGGGCACGTCTGGTGCGTCTCGAACCGGATCATGCAGCCGACGGCACTGATCGCGGCGCGGTGGCGAGCCGTGTGAGCCTCACCATCGCCAGCACGGAGGAGATGGATGACGCGCTGCCGAAGCGTCCCGGCAAAATGCCTCCGATCGAGCCACCCAAGGAACGCGACGGAAGTCTGGGCGCCGCGATGTACCGTTCCACGGTCGAGGAGCTCAACGACGTGGCATGGAGGATCAAAACCGAGCATCTCGAGCACGGACGCGATTGGAACGACATGGCCGTCATCGCCCACGACAACGCCACCGTGCGCGCGTTCGGCGAGCGGTTGCGTTCCGACGGCGTGCCGGTGCGCTATTCGAGCGTGACGCGGCCGCTCAAGGACGAGCCGTTCGTGCAGGGATTGTTCGCCATGATCGAACTGGCCGAATTGAAACGGCGGGGCATCGCCGCCTCCTCGATGGATATGCACGAGGCCGGCGCGTACATCCGATCCCGTGTGAGGCTGATCATGGATTCGCCGCTGATCACCACCACGGGGGAGCGTCCGGCTCGCCTGTCTGTGGTGGAGTCGGCGATGAACGCGCTCGGATCGTTGGCCGCCGTACTGGATGGCGGTTCCGACGCTTCGAATGGCAGTTCCGCGACCGATGCTATTGCGTCCGTAACGTCCGACAAGGCACTGCTTCCACGGCTGCTCTCTGATTGGAACGATTACGTAACCGACTTCCACGCGGCGCGCGAATCGGCTCGGGATACCGAATCGCGTGAATCGGCCGTATCGTCGGTTGTGACCGATGACAGTCTGCTCGCGGATGATGGGAAAAGCGGCGACGCGGACGATCCTTCCTTCGGTGTGGATGCGCTCTACATCCTGCTGCTGGAAGGGAACACGGCCCGCGTGCTCGACGCGATCGCCTCGGTATTGGGGAAGAAGGATCCGCAATCCGTAGCCTTCTCACACCTATGGAAGGTTCTGGACGATACGATGGCATCGCAGGCGCGTCTGACGTCACGCGAACCGCAATACATGCTTGATTGCGCCTGGCGGGCTTTTGGCAAGGCCACGACGTGGCAGAGGATGGCGTTGCGCAACAACGCGGAAGGCCGTGCGGCCAATGACCGGCTCGACGCGGCGATGCGCCTGTTCAGCTACGCGTCCGGCGGCGAATCTGACGGCATGATGGCCGCGCGCACCATCGGCGCATTCATCGAACAGGTCCGTTCGCTCACCATCGAAGCCGATTCCCTCGCCCACACCGCGCCGATCGACCAGGCCGTGACGCTGACCACGCCGGCGGGTGCGGCCGGACGGCATTGGAAACTGGTGTTCATGCCGGCCGTGCAGCAGGGCCAATGGCCGAACCTCACACCACGTAACACCCTGTTCGGCGGCGAGGAGCTTGCCGACGTCATGCTGCATGGAGGGCTTTCCGAAGACATCGTCACATCGTCCGGCCGTGAAAACGCGCAGTCCGCGGCGGTGCTTGCCTCGGAGCAGAAGAGCTTCCTTGTGGCGCTGACCCGCGCCGACGAGCGTGTGCAGGTGAGCGCAGTCCTGAACGATGACCATGTGCCGTCCGACTTCCTGTACGGCTATCTGCCGGAATGGTTCGACCGCGACCGTGACGCCGATCCAGAGCAACGCGTGTATGCGACGGTCGGCGGAACCGGCGATTACGCGGGACTCGAGGCGGATCCGCGCGGCCTGGTCGCCGCCGCTCGCAGCGTGTTGGCATCCGCTCCGGCCGATTCGGATCAGGCGCGAGACGCGGCCGAAGCCTTGGCATTGCTGGCTTCGCACGGTGTGGCCGCAGCCGATCCCGACCGTTGGCAGTTCATTTCCGACACAACCTCGCAACCGAATCGGTCAGAAGGCAAATCCACGGAAAAGCGGCCGTCCGATGTGGTCACCCTCTCGCCGTCCGCGGTGGACAGCCTGTGGGCCTGCCCGGTGTGCTGGATGCTGGAGAACCGCTTCGCAGGCCCCCGCATGGGCAGCGCGGCCACCGGATTCGGCTCAATCATCCACGCGGTCGCGCAGAAGACCACCGAAGCCGGGCTCGACCTGCCATCGAACCACACCGAAACGAGCGACGAGGACAACATCGAAAGCATCACCCAATGGATGCTCAGGCAATACGAGGGCATGCGCGCCGACTCTGACGCGATCGCCGACCCCGAGGAACGGTACAAGGCGCTCGGCAAGGATGCGAAGGCGGCCGACGCGCTGCGCAACATCGCCACATACTTCGTCAGATCGAATCATATGGAATATCCGGTCAAAAACAACGAGACCATCACCGTCGGCACGTTGGAACGCGCCGAAGCGGAAAAGCAGTTCGCCGCGCGGTTCGGATTCGACGACGTCCTCGCCGCGTATAGCGCCATCGACGGCATCAGTCCGATCAGTCGCGACGAACTCATCGCCATCATGGGAACGCTTGTCGGCGGATGGCCGGAAACCGGCATGAGCGAACGGCTCACCGTACGTCTGTCCGGACGCATCGACCGGCTTGAACACCGGCGTACCGACGACGGCAAGGAGCAGGTGCGTCTGATCGACTACAAAACCGGTCGGACGCCGAACGGGCGTAACATTTTCAGCGATTTGCAGCTCGTCTGCTACCAGCTTGGCCTCGCCTTCCCGGAAAACGGCGGCGTATGCGGCGCGCAGGCGATCGCGGCCATGCCCGACATCACGCAAAGCGCGCTGTTCCACGTCATGGACCACACGTCGCCCGCACCGTACGGCGACTACGACGAGACGTATCATCAGCAGGCGCTGTTTTCCGGCGGAAGCATCAACGCCGGCGACTATGTGCCCCGCAAGTACGCGAAAACACTCGACAAGGTCTTCGTGTCGGCCCTCGACGGGGCCGAACGGCCGGAACAGGTGAGCGAGGAGCATTGGAAGCAGCTGCTCGACTTGCGTCCGACCATGGCCGTGTGGTCGCTGTCCATGATCGCCCGCGTCTTCTATGCGGCCGCGGCCAGCCGCGCGACCCGCATCACCGCGCGACCCACCCCGGAACACGTCGGATACTGCCGGTGCAAGGACGTCTGTCCGGCCTGCCAAGGAGAACAGAACACCATATTCGAAAGGACCGTGGCATGAGCGGAGCCGACGGCATGAATGGAACCATGCGGAAGAACGAGGCCGCCGCGATGGCGGCCAAACCGAAGATCACCGACAGTCCGGAACAGGCCGCCGTCATCCAAGCGCCCTCCTACGAGGATGTCGTCGTCGTGGCGGGCGCAGGATCCGGCAAAACTTACACCATGACCCGGCGCATCATCACCCTCATCGGACAGGGTGTCAGTCCGGAAAAGATCCTGGGACTGACCTTCACGCGTAAAGCCGCGTCTGAACTGCTGTCGCGAGTTTCCGCGGCCGTGGCGCGCAACCAAGCCGGATCGGACGGACGTGGCGGACATGCCGTCGCGCGCGCGGCCTTCCTCAAACCGGAAGTCTCCACATACGACGCGTTCTTCCAATCCATCGTGCGCCAATACGGACTGCTTGTCGGCTTCGACCAGAACACGCAACCGCTGAGCGAGGCGGGCGCGATGCAGCTCATCCACACCGTGCTCGACAAGCATATGGACCAGATCGCCACCTTCAACGATGGCGGTGATGGACTGGGATCGTTCGGCACCATCGCGGGGAACGTGTACGCCTTGTCCAACGCCATATCCGGAGCCATGATCGGCGGCGACTGCTCCAGCTTCGACGAGGCCGTGGCACGTGTGCGTGAATGGGACGAGGCGTTTGTGGCGCAGGTCGCCAAAGCGCTGGAGGACGAGGATGTGCCCGAGGACGCGCCGAAACTCGGCAAGGCGCCAAAACAGCGGAAGAAGGAATCCGACGCCGATTTCGAAGAACGCAAACGTGCATATCGCGCCCAATGCCACCAGCTGTGCGTCCACAACACCGCCCGATTGGCCGGCGTGGCACGCGAACGCGACCTTCTGCTCGACCTTGTGGCCGACTACAACGCCGAGAAACACGCGCTCAACATGGCGGAATTTAGTGATTTCACCATCGCCGCATTCCAACTCGTCACCCGATTCCCCTCCATCGGAGCCACCTATCGCAAACGCTACACGCACGTCCTGCTCGACGAATACCAGGACACCTCCACTACGCAGGCCGCCCTGCTGACCGCCCTGTTCCACGTGGACGACGCGCGCCGCAGCGCCATCAACGCCGTCGGCGACCCGTTCCAATCGATTTACGCATGGCGAGGCGCCAGCCCGGGCGCGTTCCGCATGCTGCAACACGACCTCGGCCATGACGCGACCGACAGGCCATACGCGCTCACCGTCACCCGACGCAACTCGCGCATGGTGCTCGAAGCGGCCAACAACCTGACCAAACCACTGCGACTGCCCGCGAAACGCGCCGGAAGTTCGCTCATGCGCGAAGTGGACGTTCCCGCGCTCGCCAACACCAAAACTGCCCCCGAAGGCACGCTCGGCGTGCTCGGATACGCCACGTTCGGCCAGGAGGTCGACGCCGTCGTGCGATTCGCCAAACACGCGATCGCCCTGCACACCCCAAGCGCGGACGACACGGCAGACGGCGAAAAGGACAATCGGCCACACGTGGCAATTCTGTTCCGATCCAAAGCGCAGATGCCCGCCTACGAGGACGCGCTCGGACAAGCCGGACTCACCACGCTCGTCGTCGGACAGGCGGCGTTGCTGGAACGGCCGGAGATCAAGGACATCATCGCACTGCTGCACGTGGTGTGCGACCACACTGACAGCGGCGCGCTCATGCGTCTGCTCGCCACGCCACGGTTCGCTCTCGGAGCGGACGACCTGCAGGCGCTCGCCGGCATCGCGGAGAGGCTCAACACCGCGCAACGCTACCGCGCGCTCGTCGCGGCCGGCATCGTGGAGGAGAAGGCGGAACCGTCCGACGCGGACATCCGCGCCACCGTGCGCGCCTACCGGGATCAAGTGCCCAATGCCGTGTTCCTGATCGACGTGCTGTTACGGGGTGATCTGCCGAAGCTGCTCGACGGCATGTTGAGTGAAACGGGCGCGGCCAGCGTGCTCCGCGCCGCCGACGTCATCCGGCAGGTGCAGCGCACGGTCGGCCATCCGCTGCCCGAAGTGGTGCGCGCGGCCATCACCGCGCTCGACCTCGACATCGACCTGCTGCTCGCGGAACGGATGCGGCATCCGCACGGCGATGCCAGTGATGCCGACGAGACCGACGATGCCGGCTCGTGGAACGCGTCATTCGCAACATCTCCGCTCGATGCGATGCTGTCCCTGGTGGACACGTATCTGCAGGAAATCGCCGCCCAAGGCACGCCAAGCCTCCGCGCGTTCATGTCCTGGGTGGATTCGCTGCGCGACGCGTCGGACGACAACGCCACTGCCCCTGACACCCCCGTCGATGTGATGCTCATGACCGTGCACCAATCGAAGGGACTGGAATGGGATGCCGTGGCCGTGATCGGCATGCGCGACGGCGTCTTCCCTTCCGAACAAGGCGACCGTCTGAACGTGACGATGGACGAGGACCATCCAGGCGGCATGAGGGATGGCGTGTGGGAGCCGCCGGAATATGGCGAAAAAGCCCGCACTTGGCTGGAGGATCCATCCGCGGTCCCGGTACCGGTGCGTGCCGACGCGGACATCCTGCCACGCTTTCCGCACGACGCGACGATTGGCGGCGACCCGCTGGAGGCGCTCGCCGGATTGGACGATGCGGAGCTTATCGACGACGAGGTGCTCGGCACTTTGCGGACCATGCCTATCGACGACATGGAAGGGGTGGATCCGTCACAGCTGTATCTGACGCAGCGGGAGGAGTATGGGCGTAGACTGCATGCCGATGAGCGCCGTCTGGCCTACGTGGCGTTGACCCGCGCCCGTCATGAGGCGCTGCTCACCTACAGCGGCTGCAATGAGACGAGCCGCGATTCCCGTCTGGGGGGAGGGGGAAGGAAAAGCGAGCCGTCGAACTTCTGGCAGGAGGTGCGCGATTCGATGAACGGCATCGTTTCGGCGGCACGCGAACCGCAGAATCTGGCCGATTCGCCGGTGGTGTCCGACGGGCTTGGACACGTCGACGGCATCGATTCGGACGGCTCCCTGCATACGCTCGGCTGCGAACTGCCCGAAGGCTATTTCGTGGGCGAACATGCCCGTGATTTCGAGGACGCCGTGGTTGGCGACGCATGGAACGCGCCGCTCGAACCGGTATCCGACGACCGGTTCCTGCCATGGCCGTGCAATTTGACGGATAATGTCGCCGGCAAACTGCGCGTTGCGGCGGATGGCGTGCGTGAAGCCGAGAAGACCGCCACAACCGCGCCGTCGGAGGAATGCGGCAACTCGCTGCTGCGCTGTGCCCGGTTGCTCGTGGCCGACAGGCAGCTTATTCCGGAAGCCGATTTGGCTGACGTGGACGAATCGCAGGAGGCTTTCGACGCAGCCGTACGTGCCAAAGGCGAGCGGATTCTCGCAGCTGGTCGTCAGAACGTCACTTCGCTGCAGGCGCGCGCCGGCTCCATGAGCGAGCGTGACGCGCGCGCATACTGGCGTGGTTTGGTTCGTCCGATTCCGCGCGTCGCCTCGCCGACGGCACAGCTCGGCACACAATTCCACGCGTGGGCGGAACGTTTCATTATGGCCGACGTGAACGCCGACGGCATTGGCGGTGAGGACGGTTTCGACCGTGCGAACGCGCAATCGCGTGCGGATATGATCGCGGCGATCGGTACGCAATCGCAGAATATGCCAACACAAGATGCGCAGTCGCAGGGCGAACAGCGGATTGCCCAATGGCAACAGCGCCTTGCCGAGTCGAAATGGGCGCAACGCCGTCCAGCGTGGGTGGAACGCCAGCTCGTCGTCAACGTGCCGCAACTCGGCACCATCGTCAACGGCAAACTTGACGCAGTGTTCTTCGGGGGTCTTGATGAATCGAACAAGACGAAACGCTACACCGTGGTCGATTGGAAAACCGGCAGAAAACCACACAAAGACGAGGAAATCAAGGAGAAGCTCGCACAGCTCGACATGTACCGTCTTCTGCTCTCGGCGATGGAAGGGGTTCCGTTGGACAGTATCGACGCCTGTCTCTACTATGTGAGTGAGCCTCACGAGGCCGATCGCGAGCTGGACGCTCTCGATAAAACAGAAGAAGAGATCCTTGCCGAGTTGAGCTACGGAATTCCGCAGCAATCCGACAACGACTAGTGCCGGTGCGCACGACTCCTTATTTGAAAAGCAGGGGGGGGGCGCTTTCCGGCCTGCCTGCGGACTAAACGCAATGCAGGCAGCGTTGTGGAGGAACGCCGCTACCCTCGTGCAGCATGTGTGGGCGGGCGCACATGCCGGACGCAACGACAGTTAAGGAGTATTCGATTATGGCTGCGAATGACGCAACCACTATCCCGAACACTGGCATGAATGCCGGAATGACCAACGATTCCCAGCGCACGGACGATTCGACGAAATCAACGATTGTTTTCCGTCCACTTGGCTGGAACGATTTGGGCACGGTGACTGAACTATTCGATCGCACTTGGCCGCAGGACGTGGACGAACTCGGTCCGGACATGTCACGGCTGATTTCCCGATATTTTGTACTGCATTACCTCAAGCCGACCACTTTCGCCAATGGCGCGTTCACTGCCGACGGTACGCTCGCCGGCGTCACGTTCATCCGTGTGGCGGGCGAAGCGCCGCAACTCGACGAAATCGAGGTCGGCGAGGAAATGAAGGCGTTGGAACGCCGTATCTGCGCCGATTCGAAAGCCGTTAAACACATGGCTGCGCTGAAATCCGGCTTTTCGGTGGAAATCGACCTTGAACGCGAAGGCCATGCCAACGAAACCACCATGGGTGAGCTGGAACTGTTCATCGTCAATCCCGATGTGCGTGGCCACGGTGTGGGCGGCCAGCTGTGGCCACGCATGCAGCAGCATTTCGCCGCATGGGACGTGCCCGCATTCTACCTGCACACCGATTCCGACTGTGATGTGAGCTTCTACGACCACAAGGGACTGGACTGCATCGCACATCGCAGCGCGGAACAGGTTGCCGTACAAGCCGGCGAAGATGCGGAAACGCAGGCAGGCGGTGACGTCCCGCCGCTGTTCGACGACATGTTCATCTACCGTGGAAGAGTGAGCGCGTGATGTCCAACGGTACGAACAAACCGCAATCGCCATACGCGAAACTTTTTTCCATCCCCGGAACGAAAGCGTTCTGCGCATCCGGTGCTGTAGCCAGACTGCCGATGTCCATGATGGGTCTCGGCATCGTGCTCGCGCTCAACCACATGTACGACAATTGGACGATCGCCGGCGTGATGAGCGCCGCATACGTGCTTGCCACCGCGGCCGTCACACCGCTGTACGCGCGCCTGTACGACCGTTTCGGCCAGCGCAAAGTCGGTCCGGTGGTGCTGGTGGTGCAGATCATCACCATGCTGGGCTTCGCTTTCGCCGCGCTCATGCGCGTGCCGATTCCATTGCTGTTCATGCTGGCCGTGGTCATGGGGTTGACGCAATTTTCGTTCGGCGCGCTCGTGCGCACCCGTTGGGCTTACGTGCTCGACCGAGCCGACAAAGAGGAACTGCTCAACACCGCATACGCGCTCGAATCCGCCATCGATGAGATCGTATTCATCTTCGGACCGATTCTGGCGGCTTTCCTTGCAGCTTCCGTGCATCCGGTTTCGCAGCTGTTCGTTCCGACGGTCGCATGCGCGGTCGGCGGAACCGTGTTCTTCGCGCTGCGCGACACACAGCCGCCGGTATTGCGCGAAATCGCCGTTGTTGCGGCTTCCGTAAACGGTGCTGACGTGCGATTGGCGGACGGCGCTTTTACCGGAGACTCTGCCGATGCCGACCGATTCGACCTTGACCGGCTTAAGAAGGACGATCGAAGCCGCAGGAAACGCAACGTGCTCACCTACACGGGCGTGCTGCCGCTTCTCGCCGTGTTCATCGTATTCAATATGGCGTTCACTGCGTTCGACACGTCCATGACCGCCGTCATGAAATCCCTGCACCTCGACTCCGTGCTTGGCGTGCAGCTGGCCATGCTGGCCGTCGGCTCCTGTATCGGCGCGCTGATCTTCGGTTCGCACGAGCTCAAAGGCTCCCGCTGGCGTCACATGATCATGTTCCTCGCCTTGATGGCCGTCGGATTCACGGTGATTCACCTATGCCAAGGCAACCTGATTGTGATGGGACTAGTGGAAATCCTCACCGGCCTGACCATTTCGCCGGTATTCGCCTCTGGCAACCTCGCTGTGAAAGAGACGGTGCCCGAGGAATCGCTCACCGAAGGACTCTCTTGGGTGAGCACCGCCGGCACTATGGGTGCATCGTTCGGCTCCATGGTCACCGGCATTGTGCTCGACCATGCTTCGCCAAACATGGGATTGTGCCTGCCTGCCGTTTTCGTGGGATGTTCGATTCCATTCGCGCTGCTCGGCTGGGTGCTGGTGCGCCGCCGCGCCCGCGTCGAAGCGTCTCTTTAGATTCGTAAGTGGAATACGTTCGCAAGTGTGGGCGGGAACGTCCGGAACGCAATACGCATGAATGATACGCATGAATAATGCGTGCGATTAAGGAGTTGCAATGATCAAGGTTTCCGTAGTCGGCGCCAAAGGCCGCATGGGATCGCACGTGGTCGACGCCGTCAACGGCGCGGCCGATACCGAACTCTCCCTCGCGCTCGACGCAGGCGACGACCTGACGGCGATTGCCCCTGAAAACACCGACGTCGTGGTGGAATTCACCGTGCCGAGCGTGTCGCTGGACAATGTGCTCGCGCTCGTCAAGCAGGGCGTCGACGTGGTGGTGGGTACTACCGGCTGGACCGAGGAAAAGCTCGATCAGGTGCGTGCGGCGCTCGCCGAAGCCCCACGTGAAAGCCAGAGCGTATTCATTGCACCAAACTTCGCCATTTCCGCGGTGCTTGCCGACCATTTCGCGAAGGTGGCCGCTCCGTATTTCGAATCCGCTGAAGTCATCGAGCTGCACCACCCGACCAAGGTGGACGCTCCCTCCGGCACTGCTTTCCATACTGCGCAGGGCATCGCCGAAGCGCGCAAAGCGGCGGGACTCGGTCCGGTTCCGGATGCCACCGAAACCGACGGCGGATCCCGCGGCCAAGTGGTGGATGGCATCCACGTGCATGCTGTGCGTCTTCGTGGTCTCAACGCCCATGAGGAAGTGCTGTTCGGCAATTCCGGCGAGCAGCTGACCATTCGAGCAGACAGCTTCGATCGTATCTCCTTCATGCCGGGCGTGCTGCTGGCCGTGCGTAAGGTGTCCACCGGATCCTATCCGGGACTGACCGTCGGCCTTGACCACTTCCTTGACCTGTAACCGTAATTCTTTTTTTCAAACTGCCGACGGGTGCATGTGTCTCCCGTCGACAGTTTTTTATGGTGGACCTGTTCCGATTATTTGGCAAGGCGTGCGATGGCGGCGCTGACTTCCGCCAGCTTTTCGTCGGCGACGCTACCGCCCTCCGCCGCGGCTTTGGCGACGCAATGGTGCAGATGGTCGTTGAGCAGCAGTAGCGCCACCGACTTCAGCGCGCTGTCAGCTGCGGAAATCTGCGTCAGAATGTCGATGCAGTATTCGCCGTTTTCCGTCATCTGCCGAATGCCGCGCACCTGCCCTTCAATGCGATTCAATCGTGCGATAATCCTCTTCTGGTCGCTTGCGTACCCGTGCTGTGTGACGTTCATGTCGTCCTCCTCGCTGCGCTGAAAAATTTATCTACGGCTGAAGTTTGCTCGTCCCTCTTGCCAATATACCCTATAGGGGTATATTGTGATGGTGTTTGCCGAAATCGAAGGCCAATCACGGACGGAAGGTGGCTGGAATATGCACATCGCAATCGCGCTTATCGCGGCGCTGCTCGTCACGGCGGGCGTGCTGTGGTTCTTCTTCGCACCGCGCAAAGCGTATCGTGCGCCGTTGCGCGACGGCGTGCAGGAAGCGGTCGTCGAAGTCAAAGGCGGGTACAGCCCGGCCGTCATCGAAGCCGAAGCCGGCGTGCCGTTGCGGCTGATCTTCGATCGCAAGGAAGACGGCGAATGCTCGTCGCATGTCGTGTTCTCCGATTTCGGGGTCGATCTTGCGTTGCCCGCCTTCCGCACGACCACGCTGACGCTTCATCCCGACCAGCCGGGCGAGTATCCCTTCGCATGCGGTATGAACATGCTGCACGGCACGTTGCGCATACTGCCGGGAAAGCATGCAAGTGTCGGTGCCGCCGCCGGTTCCGCGGTTGGTTCCGTCGGCGCCAGTATGTCCGATTCCGGCAATTCGGACATTCGCGCGACTGCTGACGGTGCCCACGCATCCGGTTCCGCGGAAACAGGCGTGCAATGCGCGCAAAAAGGCGCCGTCCAAACGTCCGGTTCGGGTGATTCGGGCAAATCGCGCGGATTGGAATCGGAAATTCGCGCCCTCATCACCCGTCTTATCGTGGCGGCCGTCTGCACGATTCCGGTATTCGGCTCCACCATGCTCATGCTGTATCCGATGCCGAACTGGCTGCAGTTCCTGCTGATGCTGCCAATCGTCGGCTATGCGGCATTGCCGATTTTCCGCAGCGGTTTCGCCGCGATCGCCCACCGTTCGCCGGAGATGAACGCGCTCGTCAGCCTCGGCGCGCTGGCCGCATTCGCCTACTCCTGCGTGGTCACCTTCGCACCGAACGTCCTGCCCGAGAACGCGCGCGAACCGTATTTCGAAGCGGTCGGTGTGGTCGTCACGCTTATGCTTGTCGGCCAGCTGCTCGAAGCGCGCGCCCGCAAAGGCACCGGTGAAGCCATGCGCGCATTGGCGGGTCTGCAACCGAAAACCGCCCGCGTGGTGCGAGACGGCAAGGAAACCAGCATCGCCATCGATGACGTGCGCGTCGGCGACATCATCGCCATCCGCCCCGGCGAGCAGCTGCCGGTCGACGGCATCGTCATATCCGGCACCTCCACCGTGGATGAGTCGATGATCACCGGCGAAGCCATGCCGGTCGCCAAAACCGAGGGCAGCGAAGTGACGGGTGCCACCATCAACGGTGGTGGCTCGCTGCGGTACCGCGCCACGAAAGTCGGCAAGGACACCGTGCTCGCGCAGATCATCGGCATGGTGGCCGCCGCACAAAGCTCGAAAGCCCCCGTGCAACGATTGGCGGACCGTATCTCCGGCGTTTTCGTGCCGGCCGTGGTACTCATCGCCGTATGGTCGTGCGCGCTGTGGTTCGCGTTCGGCCCCGACCCGCGTGTCACGCACGCGCTGGTCGCCGCGGTATCGGTGCTGCTGATCGCCTGCCCGTGCGCGCTCGGACTGGCGACTCCGTTGTCGGTGACGGTCTCGACTGGCCGCGCGGCTCGCATGGGGGTGCTGGTCCGTTCCGCCGAAGCGTTGGAAACGTGCGGTAAAGTCAACGCCGTCGTGCTGGACAAAACCGGCACGATCACCACAGGCAAGCCCACCCTCACCGACGTGCTGCCGTTCGGCAAGTGGCGTCGGCAGGCCGATGATTTCCTGACGATCGTCGCCGCCGCCGAACGTGATTCCGAGCATCCGCTCGCTGTCGCGATCGTCGCGACCGCCGCGGAACATGTCGATGCCGCGGATGCCGTGCAAACCACCGATTTTCAGGCGATTGCCGGCCGTGGCGTCACCGCGCGTGTCACCTTCCGCGGTCTGCCGCACACCGTCGCCGTCGGCAACACCGACCTGATCGACGACCTTGACGTCGACATGCCCGACGTTACGTCCGATACCTCCGAAATTGCCTCCGAGACCATCCACGATACGAACCTCGACGCCATCATCGCCGACATGGAACTCCTGTCGCAGCAAGGCAAAACGCCGATCCTAGCGGCCATCGACGGCCATCTCGCCGGCATCGTCGCCGTCGCCGACGTGCCGAAAGCCGACTCGCGCCAAGCCATCGAACTGCTCCGCAAACGTGGCGTCGAAGCCGTCATGCTCACGGGAGACAATCCGACCACCGCACGCGCCATCGCAAGCCAGGTCGGTATCGACGAACGTCATGTGATCGCCGGCGTGCGGCCGGAACGCAAGGCCGACGAAATCGCAAAACTTCAATCGCAAGGCTATACGGTGGCGATGGTCGGCGACGGCATCAACGACGCGCCCGCCCTCGCCCGAGCCAACGTCGGATTCGCCATCGGCACCGGCACCGACGTGGCCGTCCAATCCGCGGATGTGACACTGATGGGCGGATCGCTCATGGGGCTCGTGCACGCGCTCGACCTGACGCATGCCGCCATGCGCAACATCGCGCAAAACCTCGGCTTCGCACTCGGCTACAACAGCATCGGCATCGCGATCGCGGCCGGCGTGCTGTATCCGTTCACCGGAACGCTGCTGAATCCGATGATCGCCGGCGCCGCGATGGCGTTCTCGTCGTTGTGCGTGGTGACGAACGCAAGCCGGCTGCGCCTGTTCGATCCGGACGCGGAGGCGGCGAAAAACAAGACGTATCGGGTACGCAAGCCCGATCCGAGCAAAAATAATGGCAACCAGCACAGTCGGAAAGGAACGATCATGGGACTGTTCAGCGATCACAAGGCCAAGAAGGAAGCCGAGAACATGGGCGCGATGGGCGCCGGACACTGCTGCGGCGGTCATGACGGCCACGGCATGGCTTCGAATATGGGCGATTCCGCGGCGAACGTTGCGAAGGACCCGGTTTGCGGCATGAGCGTCGATCCGGCCACCGCGGCCGCGACCCGCGAATACGGCGGCGTCACCTACTACTTCTGCAACCCCGGTTGCGCCGACAAGTTCGCCCAGAACCCGGCCGCCTACCTGGGCTGAGACCTGATTCTCGTCCGTCCCCAATCTGCCGACATCGAATGACATCCGGCCGTCGGCGGGTTGGGGATTTTTGTTGAATGGTTGATTTACGGATTCCGATTCACGGACGAACGATAAGATTCCCCTCCCGCACTCCGGAGAGCGCGTCCCGCCCCGCTACAAACGTGCGCGTGACGACGCCGTTAAGCGTCATGCCATCGCAGGCGCAGATCGGATTGCGGCTTTCCAAAGCGGTAGCATCCACAACAAACCGTTCGTACGGGCGAATAATCGCCAAATCGGCCCGCAATACCGGCGTTATATCGCCACGATCGTCAAGTCCCACAAGCCGTGCGGTGTTGCACGACATCCACCGCACGACGTCGGCCAAACTCAAGCCGCGCCGCATCGCACCCGTCAACACCGCGCGGAATCCGACCTGCAGACTGGAAACGCCACCCCACGCGGTGGCGAGTGTGCCGGCTTTCATATCCGCGCTGGCCGGGGAATGATCGGTGACGACACCATCCAACGTGCCGTCGGCAAGCCCCGCCCATAGCGCGTCCTGCTCATGCAGATCACGAATCGGCGGACAGCATTTGAACGCGGTGGCGTTGTCGGGAATATGGTCGCAATCCAACGTGAGGTAATGCGGACAGGTCTCCGCGCTGACCGGCAGTCCTTCGGCCTTCGCCCGCCGCAGCACGTCCACGCTCAGACCGCTGGACACGTGCAGAATATGCGTGCGGCAGCCGGTGCGTGCCACCAGCCGTACGATCTTGCGCACCGCGTTCGCCTCGCATTCGGCCGGGCGTGACGCCTCGAAACTGCGATAGGACGCATCCACGTGCCCGTCATACCGCATCAAATCGTCCGGATCCTCCGCATGGCAGACAAGCAGCCCGCCGAACGAAGCGATTTCGCGCATCGCGCGTTCCAGTTCCTCATACGACAGCGAACCGTATTCGTCAACGCCGCTGGGGGAGAGGAAGCATTTGAAACCGAACACCCCCGCATCCCATAATTCCCGAAGCCGCCCCAGATTCGACGCGTCCACACCGCCCCAGAAGCCAACCTGCACATACGATTCATGCAATGCGCATGACCGTTTGCTGCGCAACGCCTCGACGGTGAGCGTTGGCGGAACGGAATTGAGCGGCATGTCCAATATGGTGGTCACGCCTCCGGCCGCGGCCGCCCGGGTGGCGCATGCGAAACCCTCCCATGCGGTGCGGCCCGGCTCGTTGATATGCACGTGAGTGTCGACGATGCCGGGAATCAGTATTTCGTCGTTACGCAGCTGGATGGTTTCGACCGCGTCGATAGGCGCCCGTCCGTTCGCGCCGGGACCGTTCGAATCAGACGCGACCGATGCGATACGCCCGTCCCGTACGACGACGGTACCGTATGTTTCGACGCCATGCGTCAGTATGGTGCCGTGGATGGCCAAATCCGCACGCGGACGGTCGTGCTCGAAATCGTTGCCGAAGTCGTTCCCGTATCCCTGTTCAAAATCGCGCCCGTAATCATGGCCGTGACCATCCACGCCTGTTCCATCCATGCCATGCGCCTCCTCGCGTGATGACTTTGGTTGGGCTCGACGCCCTTCCTGCTTCAAGACTACGCGATGCCGCGTTCAACAGTGTTCGCAGCAGTCGGGGATTTTGTTGCCGCGTTAGTCGCCCATTTCGCTGGTTTGGCACCGTTTCTTCTATGCCGAATCCGCCCGATATGCGATGTTGATTGTGTGGGGTAAGCTGTTTTTGCCATGGTCGGTCATCTCCTGATGGTGGGTCGCGTTGCCAAGAGGCGCCGCCACTGCCTGTGATGGATGCATTTCAGTGCTTACGGCATCTGAAATTCTTCATTCGTCGTGACAGTTGTCGGCGGCCAAACCTGGTGAAACCCGGAAAGCAAGGGGTAGCATCGTCAGGAGAGCGGATGCGCCGCGTGAGAATGTACTGCAGGGAAGGGCGATGAGCGTGACTTCTGGAATTATGCTTTCAGACAATATGGGGGCTTTGAAGGACGCCATGGACGAGGAAGGCAATGCTGCCGCGGACCTCGGCTTGGTGGCGCGCATCCGGGAATCCTTCGATTCGCTGACTGCGACGGAACGTGAGGCCGCGCAGTTCATTCTGGGTCATCTGACCGACGTGCTGGTCTGCAATTCCGTGGAATTGTCGCAGTTGAGCGGCATCTCGCAGCCGACGCTCAGCCGCCTGTACCGCAAGCTCGGCTATGCGAACGCGGGCGAATTCAGACGTGACGTGCGTCGCGTCCATCGTCCTGGCTCTCCGGAGCTTTCACGGCACACCCAGTGCGACGATTTGGTCGCCGACCATCTGCGCCGTGACGAGGAAAGCCTGAAACGCACGTTTGAAGGCATCGACCGCGCGCAACTGTCATCCGCATGCCAAGCCATGGCCACGGCCCCGCATGTGGCGGTGGTCGGGTACCGCAGCAGCTATCCTGTGGCGCTGCACATGCGCGAACAGCTGATGCGGCTACGCGGAAACGTTGATATTCTGCCGAATCCAGGCCAGTCCATAGCCGAAGATCTGGTTGATTATGCGGCAGGCGACGTAATCGTCATCATCGGCGTGGGCCGGCGTCTTCCCTTCTTCTCACGGCTCATCGACGTGATGCTTGAGCGCGGCCTGACCGTGGTGGTGATTGGCGACATTTCGGCGCGCAACGCCGTCATCGGCCGTAACGTCGCCTTCTTCAAAGTGGTGCTGAACTCCCACGTGCTGACGAGCTTCACCGCGGCGTTCGCCCTGATCGCCCTGATGGTGGACGAAGTCGGAAAATGCCTCGTCGATACCGAAGACGAGGTGCACGCGCGTATCGAAGGCATCAACGATTGCTTCGATGCGCTCAATGAGCTTGAAGATTGATAGGGAAAATCTAGGCGCGGCACGTCCCGTTGGAACGGCGGTAAACGGAAGTGGAAGCGGGAATGGGAACGGAATGAATTCAAAACGAAACATGCTGGCGTACGACCGGTCCTCCACCGGATTGTGGGTGGCTTTGATTTTCCTCGTATCGCTGAATCTGCGGCCCGCCATCGCCGCCGTCGGGCCGGTCCTCGCCCAAATGGGAACCGACCTTGCGTGGGGTGAGGGCGTGCAGGGCGTATTGACGGCGATTCCGCTGATCGCCTTCGCCGCGGTCAGCCCGCTGGTCACGTTCCTTGCACGCCGCATCGGCATCGACATGTCGATTCTGCTGGCCCTGCTGTGCATCGCGGCGGGCGACGCCATCCGCTCGTTCGGCGGCGGCGTTGGCATCTGGCTGGGCACGGTGGTGTTCGCTTCCGCCATCGCCGTCGGCAACGTTCTGGTTCCGGTAATCGCAAAACGTGACTACGCCGGCCATGTCGCGATGGCGACCGGCGTCTATTCCGGCTGCATCACCGCCGGCAGCGCCACCGCAGGTTTGCTGTCCGCGCCGCTTGCGCAGATGTGGGGCGGTTGGCGTGCGTCACTCGCCTTCTGGAGTGTGCCTCCGCTGGTTGTCGCCGCGCTGTGGGCGTTGCGTATCCTGCACAATCGCAAAGTCGTTATCGCTTCCGCCGGCGGCACCATCGAAACCAGCGATACTGGCGATATCGATGATATTGGCGATCGCAGCACGACGGCCAACGCACAAAACCCGCATTCCGCACAGCGACCGGCATGTTCCACGCAATCGTCGCATGGCGTGTTCGCCCGCGTGCTGCGCCGTCCGATGACGTGGTACGTGACGGCCTTCATGGGGTTGCAATCATCCGCTTTCTACACCATGTCCAATTGGATGCCGTCCATCTCCGCATCCATCGGCTACGATGCCTCCACCGCCGGCGTGCATCTGTTCATCTTCCAAGGCATCGGCATCCTTTCCGGCTTGGTCATTCCTAAGCTCATGAACGTGCGCGGCAACCAGGTCTGCGCGGCGCTCACCGCCAGCGCTCCCATGCTGATCGCCGGCCTTGGCATGCTGCTGTTGCCTCACCTCATGCCGGTATGGGCGTTCGTCGGTGGTTGCGCGCAGGGCGCTTCGCTGGTCGTGGCGCTCGCACTGATCGCGCTGCGCGGGCATGACAGCGCCGAAACCGTGGTGCTGTCGGGCGTCGCGCAGTCGTTCGGCTATCTGATCGCCTCGCTCGGCCCGCTTATGTTCGGCGTGCTGGTCCAGGCCACCGGCGGCCACCATGTGCCGCTGATGGTGTTCACGTTCGTCGCTTTCCTGCAGTGCGTCGTCGCGG
>OGOZ01000324.1_pt1 | contig 33935 bp, 25 predicted proteins | sample 1552801 | NCBI WGS metagenome assembly OGOZ01 (sample SAMEA2580196, study PRJEB22360) | human gut metagenome | biome: human gut; feature: human-associated habitat; material: faeces | place: Denmark | collected 2008/2010 | reverse complement strand
ATAAAAATGCGTTAGAACAACCAGAAGTAAAAATGTCTCTTGTTGATAAGACAATTTGGAGAACTCCCTTAATTCCATTACATAATGAGACAGATGTTGATGCAAGTTATATTTCTATCAATTTGTTAATGGAAGATATTGGTAATGAAAGGAATAACGCTATAACTACAATAGCAATTGATGTATGGACTCCACCAGAACAATGGATAATTAACGATGGGTTGAGACCTCTTGTCATATGTAATTATATAGATAAGGTAATGAGAACTAAATTTGTTCAAACTTCTGGCGTAAAATATAGATTAGATCAAGTTATAAATGCTAAGTTATCAGATAGACTAATCGGTTTTAGGATGGTTTATGAAACAATCCTTGAAAATTAATATAAGTAGAATACTAACTGGAGAAGGAATAGAATTAAATTCTAAGATTACTATTTTCCAACCGACGGTCAAGGATATTGTTATTTTAGGAAACGAAAGATTTGGGAATCTTTATGCGATATGGAATTTATCAAGAAAAGATTTAGTTCCAGAAGAGACAGATGAAACGTGGAATCTTGAGGACTGGGACGTATATAAAAAGTTTATAATATATGATTTAAACTTACAAAAAATATTTAAAGACTCTGTTTTATTCTTCATACATAAAAAAGTTGAGTTTTTAAAGATGCAGAATTCTATATTTATAGGGGAACTAGAGTCTGGGATAGAGCTCACTGAAGAACTTTTTTCAGAGATTCAAAGTGTTATCAAACAGATAACATCGCAAAAAGAAGAAGATACTAATATACAAAATGCACCGCGATCTAAACGTGCTCAAGAAGTTCATGATAAGATTGTTAAAGGCCAACAACGTTTAGCTGAGATAAAAAAGGAGAAGGGCGAAGATGACCTTGCTTCTCAAATTGTTGCTGTTGTTGCTCACGGACATTCTTATGAAACGGTATATAACATGACGTTATTACAGTTTAGAGCTGTGCTAGAAAAAATAGTACAAATTGAAAACTATCAAATAGCTTGCTTATTGTCACCTTATGCTGATAAAAAGCATAAATCAAAGACTAAGCATTGGCTAGAATAATTCAATGGAGGGAAAAATTATGTTTGAAATTATGGGACGTAAATATGCTTCTGTTACTTGTGCTGATGTTGTATTATACGATTTAGTTTGTGGAAATCCAGTTGCTAAATTTGATACTTTAAAATTATCTACAATTGAACAAACTGCTGATACAAACGACGTACAAGGTGGTAAGGGTAATCCAATATTAGCTCGTATCGCTTCAAACAAGGCTGTTAACTTAACTATCCAAGATGCTGTTATGAGTATGACTTATTTAGCAGTAGTTACTGGTGGAGAAGTTGTTAAGTCTGGAGATCAAAGCGCTATAAGAATTGCATATAATGAAAAAATTAAAGCTACTGACACAGGTTTAAAATTAACTCATAGTATGGCTGCTGGAACTACTCTTTGGTTAGCAGAAGTAAAAGATGGTATCATAAGCGAAAGAAAAGCTCGTTACGATAGTAAAACAGCTGTTCAAGACATTGCTTTAAATGCAGAAGCTTGGAGACCAAGTGATTATACAATTGTAAAAGACAAAGAATATCAAGTATTCTATAGTTATGATATAACTGAACCAGAACAAGCAAGAGAACTTACTGTATTTAGTGATATGTTCGCTAAAACTTATAGATTTGTAGGAGATACTGAATTATATAATACATTTACAGGACGTAATGATGCATTACAAATCGAAGTTCCAAGATTTGCTTTAGACAACAACTATACATTTGAATTAAATGCTGACGGTACTGCTGCTGTATTTGATATGAACGGAACTGCTTTAGCAGACGACGACAAACGTCTAATCGTTTATAGAATTTACGGAGAAAATGGCACTGGTGAAGCTACTGAATGTATCGAAGCTGCTACTATATAATATAAAGAACCGCAAGGTTCTTTTTATTTGACACAAAATTTAATCTATGGTACAATGAATGAAGTAAAGGAATACAAAGCCTACTAATAGACAGAGAGGATATTGAAAGAGGTGAGATAAGATGCTTGATCGATTAAGGTTTCAAGAGGTTGAAAAAGCCATTTTCAGAGTAAGAGAAGACGGACGATATGGAGACAAATGTCTAAAAAAGGGAGAACCTTTTATGGTAATAGACAATGCGTCTATTTCGAGTTTCGTTGTTGGAGAAAGAGATAAGAATATTGTCGGTAGAAGCACTGAAGCGGGTACATCAACGATTAAACATGTTAGTTTTAGTTTAATGAATGGAAGTATGATGTTAAATTTGTTTAACAGTATATTTGGAGAGACAAAAATAAATCAAAAAACGAAGGCAACAATAACAGACACTGTTCTGATGAATGACCAAGATATAATTAAATTACCTTCTAAACCGATTGGAGAAGTATTATTATATTTAACAGACGATTATGGTAATCTGACGAAAGTTGCTAAAGATCAATTTGAGGTCGTTGAAGATGAAATACATTTAATTAAAAAAGTAAATCATTTATTTACATATCTCTATGAAGAAGAGAATGAGGCAAAATCTTTAACAAGTATAAAACAACTTGGAGCAGAAGTAATAATGTCATTAGAAATGCAATGCCAAGCGATGGATATTCTAACAGAAGAGAAAATGAATATAATTATTAGATTTAATAAAGTGTCTGTTGGTACTAATTTTTATATAGGATTTAATAATTCAGAAAAAGCATATGGCTCTACGGTATATGTACAAGGTTTAGCAGATGATAATCAAAATGGAGTAAATAAAGAGATATTTACGATTGAAGTGATGTAATATGGCAGCAGAAGTGAGAGATGGAGGATACTACGGTAGACCGGGTTATTTACATAGATATTATTTATTTTGTAGTCCTTATTGGAAAAAGGCTCAGTCTATCTCCGTTAATCCACAAGAAGACAAAATAAGAGCTGCAATAGAGAGTTTTAAGGAGAAAGAAAATGCAGCTTTGATAGATTTTTGTAGTTTATTTACATCTGAAGAAGTAACACCAGAGAAGGGTATTGAAATTTTAAATAATTTATTAACTGATACGAATAAAGTATTCGATGAAATATGGAAAGAACTTTCTTCCAGAGACAAGTTAAATAGAACGGTATTAGATTCTGTAAAAGAGATAAGTAAAAAAGCGCTACATGAAACTATAGAAAAAGGAAAAACAGATAACAATCAAGAGGTAATTTCACAGATTAAATCAACAATAACAAGAAGTATGAATAGACTATTGGGTGTTAGTGAAGGAATGATGGTATCTGGTAAAAGTGCTACATTGGGAAATTGGTTTGAGCGTTATTTTTCAACTCTAATTAATGCTACTTATATGACAAAAATTACTAAGGAACAACCAGAACTAAAAAAATGGACAAAAGAAATTGCAGTTCAGAATACAATAGCTGGATTTAAGGGTTCAGAATCATTAATCGCTCAAACGGGAGATTCTAAATATGGAGAAAAGAAAAGTACTTATGATATAGAAGTTACTGCTGAAGGAAAAAATCCCTTACCTATTCAGATGAAAGCTGGTAGTACATCGGGTAAAAGAATTTTGTCATTACCTGCAACTAATTTAGATCTATTAATGGATGAAACAATAGATAGTAGTACAAAAGATATCATAAGATTTGCAATAATACATCAACACGCTTTCTCAGATCCAAATTATATATCTTTGGTTGATAGTGTTAATGAAGATAGAAAAGCAAGAGGGATTACTCCTACTGATATGTATACAACAGGCTCTAACCCAAGTGCGATTGAAAAATTAAATGCAAATCCATCTGGTTTATTAGATAATAGGTTTATTAATGTAATTAATGTGTTAAGGTATGCAATAGCTGTGAAAACAATTGCAGGTATTGCAGAAGGAAAAGAAGCTCTTATATATGTTATTTCTAAAACAGGAACAAAAACAAAAGGACACACAAGAGATGCGGTACTAAGAGTTTCTGATATGTTAGAGGCGACTCTTGGAACAAAAAATAAAATCACTTCCAATCCTTGGCCTATTAAACAAACTGGAGATAGTTTAACTTCAGTTCCTGGAAATATACTTAAATTATATGAAGAAGAACCATTAGAAACAAGAAAAGAATGGTATGATGCAACAGCAGATACAATGTTGCATGCAGTGAATAAAATAAAACTTAGCATGGAATTTAATTATGCTAATGTTGGGAGGATAGATAAAAAATGAAATTAGAGAGATTAGAAGAATTAAAAAAAATAAGTACAAAAGATGTTATAGTTAGACAAACTTTAAATAATATAGAAAAAAAATATTACCATAATAAATATGAACTAAAAATATCATTAGCATTAACTTTATTCAATTTATTAGGCAATACTGAAATGCACAAAGCAATGGAAGCAGAAGACATTAATTGGATAGATTTTATAAATGATAATTATAGTTTAATTGAAGAATTAGAAAAAGGAGAATATTCTAAAGAATATGAAGAAATTTTTAGAGAAATTGAAGAAGGGGCAAAAGCTAAGGCTAAATATTCATTGACCTTAATGTCAGTTCTTGAAGATTTAGGACAATCTTTTACAGAAGAAAATATAAATAAAATTAAGGAATTATTAGAAAGTAAAATGGAAGAAGTAGAAAAAGTTAATGAATAAATTTAGAGAGGGGTGAGTTAAATGGCAGCAGGTAATGATACTGTAAATATTAAAGTCAAATATATACCTGATACAAGTGCTTTGAAAAACATCAAAGAAATAAGAATGCCAGAAATAAAAATTGGTGGCAAAGATGCAGGGAAGGGTGTTTTTGATTCATATAATAATGCTATTAGAGATCTTAATAGAGAACTATCAAAAGGCACTGATGCTTCTGCCATTACAAAAGCATTCAAGACAGTTGGAGAAGAGACCCAAAAAGTAAGAACGCAAATCAATAGCATGAAGGAGGCTATGAATCAGGCTTTTCAAAGTCCAAGTAATCAATCTTTAATAAAAGATTATCAGAACTTAGAAAAGCAATTAAAGAAATTAGACGCCGAATCTCAAAAACGTCGTAAGAAATCTGCAGAGCTTTCTTCTTTTAAGAGTCAAAATAATATGAGCACGCCTCAAGCTAGAAAAGAAATCTCTAAAGCAGAAGCTTTGGTAGCAGCGGGCGAAAAACTTACTAAACAAGATCAAGAACGTTTAGAAATAGCTAAACAAATTATCGCAAAAGAAGAAGAATTGGCTAAGTTAAAAACACAAGAAGAAATTAGAAATGCTCAAAAAGACATTAAGAATCAAATGTCAGATTCTAAGTATGATCCTATGATCAGCAGTACAGAAGCTAATCGTATATTGGGACAATACAATGATATACTATCTCGAGTAGGGATAAATTTAAATGGTGTAACTGGAGAAAGCAAGAAGTTTAGTTCATCGCTTGACGAACAGGTTAATCAAGTTAAAGCAGCAAAGAAAGAAGTCGTTAAATTTGGTGATATTATTTCTGGAACCTTTTTGGGAACTTCTTTAAGTAATTTATTTCAAACAGGACTAAGTAGAGGAATTGAGTTTTTTAAAGATTATGATGAAATATTAACCCGTACAATGATGGTTACTGGCCAAACTAGAGAAGAAGTTAATAATTTGACATCTTCATATAATAGATTAGCAAATCAATTAAGCTCTACGACTAAAGATGTCGCTGCTGCTCAGTTAGTTTTTTATCAACAAGGTTTAGGAACTTCTGAAGCATTAAAAATGACAGAAGCTTCAATAGCAATTTCTAAAACGGGAGGAATTGAATCTGCAGAAGCTGCAAATAGATTAACTGCTGCCGTAAGAGGATATCAATTAAGCGCTAATGAGGCAATGGACATTGCAGATAAGATGTCTGCATTAGATGCCTCAGCCGCTTCAAGCGTAGATGAATTGACCATTGCTATGCAAAAATCTGCATCTCAAGCTCGTATGGCCGGATTAGATTTAAATTATTACATGGCTTATCTATCAACAATGCAAGAAGTAACTCGTGAAGCACCAGAAAACATTGGTACTGCGATGAAGTCTATAACTTCTCGTTTACAGGAAATAAAAGATATCGGAAAGATAGAAGAGGATGGAACGACATTCAGTAATGTGGCGAAAGCGTTAAATAGTATTGGAATAGCTGCCACAGATAGTTCTGGGCAATTAAGAACATTACAAGACATAATGGATGATCTTGGTCCAATGTGGAATACGTTAGATCGTAACCATAAAGCTTATATAGCTACAGTATTAGCAGGAAATAGACAACAATCTCGTTTTATTGCATTAATGGATAACTATGATAGGGCAATGGAGCTTGTAAATGTTTCTCAAAATGCGAACGGAAATACGGCAAAACAACTAAGGGCATATAATCAGGGACTTGAAGCAAGTTTTATTAGATTAAATAATGCATGGCAACAATTTGCTACAAATATAGCAGATTCTTCTATGATAAAAAGAATAATTGATATGTTTTCCTCTCTTATTGAATTGTTGAATAAAATTCCAAAAGGAATTACAAGTACGGTTGTTCCGTTACTTGCCTTAACCAAAGTTTTCACAACGTTAAGTAAAGCTGGTAATTTATTTAAAGGTTTTAAAACATGGAGTATAGAAAAACTTGGAATAAAGGGCATATCTAATGATATAGGTTTACTTGGAAATAGTTTTCAAGAGGTTGGTAAAAAGGCTAATTCTGCTTGGAGCTTAGTGAAAAAGTTTATCGACGGATTGGGTAATACTAAATACGTAAAAGATATGAATCAAGCTATAGAGGAGAATTCCGAAGCAACAGATGCTAATAGATTAAAACGTCTTGAATCAGAGAGTTCTAAAATTTCTGAGCAAAAAAGCTCAACATTACTATCTTCAACAGAAAATGCTTTAACAAATTCTTACAATCTTTTGACGGAAAGTATTAAAAGAAACGAAGAAGCCTTACAATCAAATGACGATGAGATGCTGTTAGAGCAAAATGATGCATACAAAGCGGCTAAGTCTAATTTATCTTGGGCAACTGCAAACGAGAATCAGATAAAAAAACAAATTAATGATGTTCAGGAAAATTTTAGACTTAATAAAATGAGGAAACTCGATGAAGAGAAATCTTTAGCTACTTCATCCAAACATGGTAATTCTTTAATTAAACAATATTTAGAATCAACAGGAATGGACACTAAGGGCTTAAGGGTTTCTCAACAAATGTTTGATGATAACTACGAAGATGCAAAAAAATGGCTAAGGAAAAAAACTAATAAAGAGATATCGGAGTTAGCAGAACAAGCTCAAGCCGATGCTATGAGATTAGTAGAAGAAGCAGAAGACGCTAAAAAAAGGACAGATGAAATTAGAAAAGAGTTAGCGCAGATAAGAAAGGATAGTGGATATTCTTATAATAAAGAAGACTTGCCTCAAAAAAAGAATTCGACCAAGTTTTTTGATACTTTCAAAGAAAAAGAAACGTTTTCTTTGGGGGATGTAGGGAAATTATTTAGAGAAGATAAAAATATAGGAAATTTCGACAAAATTTCTGCTGTGTTTAACAAGATAAGCATAAGCTCTGGTTTAGTTGCTGGTTCATTAACGCGAATGGGAGCATCATTCCTTGGGCTTGATGATGATATGTCATCTGCGTTAAGCACCGGTATCGGTTTAGCCACTACTTTTAGCAAATTTGCTCCTCCATGGGGTACAATTATTGGAGCATCAATAGGTGCTGTAAAATTTGTTTTTGATAAGCTATGGCCGAGCGTTGAAACTACTCAGAAAAAACTTACAGAATTACAACAAAAGATGGACGAGTTTTCTCAAAAAAAGAATAGCATAGAAAGTAATTTAGCAGTTTATGAAGAATTAAGTACTAAATTAGACAAAACAGACGAAGAAACACAAAAACTTAAAGATTCAACAGAGGAATTGGTTAAACTTGTTCCAGGAGCAATTATTGGATATAATCAATATGGAGAGGCAATTTTAAACACAGCAGCTGCTTACGAAGAATTAGATAAAAAACAACGTGAAATGTCAGCCAATGCAGACAAACAATTGGATCAATTTAATAATTTACAGAAGGGCGCTCAAAAAGGCGAAAGGATTTTTAAGACGATAGTGGATGTTATCGGATGGACAGTTGCAGCGGTAACGGCTATCCCAACCTATGGAGCTTCGGTTGCTGCCATGATTGGTACAGATGTTTTATGGAGTAAAAAAATCTCTAAGGAACAAATAGAAGAAAATAAAAAGGTATGGGATGAAAATTATTCTGAAATTCTTAAGGCATATCAGATTAAGAGAGATGATTTTATCCAAGAAATACAGGACGTAAATAAAGATACTGCATCTCAAGTTGCGGATACTATGATCTCTGGATTAATGGAAGCCGGAAGAAGTGGATATGTATCCGATGCTACAAAAGAAATAAATAATTTAATAGAACAGTTCAAAAAGATAGATTGGAATGAAATAGACAGTGCAAAAACGCATTTAGAGACTTCTTTACAGTATGATGAAAAAACTTTTGGAGCCGCTAGAGAACAAATAGATAAAGAGATAAGACAGGAATTAAAAGACTCTGGATTAGAAGATATTGAGATAGATACAATTATTACTGCTGTTTTAAATATATCTTATAAAGGAGCTGCACAAGCAGAGTCGGTAAAAAAACAAATAGATGCTCAAATAAAGGATTTAGAAAAAGATGGTTTAACAGACGAAGAGGCTGTAAAGAAAAAGCAACTCGAAGATATGAAAGCTGGCATCGATAATTTAACTCAATCAGAATTAGAATTATTATCATCAAGTGGCTTATTAAAAACAGAGTTTTCTTCATTATTTAGCTCAGCTGGTGGAATAGATAAGATACTTGAAAAATATAAAGAAGAAAATGGTGAATTGAATAAAAATAAAGCTATTGTTGGTACAATTAATGACTTATTAGGAGAAAAAGCTGAGCTATTAGAAAAGATAAACAGTTTAAATGGTAAAGACACCAATGCTCAACAAGCCTATAACGACAAGCTAAGAAAACTGGCTAAACAAGATGTTAATAAGATGTCTTTCAATAGCGAAGACGAAAGGTCAGAATACGAAGAAGAGAGATATCAATATTATAAATCAATGGCAGAGGAAGATCCAACAAACCTTAATAGATTCAATGGAAAACGAAATACTTATCCTTTAACTCTTGAAGAGAAAGGGAAAATAGAAGAAGCTCGTAAAGCTTTTGCGGAATACAATAGTACTGTACAACAAAATAAAGATAAGATAAAGGAACTTGAAACGGAAACAAAAAGTTATTCTGATACATTGAATAAATTGATTCCATTGATTGAAACAGCTAAGGAACCAACATTTGGAGAAATGTCTTCAGCTATATCAGAAATTCAAAGCACTTTTGAAAATATAGTGTCTCTTATGGATTCTCTTCATGATAGTAACAATCTTTTTAGCTTTGGGGATGTCGGAGATTTATTCTCTATATTAGATACTTTTGAAAAAACCGTTGATCTTACTAATTCAGCATCGTTGAGCGCACAAAATTATTATGACGCTCTTGGGAAGATAAATAATGCAGTACAATATCAGAATGGACAATTAGTTGCTCAAGAAGGACTCGAGGAAGGATTGTATCAGTTAGCGATAGCGTCTGCTGTTGCAAAAGCAGAAGAGTTTGCTATTCAATTAGAACAGACAGAACAAGAATTAGAATATCAAAATGTAATTCTTGAAGCAGAAAAAACTGCTATAAATGCTGCCCTAGAAGAATTGCAAAGTAAAAAAGAAAATGTTGATGTAGCAGGAACTTTAAATGATGTAGAACTTAAGTTAGAGAAGAATTTAGCTGAAGCATCTGTTAAAACTGAAGAAGCGAAATTAAATGCACGATTAAGTGCAGCTTCCCAATTTGCTGCTCAATATGCAAAAATAATGAGAGAAGCCGAAAACGGAACCTATGAGGGTGGCACAAGTAAAGTTGAAGTAGACTTGAAAAATCTTCGAGATCAACTTTCTCAAAGTATAAAGGATAGTGTTTTATCAGACGTTGATATGAATGATGTTGATGGTAGTATCCAAAGATTACAAAATCGTCTTAATTCGTTGGATGATCAAATAAACAAAAATAACGACAGAATAAAAACTACAATTGATTTGAAGAAAAAAGTATCAGATTATCTAAAAGATCCTCACGCTTTTGGAAACAATGCTCAAGTAGAGGGTATGAAAAAGGCATCAGATTCTCAGAAGGATTATAATGAGAAACTCGAACGAACATTAACTCTATTAGAAAAAATCGAAGGACTTCAACATAAAATAGATGAGAATGAAACCTTTAAAGATTTATATAAAGAATACAGTGGAGAAGATTATGGACGTTTAATGATGACCAATCTTGACTTGGCTCAACAACAGTATGATGTTTATAAAGATTTGTTCAATATGCAGCAAGAAATGACAAATCAGGCCGCTGGTGATTTATTAGATTCTCCTTATGGTCAAATGTTTAAAATTCAAGAAAATGGAGATATTGGATGGGCAGATTTAACAATGTATGACAAGTATAAGAACATGCCTGCCGATATGAAAGAAGATATAGACAATTTGGTCGAAGCATTCCAAAAACAACGAGATGCGCTTAGAGATACTGAAAAAGATATGTCTAAGTATGCGCAAGAAGTCAAGAAAGTTCGTGAAGAATTAGTTCAAATGCAGATAGAAATAGAGAATGAACTTGTAGATGCTATTAAGAATAGAGAAAAGATATTACATGATGCTAGAGTTAAGGCTCTTGATGATGAGATAGATATGATTGAAAAAGCTGTCGAAGCAAGAAAGAAAGCCCAAGAAGACGACAATAGTAACAAAGAGTTATATAAAGCTCAAGAAGCTTTACGTAGAGCAACATTAGATTCTTCTGGTAAAAATAATGCTCAATTATTACAATTACAACAAGATTTAGAAGATAAACAATTAGAAATAGCAGAAAAGCGTTTTGAAGATGACATGGATGACCGTAAACAATGGTTACAAGATACAAAAGACGCAGAATCAGAAACTTATGACTATCGTTTAGAAAAAATGACTTGGTATTGGGAACAAGTACAAGCTATTCAAGAAGAAGGAACTCAAGCGATGATGGAAACTTTGATTCATTGGAACGAAGAGTATCGTCAACAAAGTGCTTTGCAACAATCTGAAATGGAGAGAGAGTGGAAAGAAACAATGGATGCTATGAAAGCTGCTACTGATATGGGAGCTGAATTAGGAAAATTAACATCAGATATTGTTTCAGTTACTCAAACTGTTGAAGCTATGGATATTAAAATCCAAGCGCTTCCTGGTTCTTGGCAAAAGGCAACAGAAGCAGCTAATAGTTATGCTCGAGCAGCAAGTGCAGCTTGGAGCGCGGGAAATTATTACAATAATTTAAAGAATACAAAAGAAGATCCAAAGCCAAAAGATGATAAAAAAGATAAGGCTACTAAGCCGAATGCTTCAAAAGAAGTTTGGGGTCCGTCAGATGTCGGCAGAAGATATATTGTTGGAGATATACATGCTAAAACATATGAAGAAAAACGTGGACAATTAACTGAATTTAAGGGATACACAAATAGAGGAAGTCAATTACCAAAAACTGTTACCATTAAAGATAAGAAGAAGTTTAATGGAAAAGAATATGTAAAAGTAAGAAATACTGTTGGTAAAGACGTATGGATGTTGCCGAGTAATTTAGTTGGATGTGCCTATGCATCTGGTGGTTACGTAGATTATACTGGACCAGCTTGGGTAGATGGTAACAAAACACATCCAGAGGCATTCTTAAGCGCATACCAAACTGAGCAAATCGGAGCATTAGCAAAATCACTAGATCCTTCTACCGTTAATAATGCTACAACAAATTCTAATGTTACATTCGGTTCTATTAACTTTAATGTTGCCTCAATGTCAAGTGCCGCTGATGGTAAGAAAGCCTTAGACATATTCGTACAAGGAGCAAATGATATGATGGCAAAGAAGGGTATTGGAACTAAGTTAAATATAAATATGAAATAAAAAGGAGGTAAGATTATATGGCTGCACATGAACCAGTATGCGGAAGAGCAAATATAATGGATGTCATAGACAAGGGAGAAATATATCTTACCTTCGTCTTTGACGGGATAGATTCAAGTCAGATAGGAGTGGCGAGTGTCTCAGATGGAAGTACTTATGACACTCCTATTCTTCCTGAATTTAGTGATAATAGTTTAGAGGTTGATGGATATGATGGCAAGTATTATTTTAATACTAGACTGTCTCAAAAAAGTTTTACCTATAATTGTTTTATTGATAATCTATCAGCTTTTGAATTTGACCAATTAAAATCTTGGATAAGGCCAAAAAAGATTGGGAAATTAATAAGACCAGAGGAGCCTTATAGATATTATTGGGTAAAAGTAAGTTCTGTAGATAATTTAGGAAACATTCCCTTAACACATCCAGACACAGGCGGAGTTAGTTATACAGGAAATTTCAGTATAACTTTCACGACAGTTGGACAAACTTGTGGTTATGGAATGTTATACTATCAAGATGATTTAAAATATTATGAGTACAGAGACATCTTTGATGGCACGCAAGACTACTATTATGATGAAGGATTATTATATAGAGAGGAAAGTTTACCAATGTCAGTGACAATGGCAAGTGGAGAAAATGAAGTTCAAATATATAATCCAGGAACATATAATTCAAAAATAAGAGCTATTATAAGTACTGATACGGCGATAGATTCTGGGGCAATGATATTGCGCAATGAAACTGTCGGAGATGTTAGTGTTATTACTTTAAATGGATTGACAACTGATAGTAAAATGATTCTTGATTGGGGTGAAAATATATATACTTTAAACGGGGTAGATTGCTCAGATAAAGTTGAGGGCGATTTAATGTATTTGCAACCAAGAAATTATGTTGAAAGACAGGAGAATGCGTCTATATCAAATGATGGAACTAATACGATGGTAAGTTTCGATGAAAAAGTTAGACAAGTAAGAACAGATGATATTGGAAAAACAGTTATGTTCAAAGATGAAATGAATATAAACTCAAAAGATGGCGCAGGTGGAAGAATTATAGGAATAGATAAAATAACAAATCGTTTTATACTTGATAAGAGTGTCGGACTATATTCTAATCCAAATGCCACAGTCATTATAACGAAATTAGACAAATTGTCTTGTGAATTGAATATCCCAGAAGGACAATCAATAAATGTAGAATGGCAAATAGTGCCAAGGTACTTATAGGAGGTAGAATTATGGCAATAACTCAAAAATTAAGAGAAATTGGTGGAATAATCAATTCTACCGACCTTAATTATAATTTTAATAGAATGGCGGAAGATTTACAATTAGCCGTAGAAGGAGTTATTTTTGACAAAGAGTATTCTCAAGTAGAAACTATCGCAGACAGAAATAATATTCCTTCTGATCGACTAACTCAAGGATTCTGGTGTGCCGTTAGTGAAAATGGTGTTGTATACGAATATAATAAAAGAAATGATTTAGTTACAGCATCGACCGAAGAAAGATATTTTGGAATCAATGATGGTGATTTACCAAACATACCTTATGTTGTAGATGGAGATCCAACTTCAGGAGTATTACTAAATGCCAAATACATCTGTAAAGCAGACGGAAGAGATAATAATTGGAAATATACTTCTACAACAACTGGAGATACTTATGAAGACAGTGACTGGGCTATTTATGTGAAAGAAGATTATGCTGAAGAAGGTCATTGGAGAAAGATACCAAAATGGATACCAATAATGAATGTTACTTCAATATTAGAAAATAACTTAATTGGTAAGCTAGAAAATTTACATACTGAAGATAAGAGCAGAATTGTTAATGCAATTAATGAAATTCACGATGATTTAGGTACGATAGAAGAATTAACAACAAAAGATAAGAGTACCGCAGTTGCGGCAATTAATGAGCTTGACAAAGAGATGGGAGATTTAGAGAATCTTACTACTGCTGAAAAAGGTACTATTGTTGGAGCAATTAATGAAGTAGATACAAATGTTGGACCTGTAGAGGAATTAACAACTACAAATAAAATCGTAACTTATGCAATTAATGAGCTAGATAGTGAGATGGGAGACTTATCTAAGTTACATACTGAAGCAAAAGACAACATGGTTAATGCTTTAAATGAAGTTCATGATGATTTGGGAACCATAGAGGAATTAACAACAGATGATAAAAGTACTGCTGTGGCAGGTATAAATGAATTAGATAAGAGAGTGGGTAAACTTCCAGAATTAAAAACAGCAGATAAGTCAAGTGTTATTAATGCTATTAATGGACTTGGTGATATTAGTAAGCTTGAGACTACTACAAAAGAAACTGCTGTTGCAGCAATTAATGAGTTAGACAGTCGTGCTGGAGAATTAGTCGATTTAACAACCACTAGTAAAACTAATTTAGTATCTGCTATAAATGAGTTAGATAAAGATATTGGTAATGTAAGTACACTGACAACTACTGCAAAAGATAATACTGTAAATGCCATTAATGAATTAGATAAAGAGATTGGTCCTCTTAATACATTGACTACTACAAACAAAGAAACAGTAGTAAAAGCTATTAATGAGGTCGATAAAGATATTGGTAATGTTGGAAATTTAACAACTAATAATAAAACTGATGCAGTTAGTGCAATAAATGAATTAAAGTCAATTACAGATACATTAAGAGGGGCAACAATTTTAATTGGTAAAATTGACTTAAATACCAAAGATGTAACTCCTGAAAAGCTAACAGCTAGAGCATTAGAAATAATGGGCGGAACAACAGTTCAAGCTGGTTGGGAGTTAGTTGATAAGGAACAACACGAATGGATTTGGAATGGAAACAATTGGCAAGATTTAGAACAACCTAATATTTATCCAGCACAAAATGGAATATTAGGAACAGTTCGTGGAAATGCTAGCGGTGACATTTCTATAACCGATGGAAATATGACTGTTTTACATGCTGCCAATGCAACCAAGTTAAATAATCAAACATCAGATTATTATGCTCGTTCAGCTCATTTGGGAAATATTACAACCCTTACTACCACAAAAAAAGATAATGCAGTAAATGCTATAAATGAATTAGATAATGAGCATGGAACATTGTCAGACTTACACACAGCAAAAAAAGATAATTTTGTAAATGCTATAAATGAAGTTAGAGATGATATCGGCACATTAAGTGACTTAACAACAACTGATACAACTAATATTACAGGTGCAATAAATGAGTTAAAAACGGGATTGGATAGTGCAAATATAAATATTAACAAGAAAGCTGATAAAACTAATGTATTAGAGTTAGACAATACGAATGCTTATACTCCTACAAGTGATTATCATCCTGCAACTAAAAAATATGTTGATATGATTGCTGGTGGAGCTTCATGGGGCAATATATATAATAATATAGAAGACCAAGAAGACCTAATGGCATTGATAAACGATAGACCAACTAAATCTCAAGTATTAACGAGAGATAATACACTTATGTATACTCCTACGAGTGATTATCACCCAGCAACAAAGAAATATGTTGATGAGACATTTATGAATAATAACAAATGGGGACAAATAAATGGAGAAATCGCAGATCAACAAGATCTTCAAAATGAATTTACAAAAAAACAAGACAAAACAACTGCTTGGAATACAACTAATTTAGTTGTCGGAACTCAACAACCTGAGATTCCAGAGAGTGGATATATAATTTGGATAGACACAAATAGTTAAAACAGGAGGTGAAACAATATGGCCGAATGGGTAAATGAGGTAAGCACTTCACAGGGTGGTAATATATCTATGAAAGTTGCCGGTGGATATACTACTGTTACAAGAGTTGGAAATACAATTTCTTGTAATATTGGGGTCCGTTTTATCTCTTCTCAATGGACCTATAACTCAATCGTTGGATGGTATGATGGAGTTCGTAAGTGGGCTCAGCGTTCAGAAGGAGGGCATCATACAGCTACAAATGGTACTTATTACTGTGATGCTGGAGATACACCAGGAATAGGATATCAAAATACGTCAGAAACGACACCTTGGAGTTTTTCAACTACAGTAAGCGGACGAGGGGCTGGAGAAGTATCTGTTACGATAGGAACAGCTTGGAACGGATGGAAGCCTAATAGTTCCAAGTACAATTATCAATTTTCTATCCCTTATCCAGCAGTCGCTGGAGATCCTGTTTATTCACGTTCCGTTAGCGGAATTACAAGAACATCGGCAACTTTAAATATTTCTTGTACTAGTAATCCAACGGCTTATTGGAGAATACATTGGTATAATACAAATGCGGAATGGGTTGGTTATTCTGGAAACGGAGCAACTGGAAATTGGACTTATACTCAAGATAATTTAGCTCCTAATACAACTTATAATTTTTATACACAGGTTACAAATAATGATGATGGAGAAGGAACAGGATTATCTCCAATTAGTTTTACTACATCTGGAAACGCTCCTGTTTTGAATAGCGTTGCGGTTTCTCCTTCGAGAACCACTGCTGTTCTAAGTCCAAACGTGTCTTATGATACAAATGCAAGTTTTAGTAGTTATTCAATTAGATATGGAACATCAACAAACTATGGCTCAACCTCTACAAGTACAACAATAAGTGGATTAACTCCAAATACTACTTATTATTATAGTATTACGGTAACAGATAATTGGGGAAGAACATCGGTAGCTAAGACTGGTAGCTTTAAGACAACTGGAAACAATCCGACAATTAATTCGCATGGAGTAAAGACTTATGCTCAGACTTCTGTAGAAATGCAGTATTCGGCTTCTTATGATACTAATGATTCATTATCTTCATATAAGTGGGAATATGGCACTTCTACAAGTTATGGAAGTTCAGTTACTGGAACAAACATAATCAATGGATTAAGTGCGAATACCACTTATTATTATAAATTGGTTGTTACTAGTGCGCAAGGAAGGAATTCTACTGCTACAGGTTCTTTTAAAACAGATCCCGCCACAGTAAGTATAAACTCATTGGGGTTTTCTGACATTACTGAAACAAGTGTTAAAATAACTTATTATTTTAATAATCCATCTGGATTAAGTAGTGTGTATGTGATTAACACCAACATATCAGCTGAAGGTGTAGGAGGACAAAATATCCAAACAAGTTTTGCGCCAATTCCTTTCAGTCAAACAGTAACAGACTTGGTGCCAGGAACAAAATATACTTGTATGGTAAGAGTTGGAATTAGGGGACAAGGAGGAACTATATATTATTCTGATTGGGCCAATGGAGAGTTTGAAACATTAGCAAACACTCCTTTTGCAAAAATAGATTCTAATGGTACAATAAAATATTATAAGGGATATGCTCTTGGAAAAAGTGATATATATAATGGATATAATTCAGAATGGAAAAATGGGAATTACTCAGAAACTATTGGCTCCTCAATATCTTTTGATGGAGAAGGAATGGGTGTTTCAAAAGTAAAACATATCGAGATAATGGGTGGAAGCGCTTATACATATGAATTTCCTATTGAGCAGTTTATATCATCGCCGAGTGTTACTCTTATATTAACGAATAGCTCAGATATTGTCCAAAAAGTTGTAAAAGTAATACCAGGTCAATCTGACTCTATAAATACCGATAGTAGTACTCGTTTATATATAACTTGTACAGGAACAGATTTAAATAAAGAAACAGCAAGATATGTTCGTTTTAGTATTTATAGGTCTATAAGTAAGGTTCCGTTAGATAAAGAATCAATAGTTACGTTAAATAATAAGATAAGATATATAGATATATCGCAAAATGGATATATAAAAGGAACAACAACAGGTTCTGACGGAAAAATTATAGAACTTGATGTTTATGATAAACTAGGTAATAATATTGCTCTTAATAAAAACGTTACAATGGAAAAAGGTAGCGGAAGCAATCTTGAAAAGATTACCGATGGTAATCATGATGGTTCTTCTTATTGTACTTTAAATGAGAATAGCGCAGGAACTACAGTGAGAGTTGATTTAGGTCAAGAATATTCTTATGACCAAATAGATAGAGTTGTATTGTGGCGAGATGTTGATTGTTTATATCAAGAAAGTAGATTATTGGGATTAGATGCAAACAAACAAATAACTTGGAAATTTCAGTCATATAAGAGTGAGGGGGTTTATAAAGAGACTTCTGAAGGATATACTGCTAGACCAAGAAAAGCTAAAACAAAACATAACATTTATATAACATCATTGCTTAATGAATTGGACAGTCCTCCTTTTGCAGATAAAATAACAATAAATGCAGATTGGAATATGTCTATTCCTCCTGTAATAGCAGACTTGACAACACATAGAGTAGATGCTATAATAGCAGCAAATAGTGGTAGATTATTAAAGAATGATGTTGGTGATCTAACGGCATTAACAACTACAGAAAAATCAAATTTAGTAGATGCTATTAATGAGATTTGGAATGGTATAAATAAAACAGAAGAAGAATTTACAGTATTAGATTTCGTATTAGAATCTATACTATGCGGTTAGGAGGGAGATTGATATGGCAGAGAAACATCCAGATGTAAAATTTGAGTATTCATTTTCTGATGGCAAATATTGGTCTCCTTACGACCATTGTCGTGTTTGGGAAAATGGTACTTATGATTTAATGATAAGAGACAACTATGGTCAGACGGCAAAGAGAGTTTATGAAGAAACCAATGTTGTCGAAGATAAGGAGATACCGTTTAAAATAGAGTTTATTGATTTTATTGATTTCAATGACAATCCTATAGAGTATTATGATGGTATAGTTATAGCTAGAAGTAGTGGCAAGATGGTTATTACTATTCAAGGAAATTACAATAACCCTGTGCTTTATAAACGTGTTAAGGGACAGGACGTATGGGGAAAAGCGGGGTATTTTACTGATAATAATTTTACGAAACAAGACCCAGGTCAAGCTGAATATTATATAGCAGATTCATATGGTAGAAAGTCAAAAATTTTTACTTCCGAAGCTATCACACCTACCCCTTACTCTCCTCGTCCAGCAATAACAATATTACATGCAGATTCTGGTGTGCTCATTACAGAAGTAAGAGACGATACAGAGACGAATGCTGTTCCAAGAAGATATGCAATTAGTTATGATGATGGGAAAACTTGGTCAAATTGGCAATTGGGTAGATATTTTCAAAAATTAAAACCATCAACGGGGACTTACTGGATAAGAGTAAAAATAAAATATACTACTGGAGTCGAAAGTAATTCTATAGGTAAAATGATAACAATAAAATAATGGAGGTGTTGATATGGCAATTTATGTTCCTAATATAATTGATAATTTAACTTCTACTTCAACTAAAGACGGATTATCTGCAAACCAAGGTAGAGTGTTAAAAGAGCAACAAGGAGATTTAACTGAATTATATACAGGTAATAAAGGTAGCCTTGTCGAAGCAATCAATGAAATTAAAGAAATGGAAACTACTTTAGCATCTCTATTAGATGAGATAAATGGAGAAGTAATATAGCGTAAAAACCACTGGTGTTTTTGCGCCTTTTTTTATGGAGGTTTAATTATGGATGAAAAAGAAATGATGAACAAAATAAAATACTTAATAAAAAAGAAAAGACCTTTGGAAGATATTCTTTTAGAAACTGGATTAAAAGAGTATGAAGTGTTTGGTTTTGTAGAAATGTTGAAACAAAATGGATGGCAAGCAGAATATAAAGATGGCTTCTTCGTTTATCAAAAGGAACAACTTATTAAGGATAGGGACGTTTATAAAATGGCAGCTGGTGAGAAGCATAAGTTATTGTTTATTAGCGATACGCATTTGGGAAGTAAATATGATAGATTAGATATTTTAAGATATTTATATGATTTAGCAGAGGATGAAGAAATAAATACAGTGTTTCACGTAGGAGATCTATGTGATGGCGCGTATCCAAATAGACCAAATCATACTTACGAATTAAGAGCTCATGGGGCAGAAGAGCAACTTGAATATATCGTTGAGAAATATCCCTCTAAGACCGGAATTAAGACAATGTTTATTGGGGGAAATCATGATTATTCTCATGTGAGAAATGCCGGTTTTGATATAGGAAAAGCAGTCGCAAAGGAGCGTCCCGATATGATTTATTTAGGACAAGATGTGGCAGATGTTGATTACGGAAAGACAAGATTGAGATTGTTTCATGGTTCTAAGGGTCAGAGTTATGCGAGAAGTTATAGAATGCAAAAATATGTAGAACAAATTCCTACAGAAGAAAAACCGGACATATTGTTAATGGGGCATTACCACAATTCTTTTTATATGAAGTATGCAGATGTACATTGTTTCCAAGTTCCATCTACAATAGATCAAACTCCTTATGCGAGAAGTCTTGGATTGAATAATGAAAAAGGAGCTTGGATTGCAGATTTGACAACAGATAAACAAGGTGGTATAATGACAATAGAACCTGAGTTTATAGACTTCAGCGGACAAAAAAGACTTGTAAGAAGAAAGAAGTAATTAAACCTTAATTTATACTAACTCTATCTACTAAGTAACAGAGGGAAAAAAGTAAGAAAGAGAGGGGGTAAGACTATGGACGCAGTTATAGAGACAGCGAAAACAATAGGCATTACTTTGGCAGAGATTATTTTAGTTATCTATTTCTGTGTTAAGTATATAAATGCAGCTTTGAGAAAAGAAGATATAAGCAAAGGTGTTAGAGAACAAAGTAATCTTGATTTACAAATAATTGAAAAAATGGATTATTATAAGGAATTGCTAAATGCGGACAGAATATTATTATTTGAATTTCACAATGGCCAACATTATTCTAATTATAGATCTGCATTGAGAATGTCTCCATCATATGAGGTATTTAAAGCAGGACAAAAAAGCAAAATGGTAGAGTGTACAAATATTCCGATATCTGTTATGCCTAAATTGATATATGAAATTACACACAATGGATATTCGGAATGTAAGACAATAGAGGAGATAAAAGAAGATAAGGGAAACACTTATGAATTTAAAAAATCTATAGATGTATACTCTTATTATGATGTAGCGATTAGAGATAAAAATAATAACATTATTGGATTTGTTGCCGTAGAGTGGGCATCAGAAAGACCAGAAGATGTAGATGTAATTCAAATAGAAAGATTGGCTGGTTTCTTAGAAGACAAAGTTAATGAAATAGTAGAAAATAATGAAAAAAGAAAAAAGAAGAAATTCTTAGGAATTTTTTAATGGAGGTGTAAAAAATGGAAGAGTGCAAAGAAGTACTTACTTGGGAACAAAAGATACAAAACATTGAGAACGCACCTGAAGAAGCAAGATTAATGATTGCAAAGGCTTATATAAGAGATGATATACCAGATGAAAATGTTCAATATGAATTTAATACAGATAGTCCTGAGCAATTAAATGAAGATGGAGAAATTGAAAATTTAAATGCAGATGATCCTGAGGGGATAGGAGCTACAGGTTTTACAATGAGAACTACAAGACCTGCAAATAATAAGAATTTTATTACTAGAGGTTCTGGTGGTTGGAATACTTGTATAAAAGGAAATCCTAGATATCAATATGCAGATGCTTTAGCAAACTGTGTTGGTTATGCTAGCGGTAGATTCAATGAAATTATAAATATTGCTAGAGAAACAACTGGCTGTACTTATACAACATTAAATTGTAACGCAGTAGGATTTAAAGAAAGAGCAGAAGCGGCTGGATTAAAAACAGGTTCTACTCCAAGACGTGGCGCTATCATGTGTTGGGGCAAAGAGGGTGCTGCTGGACACGTTGCTATAGTTGAGAGAGTAAATAATAGTAATTCAGTATATACTTCAGAATCCGGATGGGGTTCAAGTGCTATATTCTGGAACAGTACAAGAAGTAATAACAATGGTAGATGGGGAATTGGAGCAGGATATTATTTCAGATGCTTTATCTATTTACCAGATGATGTGCAAAAAGCTATAGATGCAGAAGAGCCTACTCCTACACCACAACCAACTCCAAGCGATAAATTTAATATTGGAGATAAAGTAGTTGTTAATGGACCTTTATATGTAAGTTCTACTGCTTCATCACCAGCAGGTCATGTTAGCAATAAAGTGACTAATATAACAAGAAAGAACCCTGGTTCAGCACACCCATATAACACTACAGGAGATCTAGGTTGGATGGATGAAAGTTCTATCAAAAAATATGAAGAACCAACACCAGCACCAACACCTACTCCAGCACCATCTACAGAATTAAATGTAGGAGATGCTGTAGAAATTATCGGAACAGGAAATGGTAGTGCTTATGGTGGAAGTAATACTGCTTATGGAATTGGTTGGAAAAGACAAATATTAAAGATTTGGAACGGAAAACCTTATCCATATCAAGTAGGAAATAATACAGGAACTACTGGATTCTATAAAAAAGAAGCTTTAAAAAAGATATAAAAAAAGATAAGCGACTACCTAAGAAGGAGTCGCTCATCCTTGTAAGGAGGGGATAAAAATGTTAAATGCAATTTTACTTACTTTAAAAACAATGGGATGGCTTGGTATAATTTTAGGTCTTTTGGTTATTGTTAATACTATTTGTGGAACATTGTATAACGTTGCTACAAAAAAAGAAACTTTTAGCTGGAAGAAACTATTTAAAGGAATTGGCAAGTCTGCTATATTTTATGTAAGCGCTGCTCTATTATCAGTTGCTTTTACAATGTTACCTTTTATAAACGAAATGATTGTTAATACATTTGGCGTAATATTATTATCTAATGATTTATTAAATACTATGTCAAGTATTGGTGTTCTTGGTGTTGTAATTGGAACTATTATAGTTCAAGGTAAAAAGGCAATTGAGGGTGTTACTAAATTGGCTAATATTAGTGCAGATACTGAAGTTATAACTTGGAAAGTTGAAATCCCAGAAGAAGACGAAGAAAAGGACACAAAATAGTCCTAATATAATAGACGAAGGGAGGGGAAATCATGGAAATATTAAGAGATAAGACTATCAATGCTGGCACTGTAAAGCCACAAGATAAAATTATTAAGAATATTACCGGAAATACTATGAGTATTCAAATTGATGGCGATGCAAAACTTTCTATGAAAGGCTCTCATGCAAATTTTGAATCAAACAACTCCTATGCTATTGCCTTAATAAACATGACGACTCTTGATAAAGTAACTGAGACAACTACTCCAGGTCTTTATCTTGCTATCGTAGAAGGCATAGATGAAATGGAATTAGAGATTTCTGGTAGTGGTGTTATACATTGGAAGGAATTAGGTGATTAATATGGCTAAGACAGACGGAGTAGCAAGAATAATCGCTCTTGCCGCTTTGGGCAAGAACGGTGGAGGTAGTACAGGTGGTACTACAAATTATTTAGAATTAGCCAATAAACCTAAAATTAACAATGTAGAATTAACCGGAAATAAAACATTAGAAGATTTGGGTATTAATATACCTGATTTAGAAAATTATTATACGAAAGATATAGTTAATGAAGCTTTAAGTAAGAAACAAGATACTTTAATAGCTGGAAAAAACATCATTATTAATGGTGAAGTAATAAACGCGGCTGATGATGTTATTCCTACATATATTTTACAAACAAATATTCGTCCTAAGTATGACGAATCTGTTGAATTTACAGATGTTTACGATGATTTGGGTAAAATAATAAATGATAATCCAGGCAAGACCGTCCATTTATGCTTATATATCCCAACGAACGGAATATATATCACTTTAGCCTATTATGGAACAATGGTTTGTCCAGACATTAGGACTTCAACATCTACTTCAGCATCATATCCTAGTTTTATGACAATGAATCAAAATAATGCCCGTATTATATTAAGATTGGAACTTGATATTGATAAGACTGTATCTCCATATAAAGCTGTTGTAAAGAAATTTTCTTGTGATGAAGGTCCAACAGAATATGCCATTACTAAAGATATAAGTAATGTTGAAAATAGAACTATGGAAATGGTCATGATGATGTTGGAAGATAGTAATAATAACTTTTTAGCAAAAACTAACACAACAGAATTTGTGCCTACTGGAGATTATAATCCTGCAACAAAGAAATATGTGGACGATAATGTAAAAACATACACTGCTGGAGAAAATATTACAATATCTGAAGATAATGTTATTAGCGCTAATGTATCTGGAGGAACAGATAGCAATGCTGTTTATACATATTACGCTCCATATTCAGATGAGGATTGGTTTACTGAAGAAAACGTAGCAAACATATTACAGACAGTAAAAGATAAAGGGTATTCTAACTTCGAGTTATGTACTTTAAATGGTAGTCATTATGCATTAAGAAGAGGCGGAAATTTACAAGCTTTAACTACAGAAGGGGAGAGCTACCAATTAGAGTATTTACAAAATGATTTAAAAAATTATGTTTATTACTTTTTTGTCGCTCGTTTAAATGAAGGCGGTAAGATAGTAGTAGATGGACTAGGTACGCAAACTTATACAGCTCAAGAAATGATTGAGGCCTTTCTGTCACCAACATTAGAAAAAATGTCTGGCTACGATGGTTCAGCATCTCATTTAATACTACAGTCAAATAATGGAATCTTTGAGTGGGATTCATCATTAGACGGTGGTATATTCGGAGATAGCTATACTGATCCTGCTTATTATACAGAAAAACAAGTCGATAAAATAGTTACAGATACTGTAAATGAAGCATTAGGAGGCAGGTACTAATGGAGACAGAAGGTAAAAAGATATTAGTAAATTATCTTACTGACATCGCAGACACTTTCAGAAGTATTACAGGAGAAACTGATACAATAAGTGCTGAAAGTTTTTCTAAAGAAGTTTAAGCAGTAGCTACACCAAGCTCGAAAAACTCATATCAAAGAAATTCTATAGAAGAAATGAATGCGATAACAGATGCAAAGGATGGAGATACTTGTTTGTGTTGTTATACTAATAGCTTCAACATTACTGAAGATCGTGCAGTTGGTGTAATAACTTTTCCAAAAAAAGTTGTATTTGAAAATGCTATTACTGAATATTATAGGGCTGAAATAAGAGCGGCAGATGATAGTGTTGACCTTTGGGGAGTGATTCGTTTATCCCCTGATAACTTTGAGTTTTCAGTAGATAAGATGGATGACCAAAGTAGAGCCTATGCTTTCTATAGCTCAGAAGATGGGATTACATATACATTAAATCAACCTCTAGATGTAGAAGGAAGTTTTGAGTTAGTTAATGAAAGAACAATAGATTTTAAGATAAACATTAATATTCAAAATACAAATGAATATATTGGGGCTTTTTTAGTTGGTACTAATCAAGTTTTTGAAGGTCTGTATAAATACAAAAATGGCTGGAAAACATTAAGTTTAAATTATCCTTTAGATGAGTATAATGTTGAGATTTCAAAAAAGTATTATAACAATGGTGAGCAAGAAGGAATGTTAGGTAATACTGGAACGCTGCAGGGAGTACAAAAATTAAATGACTTTATTAAAAAGAATGGAACAGATTTTGTCTATCCGAAAGATATGTCTCGTTGTTTTTTACTTTATGATGGAGAGAGAGTTCCTTTATTGGAATTGAATCCCAATACTGGTAATGTTACTAATATGGAAGATTTATTCAGTGGAAGTAAGTCTTTGAAATCTATTCCAGTGATAAATACACAAAATGTGACTGATATGAGTGGTATGTTCAGTGAATGTGCTAAACTCTCTTCTGTGCCAGTATTAGACACCTCTAATGTAATTGATATGAATCGCATATTCTCTGGTTGTAGTTCTTTAACAACAGTACCGCTATTAAATACAAGCAATGTAACAAACATGCTGGCCATGTTTGAACGTTGTTCTTCTCTTATTGAAATTCCAACATTAGATACAAGTAAAGTTACTACTATGTATCTTATGTTTGGAGGTTGTACATCTTTGAAACAGATTCCTTTGTTAGATACAAAAAGGTGTGTTGACATGGAGACTATGTTTAAGGATTGTTCATTATTGGAAACAATTCCAAAATTAGAAACAGGTAATGTGACTGTTATGAATAGCATGTTTAAGGGATGTTCATCTCTAAAACAGATTCCTTTACTAAACACAAAGAGCTGTAATAATATGGAATATATGTTTAGCGAATGTTCGTCAATTACAGAAATCCCAGAATTAGACACAAGTAATGTAATAACTATGTGGTATATGTTCTTTAAATGCACATCTCTTACTACTGTACCTATGCTTGATGCAAGTAAGATAATTAATGTTTATAATATGTTTAATAATTGCTCATCTTTAGTAACGTTAGGCGGCTTAAAAAATCTTGGCATGAGTTATCCGACTAATTGGATCGATAATGTCAGTCAAGCAACTCTAAACTTATCTGATAGTCCATTATTAACACATGATAGTTTAATGAATGTAATAAATAATTTATATGATATAAAATCTAAAGGAGTTAAACCGCAAACGCTTCAATTAGGAGATACAAATAAAGCGAAATTAACCGCAGAAGAAATAGCAATAGCAACCAATAAGGGTTGGAATGTTAAATAAATAAGGAGGGAGAAAAATGGCTAATACATTAAAAATTAAAAGAGGTTTAAAAGCCGACATTAGTAAATTAACATTAGTAGCTGGAGAGTTAGCAGTAGCATTAGATACTCAAGAGTTATATGTTGGTGACAATGCAGGAAATGTAAAAATAGTTAAAGGTGGAGCTTCTGGAGCTGTTGAAAGCGCTGATAAATTAACAGTAGCAAGAACAATTACAGCAACAGGAGACGCAACTGGTTCAACTGCTTTTGATGGATCTCAAAATGTTGAGATGGCATTAGAATTAGCAACTAGCGGAGTAACTGCTGGTACTTATTCAAAAGTAACTGTTGATGCAAAAGGTAGAGTAACAGCTGGTTCTAGTATTACTGTTGAAGATATTGGAGATTTATCAACAACTTTAGCTGGATTAGCAACAAAAAAAGAATTAGCAGGATATGTAAAAACTACAGACTTAACTACTGAATTAAACAAAAAAGTAGATAAAGTAGCAGGAAAATCTTTAATTGATGATACAGAAATTACAAGATTAGCTTCTGTTGAAAACTATGATGATACTGTAATTAAAGCAGACATAGCTAAGAAAGCTGATGCAACTGCAATGAGCACAGCTTTAGAAGGAAAAGTTGATAAAGTTGAAGGAAAAGTATTGTCAAGTAATGATTACACAACAGCAGAAAAAGAAAAATTAGCAGGATTATCTAATTATAATGATACAGAAATTAAAGCATCAATAGCAACAAAAGCAAATAGTGCTGATGTATATACAAAAACAGCTATGGACACTGAATTAGGTAAAAAGGCTGATAAAACTACAGTTGAAACATTAACAACAACTGTTGATGGCAAGGCTAACAAAGCAACAACTATTTCAGGATATGGTATCACAGATGCTTACACAAAAACTGAAGTAGATGCAAAAGTATCATCAGTTTATAAATACAAAGGTAGTGTGGCTGACAAAAGTGCATTACCTACTGAAGGTCAAGTAGTTGGTGATGTTTATAACCTAGAAGACACAGGAATGAATGTTGCATGGACTGGTGAAGGATGGGATAACTTAGGTTCTGTGATAGACTTAACACCATACTTAACTAAAGAAGATGCAGGTAAGACATATGCCGCTAAAGCAACTACACTTGAAGGTTATGGTATCGCAGATGCATATACTAAATTAGCAGTTGATACTGAATTAGACAAGAAAGTAGATAAAGAAACAGGAAAACAATTATCTACAAACGACTATACAACTGCTGAAAAAACAAAATTAACTGGTATTGCAACAGGAGCAGAAGTTAATAAAATTGATGCAGTAAAAGTTAATGGAACAGCTTTAGGAATTACAGATAAGGCTGTAAATATAGATTTATCTAATTACGCAACTAAATCTACAACATTGGCAGGATATGGCATTACAAACGCTTATACTAAAGATGAAGTTAATACTGAATTAGGTAAGAAAGCCAACAGTAGCGACGTTTATACAAAGACTGAAGTTAATGATGCTTTAGTAAATAAACTAAGTAATACAGACGTAATTGATGGGGGCACTTTCTAATAAGTGCTCCTTATTTTTTTAAAGAGGTGAGAACGAGATGGGCTCTATTAAAGAGAAAATAAAATATATAAAAGAAACAAAGAAATTAATAAGAGAGGCTATCATCGCTCAGGGCGTAGATGTGCCGGAAAACACTACATTTAGAGATTATGCGAATAATGTAAAATGTTGGATTTCTCCATCTGGTAAAATAGACTTGAGTTCTCTATGGGATCAAATATATCCTGTTGGTTCTATTTATATTACTGTAAATGCGACTAATCCTTCAGTATTATTTGGTGGAACTTGGGAACAGTTAAAAGGTAAATTTTTGGTTGGCGTTGATTCATCTGATGCAGATTTCAAAATTAGTGGAAAAACAGGTGGAGAAAAAGCACATAAGTTAACAGTTGAAGAAATGCCAAAACATAATCATACAGAAAACTATGTTGGCGTTGACTGGTATCAGCACGGAACAAGTGGTGATTGGAACATTTCTTCTACATCAAGCCCATTTCGTGTAACCGGTGATACCGGAGGAGACAAACCACACAATAATTTGCCACCGTATATGGCAGTTTACATGTGGAAAAGGATTTCGTAGTTTTAAAAAAGGAGATGATATAAATGGCTCAGATAAATTGTGGAACTTTATATGGGTATCAGAATAATAATACTGCTTATGGTGCTTTTACCGTTTACTTTACTTATGATGGCACTACAAGAAATGGCACAACTGTTACTATTACTAATCCTCGAGTTAAATGTACAGAGTATGGTGCAGATGGATATACTACAAATACTATTTTTATCAATAGTGTAACTTTAAATGGTACTAGCTTAGGCATATCAGGGTCATTTAAAGGAAGCGATTACTGGAAAGGTAAATCATGGACTAGTACTGGAGTAGGTACTAAAAGTGTAAGTGCAGATGCGTCTTTAACATCATTAACAGTTTCAATAAGTTGCGGCAGAAGTGCAGCTCAGTATAATCAAACTTTAACTGGTACAATTTCGGTTGCTGCAGGAAATTACACTGTTTCATATAATGCAAATGGCGGTACAGGTGCTCCATCAGCACAAACAAAAGAACATGATAAAACTTTAATATTAAGCACAGTAAAACCAAACAAAGCTAATACGAGTACAGCTGGCTATATAATAACATTAAATGCAAATGGCGGTTATGTATCCACTCCTGAATTAACGCAATATAATACTACTTCATATACTTTTAGGTCTTGGAATACAAATTCTTCTGGTACTGGTACTACATATAATTCTGGAGGGAGTTATACTGCAAATGCAGATGTAACACTTTATGCCATTTGGAATACTAATACAACGAAAGGGTCTGTCACATTACCTACTCCTGCTAGGGCTCATTATAGTTTTGTCGGATGGGGAACAACGGCTTCTGCAACGACTGGTGTCACTGGTACTATTACACCAACTTCATCACAAACGCTATACGCCGTTTGGGAAAGAACGCCAAGTCTAATAAATTGGAGAGATTCTAATGGTAATTTTACATCAGGAGGCACCATAAGCGTTAAAGATTCTAATGGTAAGTGGGTAGTTATAAATAAAATAAAATTAAAGAATAGTTCTGGTGTATGGGAAGAACACTAAAAGAGGGGTGAAATGAGATGAGTAATAAAATTAAACTTAAAAGAGGCCTATCATCTAAAGTCAGTTCTATTACATTAGATGAAGGAGAATTAGCTCTTACTCTTGATACTAATAAGCTTTATACTAATAAGGGACAAATTTCTCCAGACAATGTATACGTTGGAGATACTGAGCCTACAGATTCGAATGTAAAATGTTGGATTTCTCCATCTGGTAAAATAGACTTGAGTTCTCTATGGGATCAAATATATCCTGTTGGTTCTATTTATATTACTGTAAATGCGACTAATCCGTCGGTGTTATTCGGAGGAACTTGGACAAAAATCGAAGGAAGTTTCTTGTGGGGCACTAGTAATACTCCTAAACATACTGGCGGTAGTACGACAACGAACAGTCACGTATTAAAAGTAAACGAAATACCCGCACACGTCCATAGTGAAACAATTCAAACAGGAGACGGAAATTTTAATCCTGTTGTTAAAAATAGAACAGGAGGTTCTACTGCATATGCAATATGGCCCGAAAATGCTACTGGTGGTTGGACAAATGTCGGTTCGGGTGAGATAATGACTACTCGAGCGACAGGAGGAGGAGAAGGACATACACACACATATATGCCTCCATATTTTGAGGTATACATGTGGTATAGAATTAAGTAAAAATAGAAAGGAGGCGAGATAATGGCGAACACAATAAAAATAAAACGTGGATTATCTAGTAATATTGACAATATAACCCTTGCTCAAGGTGAATTGGCAATAACGACTGACACAAATGAATTATATGTAGGAAAAGAAAGTGGAAAAGAAAAAATAAATGTTCAACCGAATTATAATCAAAATGATTCTACAGCATCTGATTATATTAAGAATAGACCATTTTATGAAGAATCTTCGTTTGATCTTTTAGTAAATAAAGAAGTATCATTTGTGAAAAATGAGACTGGGACCAGAGCACACAGTGATGTATTATCAGATGTTAGTAACTTATCAAAAGTATCCGAAAATTCAGAACTTACATTGTCGATTGGCACTGAGATAGTTGACTTAACCTATACAAACTCACTTTCAGATGAATCTGTTTTTGTATTTGCATCAGCAAATGATGTGTATATATCTATAAAGACTGATTTTACTGGATTATATATAGACTTAATAGGTTCGTTTGAGTTAGATTTTACTAAGACTATTACACTATCTGGTTCTAATATACATAAATTAGATTCTAAGTTTGTACAATCATATCCAGATGTTGATTTAACACCATATTTTTTAGGTTCTACTGATCTAATAAATGGAACAGAATACACTAAACCTACCATTGTTGGTGCAAGAGATTCTAATAATCCTGACGGATTAAAAGTATACTTAGTTAGTGATGGTATTGTCTCAGTAGAACCACCGCATTAATATAAAAGGGGGTAAAATAAATGGCAAAAGAAGCAAAAATACTTTTTGAATTTGAAAATACTGGAAATAAAGTTATACGTAATAGACCCATTAACTATTCAGACTATTATTCCGATAAATATTTTAATATTTCTATGATACAAGAAATTATTGATGGTGTTATTACCAATGAGATTGACACATTGCACTTACGCTATACTAGTATTAAAACTGCTGAATTGATATGGCAAAGAGATGTATTGCCTTATTATAATGTGTATAAGCATTTAAAAATTTATGGTGATAATTCTAACTTTAAGATTAAATACAGCTTGAATGATACAAATGTAATAGAATTGCCTATATCCAACAATAAAGAATTTTATATGTATTTATCTGATGATCATGCAACACTAAGCGTAAAATGTCAAGACCTTTGGTATGAAATTACTGTGACTGACCAAAACACTTTAACCTATACTACATTAGAAAATTCTGATTTTAATCTATTGCCTAGCCCAGAAAAGAATAATATTGTATATAAAGATGATCTAGATAGATACACGTATTCTAAAATTAAAGTGGGTGATAATTTAAAAGGAAAAAGAATTGGATTATGTAATGATGAAAGTACAGTTAATACATTTTTACATAATATTACAAAAGATAATTATTTACATAATGTAATTACAGGCCAAAATGTGTCAATAGGATATGAAAATAAACCAGAAAATTCATACATATATTTTGGGATTAAGTATGCTAGTGCATCATCATATAGATTCATGAATGAAATATCCTTTATAGGATCTGGGTACAGACCATCAAGTCAGACATTCACATGTACTGAAGACTTTATTGTCACATCTATATCTGCTGGTTGGGACGATATTCTTATGATAATAGATGAAGTACCACTTCTTTCAACAAAAGAAGATAAATCTAATAAAGTTACTTCTATATTATCTAGTTTAACTGATGACCAATATCCGACAGCAAGAGCTGTTGTTGACTATGTAAATGAAAAAGTGGTCCAAGAATCTTATTATGTATATGATAAAGAAATAGATGCATTGCCAAATATAACTGTGACTGCAGGAGATTTTGTTTGGGATGCGACTGCTAAGACATTAACAGTAAAAGGTGCAAGAAATACAACAAAGACTGCAACAATTAAGTTCAATGAAGATGTAGATGGTGTATATTATTCTTTGACTAATTCGAGCTCAACAACAGGAAGAATGGGAATGCTCTCAGCAAAAATAAATAACGAAGATTATTATATCGGATTGCTACAAGGATTTGGAACTCATTATTCTCAATGGAATATGAAAAAAAATGATGTAGTAACAATCGAATATACGGGAGATTCTACAGCAACTGCTAATGATGAATTTGTATTTAAAATAGAACATTGGCAAAAACCAAAACAAACAACTTCAGCAGCATCTTATGCTAATTATGTTGTTGGAAACTCAGAATTAAATGATCAAATGAATGAAAGTTCGTTACGTACAGATGTTTTAAATATGAAATATGATATGGATGAACACCACACACATCATTATGAAGATTATCGTGGAAACATTTTACCAACTTGTACAATAACTAACGGGGCTAATGGTTTTAATCATCCAAATAAATCTGTTGATTTTACTGCAACATCTGCAGATGGAATGACATATGAAACAACACTTACAATAACACAAGATAATATAAGTGCAATGGGATTCTTAGCAACTATTACTTCTTCAAAAGAATCTGCTATATGGGGAGAATGTACATTAAAGATTGAAAATACTACTCAAAATAGAGTCTTATTGGAAACAAGCGAAATAGGAGAATTGAGAACAATAGAAGGAGTAAATCCCGGAGATAGTATAAAAATGACCTTCACTTGTCCAGAAAATGTTTATACTCCAATGGAAGTAACAGTATCTGTTGCAATGTATTTAGCTATGGAGACAACTTCTAATATAGAAGATGTAATTTATTCGGGAGCAGCGATAAAAGAATTTATAACAGATCAAAAAATCGGTTATTTAAAAAATGAATTAGAGCATGCTAAAGCAGGACAAAAACCACAAATACATACTGGAACATATCCAAATTTACAATTAATCTTAAATGCAGCAAGCGACAATTCTGAATGGAGAATCTGGCAAGGAAACGGAGGAAATTGTACCTTAACAATTGGATTCGATTTTGCCGAAATAGGAGAAGAGAGTACTTTTGGATGTACGGTTGTATTTAAAACACCTTATCGTTCTACTGCGACAACAGCGTTCTCTTGGGATGCCGATTATGGTGACATGGTGAGTATCGTTGGGGATGATGTAGTAGATGGTATATTTACACCACAACTATTAAAAGTGTATGAAATGGTATTTACTTGGAATGGCTTCGTGATGAACTGTGTTGTTAAAGGAAGTAAATATACAGCACCACAGGAGTAAAAAAAACATGATAGGGATTAAAAGAAGAAGCAGTATTTATTATCCAATAAAAGAATATTATAAAAGAAGAATAATGGTTGGGGATATGTTAACAAATAAAACATTATACGCAGACTTTCCTGATGATTTTGCTGATAAGACTGATCTTAACCTCAACGAATCAGAAAGAGCTTTTTGTATATATAACAATAGTTCACCCGGAAGTTTCGACGTCAGGTTGTTAGAATATACAGATGGTGCATTTGAGTATGGTATTTGTGTTGGACCTACAG
>OGOZ01000323.1_pt1 | contig 34008 bp, 24 predicted proteins | sample 1552801 | NCBI WGS metagenome assembly OGOZ01 (sample SAMEA2580196, study PRJEB22360) | human gut metagenome | biome: human gut; feature: human-associated habitat; material: faeces | place: Denmark | collected 2008/2010 | reverse complement strand
GAAGAATTCTGTGGCCCCCAGCTTGCCGAGAAGTCCCGGCTGCCGCTGCCGAAGTTTGAGGCTGACTTCCATATGACGGTTGAAAAACTGTAAAAATACTCAGATAAAACAAATATTTGAAATTAAAATATAAGAACTATTCAGATATATGAAAATAGGCTGCCGGAGAGAAATTCTCATCCGGCAGCTTATTCGTTCTATTCATATACAACTGCAAAATTTGCAGCTATTCCGTACAGGTTGAAGCACTTGCTGCCATATCACTCGTGCACGAAGAGCCTGCATGAGCACTCCTTGTTCCGTATGTGGTTTCTGAATATTTAAAACTGAATATCCACCTCCACAGGGCAGTGATCGGAACCGAAAACCTCGGTATGGATGGCTGCCTTTTCCAACTGGTCATCGAGGCGTTTCGAGGTGATGAAGTAGTCAATACGCCATCCGGCATTCTTTTCTCTTGCCTTAAAGCGGTATGACCACCAGGAATAAATGCCCTCGGCATCCGGATAAAAGTGACGGAAGGTGTCCGTGAATCCGGCATTTAAAAGGGTTGTCATTTTGCTGCGTTCTTCATTGGTAAAGCCTGCATTCTGACGGTTGCTCTTGGGATTTTTCAAATCAATCTCTTCGTGTGCAACATTTAAGTCGCCACAAAGAATAACCGGCTTTTTCGCATCCAGTTCCTGCAGATAAGCAAGGAAAGCATCCTCCCAGGTCATACGGTAGGGGAGGCGTGCCAGCTCATTCTGGGAATTCGGAGTGTAGCAGGTGACGAGGTAGAACTGGTCGTATTCCAGTGTGATGACACGACCTTCGTGATCATGTTCTTCGATTCCTATGCCGTAGGAAACAGACAGCGGAGTTTCCTTAGCAAAAATGGCAGTGCCGGAATAGCCCTTCTTTTCCGCATAATTCCAATATTGCTGATAGCCGGGGAGATCAAGGTCGATCTGTCCCTCCTGCAGCTTGGACTCCTGTATACAGAAGAAATCCGCATCAATTTCGTTAAAAAAATCAAGAAAGCCTTTTTGCACACAGGCGCGAAGGCCGTTTACATTCCAGGAAATAAATTTCATAATGAGCACTCCTTGTCATTGGATAATAGGATTAACCGTAGTTACAGGTTATTGGAATTTGTGTTATGAACCTTACATATTCCTTATATATTATATAGGAGGTCAGAGGAGTTAGGCAATAGAGGGAATAAAATACTTTAGTAATATCTTAAGTGTGAAAAAAATGTGTAATTATGCAATCAATGCTTGCATTTTTTATTTGAAGTAATATAATTATGATGAGAAGTACTAAAGTACCAGGCACTAAACCATGCCTGACAACCCGTAATTGTAGTTTTAAAGAGTGAGGGATTCCAGTGAAAGATCAGGATGTAACAAAAAGAACACTCCTTATTATTGAAGATGATGAAATTAACTGCCAGATTCTTACCGAAATATTGGAAGAGAAATATTCCGTGATCACCGCACAGAACGGGAAGGAAGGTTTGGATTTGTTAAAGAGATACGGACAGCATATATCGGCCATTATGCTTGATATCCAGATGCCGGTTATGGATGGCTATGAATTTCTGGAGCTGGTTGGATGTGATGCTGTTCTTTGCAAGATTCCGGTTATCGTAACGACCGTTCTTGACAACATTCAGGATGAAGTACGATGCCTGGAGCTTGGCGCGGCCGACTTTATTGTGAAGCCTTATAACCCGAAGCTGATTATGGTGCGTGTGGAGAACATTATCCGGCTTCGTGAATGTGACTGCCTCATTTCTGAACTGGAAATGGATGCGCTTACCGGATTTAAGAATCGTAAGGCTTATTACCAGGATATTGAGAAGATTGAAAATGATGAGGTAAAGAGCGGAAAACATGTCGGAGTTGCCTTTGCCGATATCAATGGATTGAAAAGTACCAACGACCGGTCAGGACATGAAGCAGGGGATAAACTGATCTCCCGCATTGCTGAAATAATTGCTGAGGTGTTCCCGCATGCGAATAAATATCGTCTTGGCGGTGATGAGTTTGTGGTTTTATCCTTTGAGGAAAGTGAAGAAGCTTTCAGGGAGAAAATCAGGCAATTGGAATCCAGATGGAAGGGCGGATGTTCCGCAGCAATTGGAAGTGTATGGCTGGATGAGGCGAGAAAGCTGGAACAGAACGTGGCACTTGCAGATAAGGAAATGTATCGTGATAAGAGCCGGTATTATGAGAACAAGATGCATGACCGGAGACGTACACTGAATGTAAACACCGAAGATATCCTGAAGCGGGTAGAGGCTGTTGCAGAGTTCCTGCCGGGAGGTTTCTTTATCTATCGTGCTGATGAAAAGGAAGAGCTGATTACCATTAATACAGAGCTCCTGAGGCTGTTTGGATGTGAGACAGAGGAGGAATTCCGTGAATTTACAGGCAATTCGTTCAAGGGAATGGTACATCCGGATGATCTGAAGCTTGTGGAAAGTGATATTTCCGATCAGATCAAGAAAGAGAATGATATCGACCGTGTCAGATACCGGATCCTATGCAAGGATGGAACGGAGAAGTATGTAATTGATTACGGAAGATTCGTCCATACAGAGATGTATGGCGATGTATATTATGTATTTATGAATGATATTCCTCAGGACTAGAAAATTGACACATTTCTTTATAAATTATTCCTATCTGGATCAGGGATTATCCGTTACAATATAGTCAGAAAGACTTTGAGGTGGCCAGAATGATCCGGATGGAAATTGCATTGATACTGATTCTTATATTTGTGGCATGTATGTATTTTAGTGCGGAGAGAAAGCACTCCATGCTGCATAGAACGTTTTCTGTACTTCTGGTTGTCGTAATCGGACATCTGATTTTTGATGCGGTTACGATCTATACCGTAAATCATCTGAATACCGTGCCGAGAATATGGAATGATATCTGCCACCGGATCTTTGTAGGTTCGATGGCTTTTGTGGTGTATATGTTTTATGAGTATATAGCGGTTCTGGTACAGGAAGAGACCGGAAAAAGACGAAAGCTTGATTTGGCGGCGCAGATATTTCTGATTGCGGCTGAGATTGGAGCAATGATACTTCCGATAGAATATACGGAAACTCCGGCCGGTAATTATTCTTCCGGATACTATGCTTATGTAGGCTATGTCGGCGTTGCATTTTATCTTGCGTTATGTATAGGAATGCTGTTTGTAAACTGGAAACAGCTTCATCCGAAAAAGCGCTTTGCCATAGGGGCTGCGCTGAGTGTGGAGTTTACGGTCTGCCTGCTGCAGGGACTGCATCATACCTGGCTGATCAGTGGAATGGGAATGACGCTGATGACGCTGGCCTTTTATCTGACACTGGAGAATCCGGATATTGTACGGGCAGAGCTTACGGAACAGAAGATGTCCATGCTGTATCTGAAGAGTCAGGTGAATCCGCATTTCCTGTATAACACGCTTGATACAATCCGTATCCAGGCACAGCTCGATGGAAATAAAAAGGTTGCGGATCTCCTGATGAAGTTGGTTGATTTCTTCCGGTTAAGCGTTAAGGTAGACCAGTCTATGGTGACTCTTGATGATGAACTGGAGCTTCTGGAAGCATATATGGATCTGATGTGTTACCGTTATCCGAAGCTTTACTGTACCTATGATATTGATCCGGAGCTTGGAGGAGAGAAGGTCCCGAATTTTATTCTGCAGCCGATTGTCGAGAATAGTCTTCTCCATGGGCTGAAAAACAAGGGGTATCAGGGGGAACTTCTTATTTCGGCGAAACAGATCGCAAAGGGCATGGAAATCTGTATTCGTGACAGCGGAAGCGGATTTGAAGAAGGAAAGAAGAAGGAGATCGATGAAATGCTGCTTCATTATAACCGTCAGGAGGCAAGGCTCGAGGGAAACAGCATTGGGATCCTGAATGTCCAGAAAAGGATCAAACTGTTGTGTGGAAGGGAATATGGACTCTGGTACACAGAGAATGAAGATGGCGGTGTGACGGCACATCTGACATTTCCGGTAAAAAGGAGCAGCCGATGAAAAGATTACGCGTACTGTTGGTGGATGATGAGATTATGATCCGGGAGGGTTTTAAAAAGCTTTTTGACTGGGAAGCACATGATTGTGAGGTGGCAGGGGAAGCTGCCGATGGAATGGAGGCATTGACTAAGATTGATACCCTGAAGCCGGATATCGTAATTATGGATATTAATATTCCAATTATGAACGGACTTAAGGTCATTCAGACGAGCCGCCTGAAATATCCGGATATGGCATTTGTGATTGTGTCCGGATATGATGACTTTACCTATTGCAGAGAGGCACTCCGGCTGCAGATTACGGATTATATGCTGAAGCCGGTGAATTATGATGAGTTTGGCAAATGTATCGATAATCTGAGGATTTCCATGTTTGAAAGCAGGACAAGGAAGGGAGATCCCGATATGGAGGAACAGCCGATGCTCGGGATTGTCCGGTATATGCAGGAGCATCTTTCGGAAGAGATCAGTCTTACGGTGCTGGCCGAAGAATTTCATCTCAGTGCACAGTATATCAGCCAGCTGTTCAAAAATGAAATCGGGGTTAATTTCCTGACTTATCTGACCAGTATCCGGATGGAGCAGGCCAGAAAACTGCTGTTGTCCACATCTCTTTCCATTGCGGAGATTTCAGAGAAAACCGGATACAGTGATTACCGTGTGTTCACGAAGGTTTTTAAGAAGATCGAGGGAGTGACACCATCCCAGTACCGGCAGAATTTTCTGGATTAAGGAAGTATATGGATTTCACATGGGAATGTGTCAATTTGAAATATCAGACCTATAAAATTGACACATTTTGTCAAAAAAAGTACCTATTTCCTATATGCTATATCTGATAAGATAGGATTATACGAAGCCGTATTACAAACACAGAGGCTTTATGAATGGGGAATACAGGATGTGCAGCATTACAAAGAACTGGTTAGGGGAAGCAACCATACGGAAAATTGTGGAAAATACCTTTGGGCAGAATCAGCTGTCCGGTTATCAGGCATTAAAAGGGGGATTTTGTAATGCTGTATACCGCGTTATTCTGGCAGATGGCCGTACGGTCATTCTGAAGGTTGCACCGGCAGCAGATATACAGCTGATGTCTTGTGAAATTGCCATGATGCACACGGAGGCGGGAGCAATGCAGCTCGCAGTCCGGAACGGTATTGAGGATGCGCCTGAGGTTTATGCCTATGACGATACCTATCAGATCTGCAATGCCAAGTATCTTTTGATGGAAAACAAAGAGGGTACTCCGGTAAACGAAGTCAAGGAATCTATGACAGAAATGGAGAAGGAGCAGATTGACCATAAGATGGGGCAGCGTCTTAAACAGATTGACTCCATTGAGGGGGAGAGGTTTGGACACTTCTGTGTGGAGGAATTGCAGAGGGAGAACTGGTTCGAAGCATTCTTCCTATTGATGAAAAGGATCATCCGGGACGGTATGGATGCGGGAATTAATATCGGAGTTTCCTATGAAGATATTCTTCGGAAGCTGCAGGAGCATAAGGATTTTTTTGCAGAGGTGACAAAGCCTGTCCTGATTCATTTTGATTCCTGGGACGGAAATTTTCTGATGAAGGATGGAAGGATTACGGGAATCATTGACTGGGAACGGGCCATGTGGGCGGAAGGACTCATGGAGGACCGGTTCCGGTTCCACAGCAGGTCGGAGGCATTCCTGACAGGATATGGTAAGGACACATTCAGTCATGCAGAACAAATCCGGTGCTGGTGGTATGACATATATCTGTATCTGATTATGATGTTTGAAGTGACCTATCGCCGGTATGAAACACAGGATCAGTATTACTGGGTGCATGGTCTGTTTGAACAGGTGTGGGAGAAGCTAAGCAGAGAATAGTTGTTCAATAAGAGGCTGTTCGAAATATATAAATCTGAAGTTAAATGAATAGGGTAAAAGGGATTAAGGAAAAGCTGCCTTTTATTACAGCAGGAGATGCTGTAGTAAGGCAGCTTTTTAAATTACTTATTGTTTAGATTATCCCGGTATGTGGTATACTTCAAAGTAAATTGAAGTTAGATTGAAGTGATTTTGAAGTTGACTTTGAAGTGAGTTTGAAGTAATCTTGAAGTAACAGGAGTGGGAGGTAAGCGCATGTATTTGGAAGAGATCGTAGAAGGCATACAGCTTGAGAATGATAAATTTGAATGCAAGAGTATCCTTAACCGTGAGGATGTCGTAGGCTGGTTGAAAAGTGTTGCAGGATTTGCCAATGCATCCGGTGGTGATTTTTATATTGGAGTGGAAGATAAAACAAATAAATTAATAGGTTTTGACCGAAAAGGTGCAGATAATGAGCGCAATTATTTTAATAATCAGGTGAACGAGCATCTGACTCCGAGACCACAGATGAAGATTTCTTTTATCCGGTATGAAACAAAAAATGGAGAACGGTTCATTATTCGTGTATCCATTCCGGAGTCTGTCGTAAAACCAATTATTTTGAAATATAAAAATATTCCATCCATTTTTATGCGGAGAGACGGGTTTACCAATGGAGCAACTTACGAAGAAATTATCGAGATGAGTATCAAAAGTAAGAATACGCAGTATGACCTTCTTGTTTCCGATATCTCCTATGAACCAGATCAGTTTTCTACTTTGCAGGCGTTTTATCAGGATCACAATAATGGAAAAGAGCTGAAAGAAAAATTTTTAAAATCCGTTGGCTTCTATAATGAGGAGGGGTTTCTGTTAAATGGGGCAGTGTTGTTTAAGGATGATTATTCCGGAGAAAAAACAGGAGTCCAGTGTTCAGTTTTTGGAGGCTTTAATAAAGGGAGTGAACGAATTATAACGATTAATCGTTTTCAGGGAAATCTCATTGCTACCATTCAATATATGATGGATTTTGTAAATCAGAGGATGAATCATTCCATGATAAAGCTGGATGATGTAAGAAAAAATATTGACTCCTATCCGCAGCGTGCTTTGTTTGAAGGAGTCATTAATGCGGTAGCTCATCGGGACTATTATTTGGACGGAACCCGGATTCAGGTGGATATGTTTAAGGATCGTCTGGAAATTTCTTCTCCGGGAGGGTTTTACAGAGGAGAAAAGCTGGGAAAGACGTATGACTTGTCCGGAATTATTTCAAAACGAAGAAATGAATTGATTTCCGGTATTCTTGTTGCCTGTAATGTAATGGAGGCGGCCGGTACAGGATTTGACAAAATTATTGAGGAATATAAAGAGGCTGATGAGGCACATAAGCCATATATTTATTCTTCTTCGGATCATTTTACGTTAGTTTTACCGGATCTTACTTATGAAAATGGAATTAAAGACAGTAAGATCCCTGTATTGGAGTTTGCACCGGTTCCGAATGGAACGGAAATGGATGAAAAAGTTTTATCCTTCTGTTATTATCAGGCTCGTAAAGTGGCGGAAATAGCAGAATATCTGAAGGTCAGTGATTCCACCTATCTTCGTAAACAGGTATTGGGTAATCTGGCAAACAACGGATATTTGGAAAAGAGCAGACTTTCACGGGCTATGTTTTATAAGACAAATCCGGAAATGGTGGAAATAAGATAGAATCTAAACAAAGAATCTGAAAACGTGTTATAATGTAATGAGCGCAAAAGAAAAACAACCATAATAAAAACGAGGTAAACACTTATGGATTCTACTTTAAAACGAACCTGGGCAGAAATCGACTTAGATGCCCTTTCTCATAATTATCATATGTTACGCAATAAGATTGGTTCCAATGTCAGATTCTTAGGCGTTGTAAAGGCGGACGCCTACGGACATGGATCGGTTCAGGTGAGCCATCTCTTACAGGAGCTAGGTGCCGACTATCTTGCGGTAAGCAGTATCGATGAAGCCGTTGAGCTGCGTCATAATGGCATTACGATGCCGATTTTGATCCTCGGACATACTCCGAAGGAGCAGGTCAGCCAGTTAATTAAATATAACATTACACAGGCGGTCACCTGTAAAGCAAAGGCTTTGGAATACAGTGAAGAAGCCGTTCGTTGTGATAGCACACTTAAGATTCACATCAAGGTTGACACCGGAATGTCCCGGCTTGGTTACCTTTGTGATGGGGATTACTTTGAAAATGGTGTGGAGGGAATTTGTGAAGGGTGTTCTCTTCCGGGACTTGATGCCGAAGGAATCTTTACCCACTTTGCTGTTTCGGATGAACCCGGAGAACAATGCCGTGCTTATACGGAGCATCAGTTCCGGCTCTTTACCGATGTGATTAAACAGGTGGAGGAACGCCTTGGGAAACGATTCGCTATCCGTCATTGTGCCAATACCGGGGCCGTAGCCCGTTATCCGGAAACCTATCTTGACATGGTTCGCCCCGGACTCCTGCTCTATGGATACGGAGAATTTGCCGAAGAATTGAATTTGAAACCGGTCATGAGTCTGAAAGCAACCATCAGCACGATTAAAACTTACCCTGCCGGTACTGCGATCAGCTATGGCGGCATTTATGTCACACCGCATAAGACACGTATGGGCGTCATTCCTTATGGATACGCCGATGGATTTTTCCGCTGCTTATCCAATAAATGCAGCATTATGACCTCCGAAGGTCCCGCTCCCCAGCGTGGAAAAATCTGTATGGATATGTGTATGATCGATCTGACCGATAAGATGGGCGTGGATGTCGGAAGCGAAGTGGAAATCTTCGGAAAGCAGAATTCCATCAACGATTTAGCTGTCGTTGCAGGAACGATTCCCTATGAACTCACCTGCGCCGTCAGCAAACGTGTTCCCAGAATTTACTACCGGGATGGAAAAGTGATTGAGAAAGAATTGTTGTTACGTGGATAAGATGAAGAAGCAGGAGCGCTAATGCCCCTGCTTCTTTTCAGCCATCGGGGAATTTAGATTCTTTGACAGATCCAAGTACATTCAGTATAGTAATCTTAAGGGTATAGAATGATCTTAAGGAGGGTTACGGAGATGTCCCATATTACTTTAAACACAGCCATTCATGAAATTTTCCATCATCCGGAGATTGGGGATCTGAATCAATATCTGATTTACTGTCTGAACAGGGATCTCTGGCTGAATGAACATGTAAATGCCATCATGGATCAGCCGCTTACGGCAGCAAAGGAGATTAACTGGTCGCCGGAGGGGATCGAGAGAGGAATGAATTTTCTTCTGGATGAATTGGAACAAGATAGGGTGAGGCAGCATTTTATTTATTCGGAAGAGGAAGCACAGGAAGATCCACAGAAAAAGGAAGTCTGTCTGCTGGAACTCCAACCGAAAAAGGTACATCCGGAGAAACCGGTGATTGTCCTTGCATCGGGTGGTGGATACAATTCGGTCTGTAACATAGCAGAGAGCTTCCCGACAGCAAGTCACTTTGTGGAGAAAGGGTATTCAGTGTTTGCATTGAGTTACCGGGTGTCCTGCCCAAGGACAATGATCGCGGCACTGGAGGACTTAAAGAAAGCAGTTCGCTGGCTCTTTCAAAATGATACGAAGCTGGGATATGATCTGAAGCAATACGGCTATGTGGTTGGCGGTTATTCGGCAGGCGGCAATCTGGTGTGCAATTACGGAGCACCGAATATTGGATGGAAGGCAGCAGACTTACCGAAACCAATCTGCCTTTTCCCGATTTACCCGTTTATTGATTTGTTTGAATGGGGAGACAGACCAGAAGGAGAAGCTGAATTTCTGATTCGCCGGTTGGGAGAAAATTATAAAGATCTGCAGCATCAATATAATGTGGCAGAGCATGTGGATGGTGACTACCCACCCTGTTATATTGCCTGTGGAAGGGATGATGCAACGGTTGGTATTCGGGATTCAGAACTCTTAAAAACGTTACTGGACCAGGCAGGCGTTCCGGCAGTGTTGGATGCGGCAGACCATGCAGCGCATGGCTTTGGTGACGGCACAGGCACAGAGTTAGAGGGCTGGCCGGAGCGGGCACTTGCCTTTCTTGAAAAAATGAAATAAGTTTGCGACCGATCATGATAAACAGGAAGGTTGATGTGGCAATACAATGAAAATATTTGATGGTAAAAGTGTGTTTGACGGAGTTGCGATTGGGAAGATTCACATTCTGAAAAAGGAAAAACGTAAGATCCTTTGTACGCATATTGAGGATGTGGAAGAGGAGATTGCAAGAAAGAACAGGGCCGTTGAGGAGACGGAACAACAGCTTAAGGAATTTTATAAGAAGGCACTACAGGAGGTTGGAGAAGCCGGTGCAGCTATTTTTGAGGCGCATCAGGTCATGCTTCGGGATCATGAGTTTCAGGACATGGTGGAGAGGCTGATCCGCACGCAGAAAGTAAATACCGAATATGCGGTTGCAAGCACATCCGAGCATTTTGCGAATATGTTTGAACAGATGGACGATGATTACATGAAAGCGAGAGCAGCGGATGTACGGGATATTTCCGAGCGGTTAATTGCCGTATTATCCGAAGAAAGCGTGGATCTGTCAAGTGGAGAGGAAGCCGAGATCATTGTGGCCGAGGATCTGACACCCAGTGAAACGGTACAGATGGATAAGAGCAAGGTGCGTTCCTTCGTGACCCGTCTTGGTTCTGCCAATTCCCATACAGCGATTCTGGCAAGAACCATGAATATTCCGGCACTCATCGGAATTGATTATGAGGAAGAGATCGATGGAAAGACGGCTGTTGTGGACGGCTTTCAGGGAACCCTGATTGTGGATCCGGATTCGGAGACCCTGCTTTCCTATGTGAAGAAGGAAGAAGAGGAGCGCAGCAAGCAGGAGCTGCTTCTTACCCTTAAGGGCAAGGAAACCGTTACAAAAAGCGGCAAGGCGATTCAGTTATACGCCAACATCGGCGGCTTATCCGATCTTCAGTATGTGTTACAGAATGATGCAGCCGGAATCGGACTTTTCCGCAGTGAGTTCCTTTATCTGGAAAAGTCAGACTATCCGACAGAGGAAGAGCAGTTCCAGGTTTATAAGTCGGTTGCACAGACAATGGCAGGAAAGAAGGTCATCATCCGTACCCTCGATATCGGTGCGGATAAGCAGATTGATTACTTTGATCTTAAGAAGGAAGAAAACCCGGCAATGGGCTTCCGTGCGATCCGGATCTGTCTGAAACGGCCGGAAATCTTTAAGACACAGTTAAGAGCACTGTATCGTGCAAGCGTTTATGGCAATATTGCGATCATGTTCCCGATGATCACTTCCGTGTGGGAAATCCGTAAGATTAAGGAGATCGTGGAAGAAGTCAAAGCGGAACTGCGTAAGGAAGACATCCCTTATCATGAAATGGAATTAGGGGTGATGATTGAGACTCCGGCCGCCGTCATGGTGAGTGAAGAACTGGCGAAGGAAGTGCAGTTTTTCAGTATCGGAACGAATGACCTGACACAGTATACCCTTGCGGTAGACCGTCAGAACGGCGAACTGGATGACTTTTACGATGCACATCATCCGGCAGTCCTTAAGATGATCCGCATGGTTATTGAGAACGGACATAAGCAGAATATCTGGGTTGGAATCTGCGGAGAATTGGGCGCAGACCTGACACTTACCGACACGTTCCTTGACATGGGAATTGATGAGCTGAGTGTTTCTCCCTCCAGAATTTTACCGATCCGCAAGAAAATAAGGGAGCATTCGTAGAATATATGGCGTAGAATGATAGGAGAAAATACCTCTTTACGATGCTTATGGATTGTGCTAGAATGCATGATAAATAATTACGTGAATGAAAACAAAGCCGTTTTCCAGGTAAATGCCCGGGAGACGGCTTTTTCATGTAGAGCACTTAACGAAAACGAGCCGGAGGCGAAGTTTGAGGTTAGTGCGAACGGTATTTATTATGTTTCTTAAGGGTGGGTATAGAGAAATGAAATCTTTATATATACCCAGCCAAAATCCAAAGAGAGGGTACAGCAATCAGAAAAGCCTGATAATACCCACACAAATGATAAAGCAAGGGTACATTTAACACAAAAGATAGCATATACCCACACATGAAGTAAACAGTGGGTATGACAAGTCAAATTAACAGAATATACCCATATTACGAGGGAGGAAGGACAACATGAGCAATAGCGAACAAGTAAGGGAAGAAGAGCAGCAGGAAAATCAAAGAGAGGAACAAGAACAGAAACAAGAGCAGAAACAAGAGCAGAAACAAGAGCAGAAACAAGAGCAGAAACAAGAACAGCTGCAAGAAAAGGAGCAGGAACAGCAGGGCTGTACCGCCGCGGAGGTCCTTGTGAAGTGTCTGGAAAAGGAAGGCGTGGAATACGTTTTCGGAATTCCGGGGGAAGAAAACTTAGATATGATGAATGCACTGGCAAAGTCCAGTATCCGTGTCATTGTGGTGCGGCATGAACAGGGAGCCGCATTCATGGCAGATATGTACGGACGGCTGACCGGAAAAGCGGGCGTGTGCTTTTCGACGTTAGGACCCGGCGCGACCAATCTGATTACCGGTACGGCAGATGCAAATTCGGACGGCGCGCCGCTGATTGCAATTACCGGACAGGTGGGAACGGAGCGGATGCATTTGACGTCCCATCAGTATCTGGATCTGGTGGAATTGTTTGCACCGATCACGAAGCGGAGCAAGCAGATTGTAAATCCGGATTCCGTCAATGAAATCATGCGGATTGCCTTTAAATATGCAGAGAGTGAAAAGCCGGGAGCCTGCCACATCGACCTGCCGACCAACGTAGCAAAGATGAAGGTGACACCGGGACTTGCGGAAGAGCCGATTAACAAGCCGGTATGCTCGAAAGAGTATGCTTCCTTCAGCAGTATTGATCAGGCAGCAGCCATGATTTACAAAGCAAAGCATCCGGTAGTGCTTGTCGGACACAGCGCAGTGAGGAATCATGCCGGAGAGGCACTGACAAGTTTCGCGGATGAACTGAAGATTCCGGTCGTGAATACCATGATGGCAAAGGGAATCATTTCCTATAATAATAAATACTCCATGTGGACGGTGGGCATTCCACAGAAGGACTACCAGAATAAGATTCTGGATATGGCAGACCTTGTGATTGCGATCGGCTATGATATTGTCGAATTTGCTCCGGGAAAGTGGAACGCGGGAGGAAAGCATAAGATCATACATATCGACCAGCGTCCGGCTCACATCAATATGCTTTATCAGCCGGAGGTACAGGTGGTCGGAGATATTTCCTATTCGCTGCAGCAGATTCAGTTCCGCTGTGAGCAAAAGGAGGAACCGGAAGAAATTCTGGAATTGAAGAAGGAAATGGTGAAGGAATATGAAAGCTTTGCAGACGATAAGTCCTTCCCGATGAAGCCGCAGAAGATTCTGTATGATGTGCGGAAGTTCATGGGAGAGGATGATATTGTGATTTCGGATGTGGGTGCTCATAAGATGTGGATCGCCCGTGAGTATAACTGCTATAAGCCCAATACCTGCATCATTTCAAATGGATTTGCGACGATGGGAATTGCGGTTCCGGGTGCGGTAGCAGCGAAGCTGATCAATCCGGAGAAAAAGATCCTTGCAATCTCCGGTGATGGCGGCTTTATGATGAACAGTCAGGAATACGAAACGGCACTCCGGGAGGGAACGCCGATTGTGACCCTGATCTTTTCGGATGCCAGCTATGGTCTGATCAAGTGGAAACAGATCGATCATTTTGGAAAGCAATGTTATGTGGATTTCACGAACCCCGATTTTGTGAAGTATGCGGAAAGCATGCATGCCAAAGGATACCGTGTGGAAAAGGCAGAGGATCTGATCCCGATTCTGGAGGATGCCTTTAAGCAAAAGGTTCCGTGCATCATTGACTGTCCGGTGGATTACAGTGAGAATACGAAGTTGTCCGAGTACCTGCAGGAAAAATTTGAGTAGAATTCGGGAACCCTTTAAAATGTTGGTGAAGCTTACCACGTTTTAGAGGGTTCTTTTGACTTTCAGGCTGGATGCGGTTGTTGAATTCTTTATGGTTGTTCAGAGAAATTGCAGCGAGAAACTGTGGTATGGAGCAGCAGGAAAAAGTGTATGATGTAGAGGATTTTGTATTTGCTTATAGAAGGAGAAAAGATTAAACTAAAAGAGACAGAATTATTTCATATCATATTGAAAAATGGTTTGGATAAATGATTATGCAGATCAATTATGCAAATCAATTATGTAAAACGAGTTCATTTATAAACCTTGTTGCGAAAGAAATCAAAAAGGAAGCCTTTATGAGTAATAAAAAATATAGTCTGTTATATCCGCTTGAATCGTCAGAATATAAGAAACTCAGTCCGACGGCGTTGCATGATCTGGGACTGGATCAGATCTGTAAGCAGCTGACGCCGAAGGAGTCGGAGCAGAATCTGATTATGAATACGATGTCGAAGCTGTGTGCGGATCCGTTTGTGACGCAGTACCGCTGTGATATTTTCGAGGACATGATTCATCATAAAGAAATGCGCGAGTCTCTGATGAAGATTCTGGATAAGATTAACTTCCTGAAGGACTATGGGTGTCTGAGCAAGGAATATGAAGAGCATGCAACGGTCTGGGATCTTTTGCACCGTCTGGACGAAATCAACGATTATATTGAGTGTGTGGATGCCATTTATCATTGTCTGGAGGATAAGGAAATTCATTCACAGGGGCTTATCGGACTGCGCGATTACGTGAAGGAGCTTTATCATAGCAACGGATTCGGTGAATTGAGGAAAGATATTTCCGAGCTGAAAATTCATACTTCCCGGGTGAGGAGTATCACGGTCGGCATTAATCTGAATGACCGGTTTGAGGCAGACGCGGTCGGACTTTTATCCATCAACAGCAAGCCGTTTATGAAAGCCGGTGTGCTGGGAAGCTTTTACGATCATATTACTTCGAAGGATAAAATCAATGACAACACGGAGTGGAAGGAGAATTATAAGTTCCAGCAGGTAGAGGCCGGAGATTCCAATGCCGTCACGGAGGCTATGTTCAAGGTAGGGAATCTTAATGCCATGGCAAGAAATCCGGTAAATGCAGCGATCGGGATTTCGACGATTGCAGATAATGATCCGTCCAGGGATGTCACCCGGTATATGGATCGTATTGTGAACCATATGATTTCCGGAATGGTGCGTAAACTCCGGGAAACCCTCAACAAGTATGTATCGATCACAATAACGGACATGACCGATCTGATTCCGGAATTGCTGTACTATATCAAGTGGGCAGAATATATGGAAAAGCTAAAGCAAAAGGGAGTCCGGCTCGTGAAGCCGACAGTGGCTTCAAAGCAGACAGGAGAAGCCGATACGGACTTTTTTATGAAAGCAGTTGGAATTTATAATCTGAAGCTGGTGGCAGCAGAGGATGCCGACATGACGAATGTGGTAACGAACGATCTTCTTTTTGACCGGGAGCATCGGGTCTATATCCTGACCGGTGCAAACCGCGGGGGCAAGACAACGATCACACAGTCCATCGGACAGTTGTTTGTGCTTGCACAGGGCGGCATTTATGTTCCGGGAGAAGAGTTCTGCTTTGCCCCGGCAGATAATATCTATACGCATTTTCCCGCAGATGAGGACAAGACCTTTGACCTGGGGCGGCTCGGAGAGGAATGCAAGCGGTTTAAGGAAATGTATGCCGATGCGACGAAGCACAGTCTTTTCCTTATGAATGAAACCTTTTCGACCACGTCGTTCGAGGAAGGCTATTACATTGCACGGGATTCGGTCAGAGCCATCCTGAATAAGGGAATGCGGACCATCTACAATACCCATATGCATAAGCTGGCGTTTGACATTGATGAGATCAATGAAGAAGATTACGAGGGAAAAGCCTTTTCGCTTGTGGTGCACAATGAGGGAGAAAAACGCTCCTATAAGATTGAAATTGCGCCTCCGATTGGAAAATCCTTTGCAAGTGATATTGCCAGGAAATATGGCGTGACGTATGAGATGCTGACACAGGAGGGATAAATCATGTTTGGAAGACCGGATCATACCTATAATGATATTCGTGAAAAATCGCTGATGCAGTGGCTTAATGAAATGGAGCAGCATCCCGATGTTGCGGTGCACGGAGGCGTGAAGCTTGCCAGGGAATATGTGGATCATCTGAAAACGGAGATCGCACGTCTGGAAAGTGAGAATGCGTTAAAAGCAGAATATCTTAAGAAAATGAAAGAAAAGAAATAGAAGAAACAGGAGGTTTTCTTTTTACTTCTCAAGCACACTAACGGTATCAAAGCGTGTAACCTGATATCCCAGCTGTTCGTAATTGGTTTTATCCTCTTCGGACAATCCGTATAAGAGATAAATGCCATTTTCACCCGTCGGATAACTGTGAAAGATGTAGTTCTGGCATTGGCTGATGTCTAAAAAGGCAGCCGGATAATTGGTATATTCCACGGAGGTTTTGTATTCATCCGGGGTGATTGTTGAAAATACCAGAATCTGCTCATAATTAAAGGAATCTCCAACATGGATGGACTGACCTGCGTCATGCTGGTTTTCAGCGTAGAGAACGGCCGGTTCTATACCCTTTTTAAAATATTGACTGATATTGTCTGCATATGTTGTAAAGTAAAAATGCTCAAAAGAAATAAATGCCACAAGATATAATGCAGCGATCACCACATCTATATGAGGAAAAATCTTTTTAAACAGCCGGATGTACTGCTCGATTCCAATCGCCATAAAAATCAGAATCCATGTATGAATGCAGTTGATCCGGTTCACATTGACGTGGATCAGCATTCCGAGAATCACGGCCAGCAGGAACTGGATCATGAAGAACGTATATCCATGATATGTTCGAGTTTTCAGACTCTTCCAGGTCCGTGTCACGCAGACGGCAAACCCGGTTACGGTAAATACCAGTCCATATTTATAATAAAGTCCGAATTCGGCGGTGCTGTTCCAATAGCAGTCATCTTTTTCCGTTAAAAGAAGCTGAAGCAGAGCGTTAAATTTCCCCGGAATATCCAGAATGGAAAATTCCGAACCGCGGAAATAGATGAGACGCGGAACGGAGAACCACGGCGTTACAATCTCCGGCAGGATGTCCATATTTACGAGATAAAAAAGAAGAATGGGGATCGCAAACAGGACAAAGGTGATCATCGCAATCACAATATATTTTGTGATCTTTACTTTATGTACATATAAAAGGTACAATCCCTGCAACAGGATCATTATGGGAACAATTGGCCATATTGCAGCATAGCAATACAGGCTCAAACCATAAAATACGGCAGACAGAATGAAGAAGGGTTGTTTTTCCGTTCCATAAATAAAGAATAACAGTCCGAACAACAGGAATCCCACGACCAGATTACAGTCCAACGCCCATCGGGAAAGCATGATATGCCAGGGACTGATCGCTAAAAGGAACATGGCAAGTAAGGAACATTTCCAGTTGGATACTTTGCCCACAATTTCTTCTATGGCAAACAGGGATAAGATGCCAATCAGCATCTGTGGCAGACGGAAGACCCAGGTATGCATGCCGAAAAGTGCAATAAATGGTATCATCAGATAGGTATTTAAGGCGCTCATGCCGCTTCCCCATGCCATCAGATACATGGGACAGGAGTATCCAAAGGAGTCCTTTCCGTAATGCAGCAGGGACCATGCTTCCCGTGCAGCAAATGCCTCATCCTGATTGATTCCACCCGGTACATCACCGGACATCCATAACCGAGCTCCGATCCCAAGGATCAGAATGAAGATAAATAATAACTTCTGTATTTTCTCATCGGATAAATGCATCGTTTCATAGATTCGTTTGTTCATATCGGGATCCTTTCTTCCCAAAAAGCGTAGCATAAACAATTCGAAAAAGCAAATGTCAATATTGTGTCAGAACAGTAAAAAATAATTAAAGAATGGAATAAAAAAACATTATATGCTATCATTATAATCGAAATGGGTATGATCCATACCGGAAGGAAACAGTAAATAATTAAGGAAACAAAAGCAGCAACAAAAACGAAAAGAAAGGGTAGGTAACAACATGAAATTCAGTAACGGATGCTGGTTACAGAAGGAAGGCTGCAGCTGTTTTGCACCTGCAGAAGCATACTTCACCAAGATCGAAGAAAAGAAAGTCACCATCTGCGCACCGACCGCGCACATCGTGACAAGAGGAGATACCTTGGGCGGTATCAACCTGACACTGGAGATTACCTCTCCGGCACCGGAAATTTTAAGAGTGCGTACTTATCATTATAAGGGAGAAGTGGTGAATACTCCTTCCTTTGAACTGGAGCTCCATGAAGAGCTTCCGCTGGATGTAACAGACAGCGAAGAAGAGATCAGCATTAAGAGCGGCGAGCTGACCTTAGTCATTACGAAGAAAAACTGGTCCATGACCTATTACCGCAACGGCGAAATGATTACCAGAAGTGCAGGACGTGACCTTGCACTTATGAAGACTGATTTCAAGGGCTTTGCCTATAACGATACGGACGCAGAAGAAACCTATATGCGCCAGATGCTTTCCTTATCGGTTGGCGAACTGGTTTATGGTACCGGAGAGCGTTTCACTCCTTTTGTAAAGAATGGACAGAGCATTGACATCTGGAACGCTGATGGTGGTACCAGCACCGAGCAGTCCTACAAGAACATTCCGTTCTTTATTACCAATAAGGGATATGGTGTCCTTGTTAATCATCCGGAGAAGGTTTCCATCGAAGTTGCAACCGAAATGGTAACCAGAACCGAATTTTCCGTACCGGGTGGCTATCTGGATTACTTCCTCATTAACGGACCGACCATGAAGGAGGTACTGACACGTTATACCGACCTTACCGGTAAGCCGTCTCTTCCGGCACCTTGGACCTTTGGACTGTGGCTCTCCACTTCCTTTACCACGAACTATGATGAAGCAACTGTTATGAGCTTCATTGATGGAATGTTAGACCGTGGAATTCCGCTTAGAACCTTCCATTTCGACTGCTTCTGGATGAAGGAATTCCATTGGAGTGATTTCGTATGGGATAACCGTGTATTCCCGGATCCGGCAGGACTCCTTAAGAGAATTAAGGCAAAGGGACTGAACATCTGCGTCTGGATCAACAGCTACATCGGTCAGGAATCCGTACTTTTCAATGAAGGTATGGAAAAGGGCTACTTTATTAAGAGAACGAACGGTCAGGTATGGCAATGGGATATGTGGCAGCCGGGCATGGCAATCGTAGACTTTACGAATCCGGAAGCTTACAAGTGGTTCCAGAGCAAGCTGGAGGTTCTGCTTGATATGGGGGTTGACTGCTTCAAGACCGACTTCGGTGAGAGAATTCCTTCCGAAGGTGTGGTTTACCATGATGGCTCCGATCCGAAGAAGATGCACAACTACTACACTTTCCTTTACAACAAGTGTGTTTACGAATTATTAGAGCGTAAGAGAGGCAAAGGACAGGCTGTTCTCTTTGCACGTTCCGCAACTGTTGGCGGTCAGAAGTTCCCGGTACACTGGGGCGGTGACTGCTGGTCCGATTATGAATCCATGGAAGAAAGCCTTCGCGGCGGTCTGTCCCTCTTAATGAGCGGATTTGGATTCTGGGCACATGACATCGGTGGATTTGAGAATACCTCTACCGCAGATGTTTATAAGCGCTGGGTAGCATTCGGACTCCTTTCTTCCCATTCCAGACTGCACGGAAGCTCCTCTTACAGAGTACCGTGGGTTTATGATGATGAAGCGGTAGATGTGGTTCGTTTCTTCACCAGATTAAAGGCGCGCTTAATGCCTTACCTTTACAAGACCGCGATTGAAACCTCCGTTACCGGTGTTCCGACCATGAGAAGCATGGTTCTGGAATATACCGAGGATAAAACCTGTCATTATGTGGATAAGCAGTATATGCTGGGTGATAACCTTCTGGTTGCTCCGATCTTCAACGACCAGAGCATGGCTGAGTACTATCTGCCGAAGGGAACCTGGACCGACTTCTTTACCGGAGAAGAAAAGGAAGGCTGTGGATGGATTACCGAAAAGCACGGCTACTTAAGCATTCCTCTTATGGTGAAGGAGAACTCTATCGTAGCAATAGGTGCACATGATGACAAGCCGGATTACGATTATGGCGATGGCGCAGAATTACGGCTTTATGCATTAAAGGATGGCAAGAATGCAGAAGCAGTTGTTTATGGCATGGATCAGAAGGAAGAGATTGCCATGACTGCAAAGAGAGAAGGAAATCAGATCCATATCACCGTTAAGAGTGACAGGAACTACGCTGTCCGCCTTGTAAATGTGGCTGCTGCTTCCGTATCTGCAGGTGATGTGAAGACCGAAGGCAAGGATACTGTAATCAGCCTTTCCGGAAATGCAGAGGTTACTGTTACCCTGTAAGGCGGTGCAGAACAGGTTGTGAATGTCGTGAAATAATGCAGATGCATCCATATGAATAGTAACATAATCAGTAACACCACCGGGAGAAAGGGATTCCTTTTCTTCCGGAGGTGTTTTTTAAATGTTATCACGGCTGACAAGATGATAACTTGCAGTATCTTCAACAGTATTAGTGCGGTATTTAAGCGGGGTACACCCCATAATATCCCGGAAAGTCCTGGTGTAATGACTTGCACTTGAAAATCCGACAGCATAAGCAATATCGGTAATGCTGTCACGAGTGTAGGTCAGAAGATCGAGACTTTTTTGAATGCGGTAATGGATCAGGTATTCCCCGGGGGTCTTGGAGGTATAGGTACGAAAGAGTTTGGCGCAAAGAGTTTTTCCTACACTTCCTACATCAGCAATTTCTTCAAGAGAAACTTTTTCATGGTAATGTTCCTGAATATAAAGAAGCATGGATTTGAAGGTACCGATCCGGGCAGCGGAAACAGGGGAGGGAAGTACTGCCTTTTCCAAATGGGCATAGAGGATCTTAAACATCCGGATAAAAGATTCCAGAATTTCCAGTTCAATGTTTTTAATATCGGGAGACTCAAACATACGTACAAGCTCATCAATAATCTGTTTTGTCCAGTCCCCGGATGATAATAAAAGGTAGTCAAAGGAATTGGGTGAAATTACGGGAAACAGATAGGTCTGCTGGATATATCGGGTGGAACACAGCAGGCATGGATGAACAATGGCACAGTAAAAAGCACAGCTTTTTCCGGGAAGGGACCGGTTGGAGTGAATTCGTTTGGAATTAACCAGAATGCCTTCGCCGGCGTGGATGATGATATTTTGGCCATTTACGTGATATTCCAGTTCTCCTTCCACGACATAGAGGTATTCCAGATCTTCATGCCAGTGATCGGGAACAAAATAGTGTTGATTAGCTGAAAAGTAGGCACTTGATGAAAAATATTCAAACTGCGGGTTATTATATTCAATAATCTGGGAGTGATCATTTCGTTTTGTAAAGAAATCGTTTTCTTTTATCATAATATCTCTCCAATACGATATATTTTGACATAAATACATGGTTTCTATATAGAAAAAAGGTTCTATACAAGATATTATTATATTATATGCTGTGATAAACAACAAGGAGTACGTTTGTAAATGTGGGAACGGCACAGTTGTAAGGGAAGAGAGGAATGGCAATGAGAACGAGGATGAAGGAACGTTTTGGAAGCTGGAGCTTTTATAAGGAGGCACTGGAAATTGGAATACCCGTGATGCTGCAGGCATTGATTCAGAGTCTGGTATCACTGATAGACAGCTTTATGGTAGCTGGCCTTGGTGATGTGAAGATGTCCGGAGTGAATATTTCCGGGCAGATCTGCTTTATTTTTATGGTAATGCAGAATATGATCTGTGCATCCGGAGGAATTTTTCTGACACAGTATTTTGGAGCAAAGCAAAGGGAAGGAATGCGGCAGAGCGTTGCATTTAAGGTGGTTGCCTCACTTTCCACCTGTATTTTTTATTTTCTTGCAACGTTTGTATTTACCAGACCTGTCTTAAGCCTTATGGTGATTGGCAATTCACAGGCAGATCTGATCCTGGATGAGGGACAGAAATATATGTATCTGATGGGATTTATAGGAATCCAGATGATGATTTCCTCCATTCTGTCTTCTTCCTATCGGGAGATCGGAAAGGTGCGCGTTGTTTTAGTTGTTACGATCATGGCAGCCGGACTGAATGCGATCCTGAACTGGATTCTGATTTACGGAAATCTTGGAATGCCGAGACTGGAAGTAGAAGGTGCAGCATATGCAACCATCATTGCAAAGACAGTGGAAATGCTGCTTTTGATTGGTTATGCAATTAAAGACCGCCCGGAATTTATCAGCTTTTCTGTTTTTAAGAGAATTGATTGGGCATTGTTTGGAAGAATTTTAAAGAAAGGGTCGCTTCTGATTATTTCACAGATGATGTGGGTTTTGTCAGAAAGCTTTACGGCAGCAATTTATAATGGAAGAGGAAATGCGGCAGTCGTATCCGGTATGGCAGCAAGCTTTTCTATTGCGAATCTTTTCTTTATTTCCTTTGATGGAATTACAACAGCAACCGGAGTCCTTATCGGCAAGTCACTTGGAAGAAATGAACTTGATTATGCACGGAAGGAAAAGACATGGATGTTATCGGCCGCTGTGATATTTGGCAGTGCAATGGGGCTTGTCGGAGTGGTGACTGTCCTGCTTGTATCGGTTGTTTTCGGTAATTTAAGCATGGATGCGCAGAATATCTGCCGGGCAATGCTTCTGATGATGGCACTTTTCATGCCGCTGTGGACCTATGTGAATACACAGCTTGCTGTATGTCGTGCCGGAGGAGATACAAAAGTCGGGTTCCTCGTAGACGGAGGAACGACAGCTGTCATGATTCCAATGCTTCTCATTCTGGCGTTCTTTACCAATGCCAGTCCGGTTATGATGTACTTTGGCGTAAAAGTACTGGATGTCGGTAAAATTATTGTTGCAAACCATGAATTAAAAAAGGAACGCTGGGTTGTGAATCTGTCAAACTGATAAAATGCCACAGAAATTAACATAGATATGGGATTGATGTTAACGATAGTTGATAGCACTTTTGCACATAACTTGCTATAATTGTTAAAAAAGATAGCAAAGGTGGGAAATAAATGCGAAAATATTACATAGATCATATCCGTTCCTGTACCATTCTGCTGGTGGTGGTTTACCATGTCATTTATATGTTTAATTCGGTGGCAACGCCCGGAGTGATTGGGCCGGTAACCAATTTCCATGGACAGGATGTGGTGCAGTATCTGCTTTATCCCTGGTTTATGATGATTCTGTTTCTAATAAGCGGAATGTGTTCGAAGTATTATCTGGATCATCATACGGACAAAGAATACCGGCGTGCGAGAACACGCAAGCTCTTCGTTCCGTCAACGCTTGGGGTGCTGGCAATCGGCTGGATACAGGGATATTTCAATATGGCGCTCAGCCACGCCTTTGATCAGATGGATCTGTCCGCAGTACCGAAAGCAGTGCTGTATCTGATCATGTGTGTGTCAGGAACCGGAGTGCTGTGGACGATACAGGTCATGTGGATTCTGTCTATGGTGCTGCTTCTGATCCGCAAGATCGAAAAGGAACGGCTTTCCGGGTGGATTGAACATGGGGTGGATCGATGGAATCATGGGATATTACTGCTGATTCTGGTTCTGCTTGTGATCCCGGCATGGGGATCTGCACAGATTCTGAATACACCGGTCATTGCAGTGTACCGGTTTGGAATCTACGGATTTGCTTTTCTGCTCGGGTATTATGTATTTTCCTGTGAAAAGGTTACGGACTGTCTTGCAAAATTCAGTATCCCCCTTATGATCGCTGCCGCAGCTCTTGGAATCGTCTATACTTGGCAGGACTGGGGACAGAATTATGCGGTAGCTCCCTCTGTGGACAGTCCGCTTGCTATCGGCTATGGCTATATCATGTGTCTTGCTGTTCTGGGAGGCATGAAGCGGTGGTGCAACAGGAAATCGGAACTTGGAAACAGGCTGGCATCGAAAAGCTTTGGATTGTATGTTTTCCATTATCTGCCGTTATCTGCCTGTGCTTATTTCCTGTATCAGTACACGGAGGAATTACCAGGGTTGGTTCTTTATCTTCTGACAGTCGTTGCGGCTTTCGGAGGAGCGCTTTTATTATATGAGGTTGTTTCACGAATTCCGGTGCTGCGTTTCCTGATTCTTGGGATTACCAAAAAGAAGAAAGCTACATGATAAGAACGTACAAGAACGGATACAAGAACGGATACGCAAAAACCTGTTGACGATTTTGCATATTTGCATTATGATAAGGTTACATATTATAAAAAGGCTGCCACAAGGCAGCTTTTTATAAGTACTTTGGTTAGCGCAAACTAACTAAAAGCGATTAGAAACTAACCGCAGAACTGGAAAAACAACACAATATACCAAATGGTCAACAAAACCAGAAGAAAGGGGGAGGTCGTGCATGAACATTTCATTAAAGAATTATCGTAGAAGCTGTCTGCTCGGTGCAATTGGAGCATTTCTGATGCTGGTAGGGGATCTGTGTTTAAGTGTGATCCCGGCAAGTCAGAGTGACAGTGGTCTTTTTGCAAGAGAGGCGTATTTAAGCGGAGCCTATCAGACATGGCGGTTTCCGCTGCTCGTTGGAACCGGAATAATTGGCATTGCATTGTGCTCACTGGCAGTTCGGAGTGTGTATGAACAGATTCTGCCCGAGTATCGCAAAACACGTATGCTGATCCGGATCAGCGGTGTGATTTATCTTACCTCTGCAATGGCGATCCATCTTCTGATTGGAAGCCTTGCGGACTGGACCAGTCAGTTAGCACCGCTCCTTGGCAGAGAGCAGACTTCGCTCATGGTGCAGGCGCAGTATAACCGGGTGATGCCGGCGATGCTGATTGCTTATGTTGGAATGATTGTGCTGATTTTGGCGAGTGCCTATGCTGTTGCGACCGGTAAAACATTCCTTCCGAAAAAGATGGTGCTGGTCCATATGCTGACCTGGCAGATTCTGTTTGTGCTGGTTCCGGATATCTGCCAGATGTGCGGAGCCCGGATTTCCACTCTGGACTTTGTATTCAGTCAGGGCTCCGGGAACGCCGCATTCTGTATCTGGATGATTATTCTTTATTTTTCAAGTAAAACCTTCCGGGCCGCTAAAACCAGGAACATATAATCAGAGGAACCACCGCCGAGGACGTATTCGCCCTGCTGCCAGAGGTAAGGAAACTCAAGCAGCTCCGGGAAGTCAGGACGGATCAGAGCCGTACCGGAGATCACGCCGCCCGGAATATAGGAATAGTCGGCACGGTTCATTCCATAGGCAACGGTAGCGGAGCGTGCCCCGACGCCGGATGCAAAGGAAGAGGTATTCGAGCCGGGATGGCAGCCTAATATGAAATTCAGTGCACACAGGATCAGATCCGGTTCAAAGATGTCCGGAAAGGCTTCATGCAGGAAATAATATTCGACTCCCATCCGCTGAATCCCCCATCCGGCGCCCCAGATGAACGGGCGGTAGGGGATTCCGTAAGGAGTTTCTTTACTCTCATCATCGATAGAAGCCTTCAGCCCAGTCAGGGCTTTGCGGATTTTTTCTGTGAAATCCAGGTTATCCAGTTTATGAACCACGCGGCAGATGATCCAGCCGAGCGTCTTGATATTTTCTACAATAAAATCACACCGGTTAAGCAGATAGGTCTTATAGGAATCGTCTCCTGTCGTTAAGAAAAGCTCGACAGCAGCATGGATTCTCGCAAGCTCCGTCTTGCTATTTCCATCGGTGGCAGCAGGGAAGGAGGTGCAGTTTTCGATTACCGGATGATCTCCGACAGTACTTTCATAAAGTTCGATGGCATCCTGTAAGGCTTCTCTGCTTAAATCATCGTTAAATCCCTTTAATGCACGGGATGCACCGGCAAGCTGTGAAGCCGTCATAAGCTGTCTGGAAGAATTGTCTTCGGTAAATACCCACCGGTCATCCTCATCACCTGCGATATTTTTGGTCATGGCAGAAGGATCACCCAGAAGGACATACTGGCGCAGATCATTGCAGATGATGCCGCGATACAAACGTCCCAGAGCGCGGTAGCCGGAAACGACACTTAACACGCCATGTTCAATCTGTTGTAAAATATCATTCTTGCCATCCGGCTGATGGATTTCGGTAATTTTATGCTCCTGATCGATGGTGGTTGCATCGTAATCCACGTGGAATGCTTCAAAGGCAAGAGCGAGATTGTAAGCTTCTCCAGCCTGGGATTCCACACGCAGATCGAAGTCACCGGCATCGTGCCAGCCGCCTACATTGAGTCCGGGAACCCTGTCACCGGGCTGGTATTTCGTCAGTGTAGAAGGTCCCTGTACATAGCCGTCAAAATGGTTGTAATTCACAGGTGCCATGCGTGCGTCGTCATCGTGGCACAGATCATGCCATACCCGGTACTTTTCACTCACACGCATGTGACACATTTGGATCGGAAGGAAATATTCCAGTACCGGCTGCCATACACCACGGTCATAAATGTCGCTGGCAATACGGAAGATCGCAGAAGTGCTGCTGCCGTAAACAACCTCGTATAAGCCCTCTGCCTGAATGGCGGAGAAGTCATATTTCAGATAGTGGTAGCGTAAAAAGTCTCCCCATTCCTTCGGAGTGCCCCGCTGAATCTCAACAGGTCCGTTTTCTGTGATCTGATAAAGGATCGCATTCTCGCGACGGGAATCTCTTTGATCCAGTTCAATCACAGCTGCCTTTGAAGCAGCCGGATGATAGCCCACCTGGGAAATCTGTACGACGGGAGCGTACATCCAGTCCTCTACAATGCTGGGTGTGATGATCCAGTGGATGGCATCTTTGGTTTTGCCGGCAGGAACCTCACTGCTTAAGACAAACCACCCGTTGTTGTGGTTCATGCGGCCATCATACAGTTTCAGATCCGCACCGATACTCTCAACGGTAAAGCGCTGGCAGGGATCATCCGGACGGGAGGTGAAACGTCTGCCAACCGCATAAGGTTCTGCGATCAGGGTATCCGCGGTTGCCGGATTATAAGCGGACCGGTTATGTGTAAGCTTCTCAAGCGGCATACGCATGGTAGTATCCGGCTCCTTGTAAGGGTGTAAATGGTTACCGGCAGTCTGCAGGGTCGGACCGTTTGGCTGTGTCGGGAAAATCCCCTGCTTCTTATCCATGATCCAGGGTTTTCCGAACAGAATATGAGGAACCAGTTCCAGATTGAAGCATAATTTTCCCAGGAATTCTTCCGGAACAGGGCGGTCCAGATCTACGGATACGACAATGTGACCACCTTCCCCATGAACCCTTACCTCATAGGTGAATTCAAAATCCGGATAAAGAAGGGGATTAAAGCCGGTCAGATGCTGATCCTTATCGGGATAGCATAATTTCGTGGTGATGGTATTACTTTTTTCATCAAGTGTCCGGTCAAGCTGCTTCGGAACGGCCTGCCACTGCCCGGGAGTCGGTTCAAAACGGAGATCTCCGTTCGTTGCAATTCGTTTTCCGTGCATAATCATGCTGACACCCGCCTGATGTCCGACCGGATAGATGTCCATGAATGCCATGACATCCACACCGTTGTTTTTAAAATAGCCTGTCCGGCTGTCTAATTGAAAGCCTGTATGTTTTTCCATAATTGCGCCTTTCCCTACAGATATGAGTCTTATAATACTGTAGAATAAATACCGGAATAACCGGCAGCTTCTTTCTATAGACACAATATACAGGAAAGGGGCTTTTATTTATAGAATGTTTCTATTTCAATATTGGATAATTATCGTTGGGCTGCTGAAGAATAAATAATTGCTCCAGATCCTGCTTTGCCTGTTCCAGGTAGTCACGGTGATCATAATCCTGCCATTTGGGATAGGGAGTTTGATGGTCCAGGGAATCCTTGATGGCATGATAGAATTCCACCTTGCGGAGCAGATGGGCATAGGCCTTGATTTCGGCATGGAGTCTTTCGAGTGTATTTTTCTGATAAGAATTAAGCAGCTCCAGCATTTCATTAATATGAGTCTGTTCATTGGCTTCATAGGTGAAAAATTTTTGAATATCAGCAATGGACATACCGGCATTCTTAAAACAGAGAATGGCATGAAGACGGTCGAAATGTTCTTCTGTATACACCCGCTGCCCGGAAGTATTTCTTAAAACAGGCGGCAGCAGTCCGATTTCCTCGTAATACCGCAGCGTAGGTGCGGTCAGGTTCAGGGTTTTACTAAGCTCAGCGATCGAATAAGCAGACATAAAGGTTCCTCCTCTTCTAAAAAGATAAAGATGAAAAAACTGTTGACTTCAAGTATACTTGAAGTGTTATGTTGATGTAAAGAGGAAAATGTAAAACAGAAGATAACAGAGAAAGAACTGTGTGAATCAGAAACACAGAAAAACAAAAAACAGGTAAAGAATAACAGGAGGGAAAGAAATGTATATTGCAAGCGATACAAGATATGAAAAGATGAAGTACAACCGCTGCGGAAAGAGCGGTCTGATGCTCCCGGCGGTGTCGTTGGGGTTGTGGCACAACTTTGGGGATACCGGTGTTTATGCGAAGATGGAGGAAATGTGCTTCACAGCGTTTGACCATGGAATCACCCATTTTGATCTGGCAAATAATTACGGACCAAAGGCAGGGAGTGCGGAGAGTAATTTTGGAAAGATCTTAAAAGAGCATTTTATGCCGTATCGTGATGAGATGATTATTTCTACAAAGGCCGGCTATGATATGTGGTCGGGACCTTACGGTGACTGGGGAAGCCGTAAATACCTGATCGCCAGTATCGACCAGTCCTTAAAGCGGCTCGGACTTGACTATGTGGACATTTTTTATCATCACAGGATGGATCCGAATACCCCGCTTGAAGAAACAATGGGAGCACTTTCACAGATTGTAGCAAGCGGCAAGGCTTTGTATGTCGGCTTATCCAACTATGACGGTCCGACTCTCGAAAAGGCATCTGCTATTCTGGATGAACTGCATGTTCCGTTTGTAATTAACCAGAACTGTTATAATATTTTTGACCGGACGATTGAGCAGAATGGTCTGAAGGCAATGTCAGAGAAGCTTGGAAAGGGTATCATCTGTTTTTCACCACTTGCACAGGGAATGCTGTCAGACCGTTATCTGAACGGTATTCCGGAGGACAGTCGTGTGAGGACAGACGGAAGATTTCTGCAGGAATCCAGACTCAGCGAAGAGGTGCTGGGTAAGATCCGGGCGTTGAATGAAATTGCGGAAGGAAGAGGACAGACTCTTGCGGAAATGGCACTTGCCTGGCTTTTAAAGGAAGAAGTGATTACTTCTGTGCTTGCAGGCGCATCAAAGCCATCCCAGATCCTTTATAACATTAAGGCAGTCGAGAACACGAGCTTTACGAAGGATGAAATAGAGACAATTGACCGGATCAGCAGGTAGGGGCTGATATCAAGGCAGCAGCATTAATCAGGAGGACAAATTAATGGACAATTTTTCATTTTATGCACCAACTTATTTTGCATTTGGAAAGGATACTGAGAACCGTGCAGGTGAATTGGTAAGACGGTTTGGGGGTAGTCGGGTTTTATTACATTATGGTGGAGGTTCGGTCATCCGGTCCGGACTTCTTGACCGGATTAAAGCTTCTTTGGAACAGGAAGGAATCAGTTACGTTGAACTTGGCGGTGTGAAACCCAATCCAAGAAGCGGACTTGTTTATGAAGGAATTGAATTGTGCCGGAAGGAGAATGTGGATTTTGTTCTTGCTGTCGGTGGAGGAAGCACAATCGACTCTTCCAAGGCAATTGCGGCAGGGGTCGTATATGATGGGGATTTCTGGGATTTTTATGAAGGTAAGCCAGTAGAAAAGGCACTTCCCATCGGAACAGTGCTTACGATATCCGCAGCCGGCTCGGAAGGCTCAGGAGATTCAGTCATTACGAAGGAAGAGGGAATGATTAAACGTGGAGCAGGTGGAGAAGCGTTCCGGCCGAAGTTTTCTATTTTAAACCCGGCGTTGACACAGACACTGCCCGCTTTCCAGACGGCCGCCGGTGCAACCGATATTATTGCGCATCTATATGAAAGATATCTGACGAATACGAAGGATGTAGAGGTAACCGACCGGCTGATCGAAGCCCTGATTCTCACAATGAAATGTGAGACTCCGAAGGTCATTGATAATCCGGATGATTATGAAGCACGTGCCAATATTATGTGGGCCGGAATGGTAGCTCATAACAATATCTGTGGTGTGGGCCGATCCCAGGACTGGTCAAGCCACGCAATTGAGCATGAACTGTCTGCACTGTATGATTGTGCACATGGAGCGGGACTTGCGGTAACGATGCCGGCAGTGTTTACCTATGTGATGAACCATGATGTGATGCGGTTTGCGCAGATTGCCGTTCGTGTGTGGGGATGCGAGATGGATTTTGCCCATCCTGAGAAAACTGCAAGAGAGGGAATTGAGGCCTTACGGAGCTTTCTGATTTCCATTGGAATGCCGAAGAATTTCGAGCAGCTTAAAGCCAGGGAGGAGGACATTCCTAAGCTTGCCCATGTCTGTTGCTACGGAGACGGACAGACCGCTCATACAGTTGGAGGATTTGTTCCTTTGGAACAGAAGGATGTGGAAGCAATTTACCGGTTGATGTTATAGAAGGATAACGATAGAGACTGATCGTGCAGAGAAATCCGATAGAGGAATTATACAAAGAAATCATAAAGGGTGGAGGCCATATGGACTTCACCCTTTAAAAATGGTAAATTAGAAATGATCAAGATTGACTATGCAACAGGAGAAAGCAGAAGCTATAAAGGATGGATAGAGATACTTTTTTACAAATATATACAGGACATCTGAATGAGAAGCAGCTTGCCGCAGTGCAGACGGTGAATGGGCCGGTGCTGCTGCTTGCCGTTCCGGGAAGCGGCAAGACCACCGTTTTAGTCACAAGGCTTGGGTATATGCTCTATTGTGAAGGAATAAGGCCGGAAAACATTCTGACCCTGACGTATACAGTTGCAGCAACGAATGACATGGCACGCCGGTTTCGGGAGATTTTTGGTGAGGAATACAGCAATGCACTGGAATTCCGGACAATTAACGGAATTTGTGCCAGGGTGATTGCCAGATATGGGCAGATGATCGGAAAAAGCGCCTTTGAGCTGCTTACCGATGAAAAGGTGATTTTAAGAATGCTGACAGAGATTCTGGTCCAGAACCTGGCGGAATATCCGACTGAAAGCGATGTGAAGAATGCACGCACATTGATTACCTATTGTAAGAATATGCTGCTTTCCGAAGAGGAGATCCGTGAACTGGGGAAAGAAGAGGGCATTCCTCTCTGGGAAATTTACAGTGCATACAACAGGTATCTAAAGCAGAACAGCTTCATGGACTATGATGATCAGATGATTTATGCGTACCGGATGCTGAAAGGGAGTCCGGAGCTTCTTAAATTTTATCAGGAAAAATACCGGTATATCTGCGTGGACGAGGCGCAGGATACGTCCAAAATCCAGCATATTATTATCGGGCTTTTAGCAGGAGAGCAGGGAAATCTCTTTATGGTGGGAGACGAGGATCAGAGCATTTACGGGTTCCGTGCAGCTTATCCGGAGGCACTTCTTAATTTCACAAAGGAGCATCCCGGTGCAAAGGAGCTTGTGATGGATCAGAACTACCGCTCCAATGCAAGGATTGTGGCTGTGGCCGATCACTTTATCCAGCATAACAAGCTAAGGCATCGCAAGCATATGGTTCCGACGAAAGCAGAAGAGGAGGAGATTCATTATATTTCCCTGAAAAACCGTTCTGCGCAATATACTTATCTTCGGAAGGTGGCACAGAATCATGAGGTAGAGACGGCGGTTTTGTACCGCGATAATGAAAGTGTGCTTCCTCTCATTGACCAGCTGGAGCGGCAGCAGATTCCGTACCGGATCAAAAGCACGGATATGGCTTTTTTTACCCATCGTGTGGTAACGGATGTCACGAATATTATGCGGTTTGCCCTAAATCCATATGATACGGAGCTTTTCCTGCGGATTTATTTTAAATGCCAGACCTATCTGAAGAAGAATCAGGCACAGCAGCTATGCCGGATCAGTGAGGAACGGCATATTCCGGTACTGGAAGCTGCAGAGTATGCGGAAGGTCTGAATGGTATGGTTCTCGGAAAGTGCAGAGCCTTTGCAACACATCTGCGCAACATGCTGAAGGAAGCACCCTCCAGGGTGCTTTTCCGGATTGAGACCCCATTGGGATACGGGGAATATCTGGAACGCAATAATATGGATGACAACAAACTTTTTATCCTGAAGATGCTGTCCTACGAAGAGGTGTCGATTGGCAGTTTCTTAGGGAGGCTGGAATACCTGCAGAATATGCTGCGTGAGAAACGTCCGGATTATGACAGCAATTTTATCCTGTCTACTATTCATTCCTCCAAGGGACTTGAGTATGAGGAGGTTTATCTGATGGACGTCTGTGATGGCGTCTTTCCGGATAAGGTGGTTTACTCAAAGAAGGCAACACCGCAGGAAAAGAAAGAATTTGAGGAAGAGCGGCGGCTGTTTTACGTAGGCATGACGAGAGCGAAGAGTGTGCTTCATATATTCAGGCTGTCGGAGGAAACGTCGTCCTTTATCCGGGAGATGACGCCTGTGAAGGCAGAACGGGTGGAAGGTGTGAAGAATCTTAATGGCATGGAGCCGGATAGAGTAAAGTTTGTAAGTGTCAAGCAGGATAGCTTGAAGTTTCCTGATCGTATGAAGCTGCAGAATGAGAAGCGGGTGGAAGGAAAGACGTTTGCAGCATTGCAGCCGGATCAGGGGAAGACTAGGCTCAAACCTAATAACACGGAGCTGTATAGTGTGAAGTCTGGAAGTGCGCAGCCGGATCAGACCTTGCGGAGTACGGAGATTCAGCTTGTCATTGGAGAGAGGGTTGAACAGATCAAATATGGAATGGGAGTCATCAGCGATGCAGTTTATCATGCAGATGGGATTACAGGGAAATTTACAGTGATCTTCGACTCCGGACTTGAAAAGAACTTCCTTTATCCGGTTGCCTTTCAGATGGGAATGCGGATTGTAACGGAGGAAGAAACTTGATTTTATAGTTCTTGACGGTTGTTACTAGGTGTATTGGGTATGGGAAGTTAAATGTCATTCAAGTACCCAGTTAATTTGAGAATAGAGGGTATAGCAGGAGAAATATAGACTTAATACCCAGTGAAAAGGAAATCAGAGGGTATGGAAGAAGAAAAGCAACCTTGGTACCCAATGAAAATTGATCCAGAGGGTATGGAAGGAGAAACATAAATCTGATACCCAATGAGAATGAAATCTCTGGGTATAGGCGAAAAAAAAGACCGCCAGTACCCGGAGCAAGAGAAACGGCTGGGTATGGTGAGAAAAAAAGACAGTCAGTACCCGGAGCAAGAGAAACGGCTGGGTATGGTGAGTAAAAAAGACAGTCAGTACCCAGAGCAAGAGAAATGATTGGGTATGGTAAATAAAGAAGCATGAAAATACCCAACAGCAGAGAAAGAGAGCGCAGAGTGACCCTGCATAAACAAAAATTCAGCCAGTAATATCATGAGGAACAGAAAAAGGAACAGGAAGAAACAGGAAAAGAGGGACAGGTATGAAAGAAAAGTCTGAAAGCAGCAGGATTTTATATCGAATGCTGATTGAAAAGGGGTATTCCGAGGAGTTCAGCGATTTGATTTCACAAAATCTGAATACAGATTTTACTGCGGGAAGGATGATCGGTTACCTGTCGCATTATACCAGTCTGCCGGAAGCGGAGATTGTGGACGAGATGCTGTCGATCTTAAGTGACCGGAACCGGATCATGCATAAGAAAGAAATGGAAGCTGTCAATGCCAGGTGGAACGAAATGACCTGGAACAGTCCATTGTTTGAGGAGGAAGACGACAGATCTTAGAGCAGATGTGATTGGCTTACAAAACAAATAAAATAGAGTAACTATTCAGAACCTCATTCGTAAAACCGCTGCTAACACAGCTCAAGTTTTACTCATTGAGGTTACTTCGCCATATAAAATTGCTATTCTGTATGAATGCGAGCATTC
>OGOZ01000322.1_pt1 | contig 34018 bp, 23 predicted proteins | sample 1552801 | NCBI WGS metagenome assembly OGOZ01 (sample SAMEA2580196, study PRJEB22360) | human gut metagenome | biome: human gut; feature: human-associated habitat; material: faeces | place: Denmark | collected 2008/2010 | reverse complement strand
CATCCTTTGGAATCTTTCTTGCTTGCGCCGGCTGCTTTTGCAACATCAGCAGCAAAAATCATTCGTTGATTTAATTTATCACACCGAATCGTGAAAATATCTACCAATACAACAACACGGCGATATGATGTATACTGCTGTGTTGTACCTTTTTTACTTGCCAAAGCAAGAGCCGTATTTTATCTTAAAAGCACATCAAGTTAAGAAGCAACATCGCACCTTTTTCCAGCAGCGGCGCTTTGTTTTCCCTTTCTTCTTCGACTTGTATAATACTTCAACGCTTCAACCACAAACTCTTCAACCTGATTGCTATGCAACTCTTTGGGAATGTATGTGGATAAACGCTCATAAGAAAAACTGTATTTAGGCTTTTGATTTGGTTTTTCTTCATTCATAATTGCTTTGACCAAATCATAATTGAGTTTTCCCTGCTCAAAGGCCTTGCGCATACGGATTGTTTGAGCATGAGACGGAAAAGCGGCCGTTTCATCAATCTGATCGACAACATCTCTTTGTGCTTCTTCGTCAAGGTATGATAGTTCCACTGCGGGACACAGTTTGATTTTTTCCAGATCAACAAATTCCAGCAGCTCCGGAACTAGGCTCGTCAATCGAATATATCTGCGAATTTGATCCTGGCTTTGCCCTTCCTGCTCCGCAAGGATCTGCCGTGATGTCTTCCTTGTCAACTTCTGTGCAACTTGCGCAGAAGTCAAATCAGAACGTTTTCCCTGCCTTTTCATAGCCTCAAGCTTCATCTTGTAGGCAAAGGCGCGTTCGCTCGGAAGCACCTTTGTTCGTTGACAGTTGCTGTCGACCATCATAATAATCGCTTCGTCATCGCTTGCTTCTACAATGCGGCAGGCTATTTCGTCATGCCCTAAAAGCTCACAGGCATGTTTCCTGCGATGCCCGGAAATCAACTCAAACCGATCAGCTTTTTTTCGTACAATAACCGGCGAAATCAAACCGTTTCTCCGGATACTTTCAGTCAGGTCCGACATTTCGTCATCATCGAAAACATAGAATGGGTGATTCGGAAAACCGTCAATTAATTTAATACTGATTTTTCGAATATCGGTTTCCAAGGGGGCAGTCTGTCCTTTTTTCAATTTTTCGCTCATAAATAGCACCTTCCGTTTCGTTTTTCAGATAAAAGAAGTGCGTCTTCTCTTACCTTCTTTGAATTCGTAAGAAAAGACGTTTCCTTTACCTCTGTGGGCACGATTTAAAGCAGTATCGACGGTTCAAGTCCTGTTATACCGAGAAAACCACAAATTGTTTGCCCTGAAAAGTGAATTTAGAAAGATGAGCAAAAAACACTGAAACCCCTTGAAAATCAAGGGGTTTCAAAGTGTGTTCCACATCGTGGAGTAATGATGTCAAGACATTACATAATAGATACAAGCCGTTTTCTAAAAACTTAACTCGAACCAACCATAATCTCTTGGTGTGAAGATATTCTAACATAAATGAATATGTTTGTCAATAGTAAATTTAAGTTTTTTTATTTTTTCTTTTGCCCTTATATCATAAACATCCAATAGAGTCTGATTGTTATTATACATAGCGCTCGGCTCGAAAAAAGGCGCTTCGGAAATCCGAAACGCCTTAACCGCATTGCCTTGAGTGTTTTTTTGACTTATGTCATAGCCGAAGTCAAGCTGCCTTCCACACTCAAACTCTCGGGAGCCCCTCCTCATACACTTTTTCGGCAAAGCCTATGTTTCACAGGGAAGAGATATTTCTACCTCTTGCTTATTCATTATAATTGATATTATTCTTTTGTCAACTGCTTTTTTTAATGCAACGGACATATGTTTTTGAATAAACCAAATTCTTTAAACCGGCATTGATATCTGCAGATTTTCCTTTCCACGCAATTTTAAATAAAGTGATTTTGTTTCTTTATTGCAGTTCCTGAATAATTCATTTAAATCTTCCGTGTTTTCTACCGTTAAGACCTTTTTTTGATTTATGAGATAAACCATTACAGGCTTATTGCGGCTGATAAGATCTATCATATTGTTAAGCGTTCCTTTGCTTTCCCCGTCCCAGATCATAAAACCGTAATCTGCCGTATTTGCCATAGCTATATCTTTTTGCTTATAAAATTGAAAACCTCTTACACTCGCAGGCACCGAAACATTGTGTACCGTCCAATTACCGACATTGTTTCTTGCCTTTCCGTTACTTGCAAAAATCTCTATGTTTTTATAGCCGACATTCGCGTAAAATTTTTGAACAAGAGAATCCACACCGTAGCAATCGCCGACGACTACATCATAATTTTTTTGACAGATTGACATCAGCTTTTTTTGTACAAATGCGTCCAAGCTGTTTATTGACTTAGCTCCGGCAATAAATATTTTCACGATGTTTTCCCTCTTCATTATTTTGTTTTTGGAATTGATCTGCTATTATCACACAAAAAGCATTATATCTTATTAAATGATGGGTTTAAACAATTTTCTACTACTCAGCAATCAATTTTGAATTATAATCCGGGATATAAAACACGCAAGTGCATAATACAAATAATGCATTATCCTCTTTCAATTTTTTAAGTTGAATACCGAGAACATCAGCCGGATCAGGCAAAATTCTTTCATATTGGAAGGAAATATCATCCTTCACAATCTTCCAAGCCTTTTCGATGTTTTGCTTAATGACTATGTTACATTCCGACTTATCTACAGCAAATTTTGAATAATCATGATTTCTGTTTTCGGCAGCAACTCTTGATTTGTAAATATGATTGCTCAATTCCTGCATTGTAGCCGTATATGACCAGTAATCGTCATCAGGGATACTTTTCATATGATAAAAAGATTCTACCATAGGATAGTTCAAATACAATTTCCCCATATCTGATGATTCAACAAAATAATTCATCATTTCCGTTATCTTAGTTGAAGAAAATTGCGGATCCTGCGGGTCAAGATCAAAAATAAGTAAAATATCAGAATAGCGTTCATTAAAAACCGCTTTTCGTTCCGCAACAGTTTCATGCTCTTTAAGCAATTGCAGAATATCAACATCATCGGGGTTGGTATTCCGAAACATCAAATTATATAATGAATAAATATTTGTATTATAAGAAATAATTTGATGGCTCTGATCAATGCCATAAACACTCAACAGATGTTTTAACAACTTAACATCCGTTTTTGCTCCCTCAACCAACACAAGAATTTTAGCCTTTGCATTATCCATTAAACTCACCGCTCATATACAACTTTTCAAGATTATGACCCTCTCTCAGTTCACGGTCAGTAGCGTTTACAAGTGATGTCAACCTATCCTTAGTCAATATGAAATAACAATCCGGACGCATAATTCTGTTAGTAAGAAGATTTGTATTGTGTGATGTGAGAATCACTTGCGTTGTCTTCATTTTTTCAAGCAGTTTTACAATACTCTCTGCCAACTCATAATGGTAAAAGGCATCAAATTCATCAATAAACATAAGCGATACATTCTTGGCGGTCTTATACCAATAAAAGAATGTATAAAGCGCTTTCGTTCCGCTTGAAGCAACCTTAAAAAACGGTAACGGAACATCCGTATCAAAATAAAGGCGCTTTATTCCATCGTGATCGGTTTTAACTGTAAGATTATTGTCTATTCCGGAATCGTGTAAAAATGTTTCGAATTCTTTCAGAATATCTTCTTCAAAAATAAAATCGAAATAATCATTACTCTTTATTTTGTAACCGATATAACGATTTTCGTCAAGACTCCTAAACCAGAGCATATTATTAACATACTCCATCATTAGGCGTAAAGGATGACTTTCATCAAGAACCGTATTATTCATAACATACTTTAATACCGAATCAACATCCTGCAATGACCAATTAAGTGTGGGGGAAAGTTTACGAATCCCTTCCATTACACCCTTTTTACTCTCATAGTCATATTCAAACACCAAATCATTATTTAAGCACAACTTCTCATAAAGCAAAGACTGCTTCTCATCTTTATGATAGGTGTAATCAATTTCATTGCCATCAAAAGAAAACACATAATGAAAAGCAGCATAGGCATTTGCATTTTCAACATTAAGATAATAGTCATAAAGATTAGGAGTAACATTCTTTACCGAAAGATGTGAAACAATATCAAATAATGCAAGTCCTATATTGGATTTGCCGATTGAATTCTTTCCGTAAATAATCATTTTGCTTATAAGATCATTATTTACACAATCAGTATTAAAACCGTAATCGCGCACATCGGAAAAATCAAGGCTGAATCGGTTCTTAAAGTTTTTAAACCCCGCAACCTCAAACAGTTTAAGCATATGATTTCCGCCTTCCTGACTTTACAGCTCACACTCCGCCATAAGTCTTTAAATAACTATTTAAAATCCCTTTAGGATTAAAACAGATTCAAGTAATATTACTTTATTACATATTTTATCATAAAAGTTTTTTATTATCAAGTCAGAAATATCAAATTAGTCATTGCTTTTTACATTAACACTTCCGTCACCATTCCATCCTTAAAGCATATTTTTATCGTGTCGGCTGACATAACCTTTATACAGTCTATAAGCTGCCTTACTACTTTATCGTCATATTCAACGGGATGATTTTTAAGCCCTGTTACCACCTCGCGCATTTCATTAAGCATATCTCCGTCGAGGGCGGATGCCCCGCTCTGCATTTCTTCGAGTTCATCTTTCACAGAGTATAGCTCGGCGTACAGCTCGCTGAATTTATAATCAAGCTCGCCGCTTTGCGCCTCGTCACTGTTAAGCCTTGCAAGATCGTCAATAACCTTTTCTATTTCCGCAATTCGTCTTTGCCTTTGGATTATACCGTCCGTATCTCGCTGCGACCCAAAGCTTTCAATATGATCCATTATGCCGCCGATATTTATTTCTTCCGAATTTGCCTTTTTTGTTATCGCCGCGGTTATTGCGTTGTGCAGCCTGCTTTCTTCAACCGAGGGAGAATTTTTACAGTATTTTTTACCGTAGTCAAGCCGGCTCACGCAGCGCCAGACAATTTTCTTCTTTCCGTTACGCGACCATGTGCATCTCCTATACGGCGTTCCGCATTCTCCGCAGTACAGCAGTTCGGTAAGCGCATATTTCCCCGAATATCTTCCGAGCTCGGTTTTTGTACCCGTCTGCTTTACCTTTTTCTTTCCTGCCCTGCGCGCTATTTCTTCCTGCACCCTATCGAAAATTCTGCGTTCGATAATCGCCGGATGGCTGTTCTCCACATAATACATCGGCAGCTCACCGTTATTCTTTTTTACCCGCTTGCTTATGGGATCGGTTATATATGTCTTTTGCAGAAGCGCGTCCCCTTTGTATTTTTCGTTTTTAAGTATTGACTTTATGCGTTCTGAAAACCACCTGCTTCCCCCGCCCATTGTGGGAACTTTTTCTTCTGTCAGCCGTTTGGCTATTTCAAGATAGGTCGCCCCTGCAAGAAAGTCATTGTATATACGCCTTACAATATCCGCCTGCTCCGGAACAATTTCGGGCTGACCGTCCGCGCCCTTTCGGTAGCCGAGGAATGTTTTATAGCTGAACCTGACATTGCCGTTTTTAAGACTCTGTCTTATTCCGAGCTTTACATTCATACTTATAGATTCGCTTTCTGCCTGCGACAGCGCGCCGAACAGGGTCAGCAAAAGTTCGCTTGATACCTGAATCGTATTGATCCCCTCTTTTTCAAAGATTATAGGTATTCCGAGCTGTTTCAGTTCTCTTACATACATCAGGCAGTCAAGGTTATTTCTTGAAAATCTTGAGACGGATTTTGTTACTATCATATCTATTTTACCCTTACGGCAATCCTCAATCATCTTCATAAAGCCGGGGCGCTTTTTCGCAACGGTGCCTGTTATTCCCTCGTCGGCATAAATGCCCGCCGTCTGCCATGAGGGTTTCATCATAATCATTTCGGTATACATGGCTTTCTGCGTTTCAAAGCTGTGTTCCTGTTCTTCCCTGTCTGTTGAAACGCGGCAGTATGCGGCTACTCTTTTCGGGCGCATATCTATGCGGCTTTCCCCCTGCATTTCGGCTATCGGCGGTATTACCGTAACCTTTCTTCCCGTCTGTGCGCAAATATTCATATTACGAATCCCCCTTTCCCAAAACAGTTCCGTTTTTTAAAGTAAGTCTTACCGTTCCGTCCTTTTCCATAACCGTCGCCTTTACAGTTCTTAGAAATATTTCACCCGAAAATTCCGAAAGCGGAGCCGTGTTTATAAGCTCCGCTTTCATTCTCTCGGTTATATGTCTTGCAGTTTCGTTTTCTCTGTATTTTTCCTCCGCACATTCAAATATAAGTTTTTGAACAGCCGTTATATCCACCTCTGACGCGGCTGTCATTCTTTCTATTTCAGCCGTTTTCAGAACAACCTCCTGCGACTCGGTATATCCTTTATCCTCTCCGTTTTCCGTGAGTGACGGGGAATGTATAAGCCTGTTTATTATTTCGGTAATATCTTTCTTTACTTTCGTCACGGTTTTATATACCGTCATCCTGCAATCCTCGCACACCCAACGTTCAGCCTTTTTATTGCTGTTATCCGTTATATGCCTGAGCTTACCGCCGCAAAGCGAACACTGCACCGAGTCCGTAACAGGCTTGTCCTCGCTGCGAACGGTATATTCCTTAGCCCTGTTTCTTTTTTGCTTTATACTGCCCGCTGCGCTATACAGTTCGGCGGATATTATCTCGGGATACTTTTCGTTTCCGCAATACCTTGCGTCATCTATTATTCTTTTTACACGGCTTTTATTCCAATCGGCTTCTCCGGGAAGATATTCCGCACCCTGCGCTTTAAGCGTCGCGGCAATATCTTTTAATACAAGACCGTTTAGATATTCCGAAAATATGTTTTTAACCGTTTTCGCTTCAGCGTCGTTTATTACAACAACTCCGTTTTTCATTTCGTAGCCATAGGGTATTTTCCTGTTTTTCATTTTTCTCTACACCTTCTTCTGTCCGGTATTTTTTCTGATACTGTAAGTCCTCCCGCAAATTCTATCCGTACTTCCCCGTTGTTCGGAACGGTAATGCCTTTAACCGTTTCTGCAAACAGTTCGGAATTAAACTCCGTTAACGGTTTCTTTAAATCCGTAAGCCTGTTATTAAGCGTTTTCAGCCCCGAAAGTGTGCCGTTTTCATCTCTTTCCTCAAAGAGCCTTGTGCGTTCCTTTCTTAATGCGGTTATCTTGGAATTTACCGCGGATATCTGTTCCGAGTATTCAAAGCTCCGTATAATACCCTTCGAATGAAGTCTTGTTATAAGGATATTCTTATCGCTTAATTCCGCGATTTCCCTGTCTATCTCCTTTATTTTAAGAGTGCTGTTGCCTGCCCTCATATACAGGTTTTCCGTCTGCTGTATTGCGGGCAGCAATATTTCGCACCTATACTCCCGCAGCTTATTTACTGCTGTTATATATGCCTCGTATATATCGTCTTCGGGCACACGCCTTGAATTACATTTTCCCGAATCAGATTCATGAATATTGCACGACCAATATGCTTTTCCTGAAACCGTCTTCCTGCCGAATGTTCCGCCGCATGAGCAGCGAATCTTACCGTTGAGTGTTCGGTCGGCTGTTTTTTTATACGGCTTTCTGTTTCTTCTTTCTTCGGTAAGGCGTACCGCCGCCTCATATTCCTCTTTTGAGATTATCGGCGGATTGGTATCCTCAACATAATATTTCGGCACCTTACCGTTATTGGGCTTATTCTTAAACGGCTCTGCCGCGTCGGTATATGTCTTCTGAAAAACAGCGTTGCCCGTATACCTTTCGTTTCCGAGAATATACTCAACCGTGCTTCTCTGCCAGGGCGTTCCCTCTCTGTTAGGCACATTCATTGAATTGAGCATATCCGCTATTGTCTTTTTTGCAACGCCCGAAAGGTAGTTTTTAAATATCTGCTTCACAACCTCTGCCTCATTATCTACGATAACATATTCGCCGTTTTCTATTCTGTATCCGTACGGAGTATGGCTTGCAAGGTATGTTCCGTTTTTCATTCGGCGGTTTATGCTCCATATCATATTTTTGGAGATTGATATAGATTCTTCCTCGGCCTGTGCGCCGGATACCGCAAGCAACACCTCGTTTGACATATATGCCGTATCTATATTTTCTTTCTCAAACAGTATGCTCACGCCGTTTTCTTTAAGCAATCTTGCGTACATAATAGAATCGACCGTGTTTCTTGCAAATCGGCTAACCGATTTAGTAAGTACACGGTCGATCTTTCTGTTTTTGCAGTCATTTATAAGCCTGCAAAAATCATCTCGGTTTTTAGTCTTTGTTCCGCTTATCCCCTCGTCTGCGTATATATCCACAAGCTCCATACACTCATTATCCCCGATAAGCCGGGTATAGTATCTTACCTGTGCCGAGAACGAATGAAGCTGATCGGCGGAATCGCTTGAGACTCTGCAATAGGCTGCCGTTCTTATCTTTTTCTCTTGGGGCGCTGCGGCATTTATAGCCGTCACGGTTCTTTCCATCACTTTTCACTCTCCTTTCCGACACAATATATACCACATAGGTTCGAATAAATCCAGACATAAATGCATCTTTTTGAAATGTTTTTATTTAAGACATATTTCGGTTGTAAATTAAATCCTGCACCTTCTCACATTCGAGAGCAGATACAGGGTTTCGCCATAATCCTTATTATTATTTGTGTTGTTTGCTTAATAAATTTTTATATACAACACACTACTTTTCTTTGCTTATAATATCCATCATTTCTTTAGGCGTAACTACAAATGCTTTTTCGGGAAAATGCTTTAAATTACCCGTCACTAAATATGCATCAACATCCTTGCGTGCTTCCATTACTATTTCGTAAAATACAGCATCATCCGGATCCGGTAAATATTCATCAATAGGCTTTTTATCCACATAAATTGCTTGTTTTTTTAATTCATTCATTAACAGGATAATGGTATCCGCATCAAATCCGAATTTTTTGCGGCTCAGTACCTCTGTATATTCATCAAAAATTTCTTCATTCGCAAGCAAACTTATATTTCCCGTTAAAACTTCCCTTAAAACAGCAGCGGGAGTTGAATTGCTTTTCAACATTGCAGATACAATAACATTTGTATCAACGACAGCGAAATATTTCATTGGTATTAACCTTCCTTTTTCCGTTCCTTACGACAGGCTTCAATTTCTGAATTTATTTCTTCCAATGTCATTTCCGAAACTCCGTTATTCACTGCGCCTGCATTAAGTTTTTTCATAAGGCTTAATGCTTCAGAAGCATTATACTCGTCTTTCGGGACAACCATACTAAACGGGATACCGTTCACAATAACTGATCTCTTTAAAAACATTCTCATTGCAGTCGACAGATCGATTCCCAATTCCTCATATATTTTGGTAGCCTCATTTTTTAAATCATCATCAACTCTGAATTGAACAATAGATGTAGCCATTACAATTCCTCCTTGAAAAATCGTTTTCTGTATTTCAATTATAATACAGTGTATGCCGTTTGTCAATGATTATTCATTGGATTTTCCGATTTGGCTCTCAGCTTTCATTTATATATAGGATTTGATGTTTTTCACTTATATAATAGTCAATATCAAATTCCGATTTCGGAATTTAATCCGAAGTTTATATGTTTTTATTCCTAAATCGGAATTTACGAAAAGTATACCATCGGCTTGTCAATACAAAATTAAAAAGGACGCACCCTTTTCTATATGCAATATTGATTTCTGTCTATTATTAAATCGCTGTTATAATCCTTTGCCGCTATATCTATAATGTGCGGCAAAGCCTTTTTATCTATGTATCCCATTTTAACAAGTATTCTAAGAATACATATCTCACGGTAAAATGCGCTGTTACGGGTTTTCATAATTTTTTACCTCCATATTTTAATTGATTTTACGGCAGCGGTATGCCGTTATACCGTTCCCGTAAAACCAATTAGGAAAAATGACCGCAACTGTTTTTTAAGAACGGTTACGGTCATTTCAGTATCAATCGTTTGTTTCGTCCGTATTTGTCCACGACGCCCCGAACACTGGGAACGCACCCTCCGGCAATGCATTTTGCCTCATTGGAATCTCACCACCCCCGGGATCTCCGCAGGCCGCCCGATCTCTCGTGACGGAAGTATCTTTAATTCTTCTGCCTGTCATCGCCATCGTTACGGATGCGCCGTACCGTCTGAACATAGTCCAAGTGGCTTATCGGTCGCCCGACAGCAGAAGGAAGGTAAAGGATGCGCTGTACTATTCTGTTTTCAATGTTCGCAGAGGTCGTTTTTTGCCCTCTACTATATTACAGTACGGTTTTACTTGTTTTGAGCGAAATATTTTTTTAGTTTGTTAAATATTTTTTGTTTTCGGCAATTTAAAGTCTTTTGAGGAATACCCAAAGATACTGCAAGTTCCCTTTCGCTGATACCCTGCAAAACGGCGAACGCTATTACCTCAAAGGTTCTTTTTTCCTTTTCGGTGAGCTGCTCTATCGCCTTATGCAGTTCCTCCGCTTGGAGCTTGTCCAATATATATTCTTCTTCCCACCTGTTATCCGAATATCTTTCGTGGTTATCTGTGTCCGAGTCATCGCTCCGCAGCTTATCCAAAGATACAAACCTGCGCGGGTATTTTTTCTTTTCCTCTTTTCTGCGCATATCTTCGCTGTGTTCGGCATTGCATTTTTTATACAGCTCTTTATTAGCCTCAATAAAAATTACCGAGTATTTCGATGACAAATTCTTATCCTCTACCTGAACAAACTTTCTTCCCGAGTTTTCGGGTTTCTGCTTGAATTCAAAAAATTCTTTTGCAGTCATATGTATCCATTCAGGATTTTCCCCGTTACAGTTTTTATCCTTCCATACTAAAAAAATACTTTTCAATTTATTTTCCTCCGTTCAATCATTCCTGAAAATCTCAAAAACGATTAATACGGAGGGCTGCGGCAACCGCATTTACACCGCCGCCGCAAATGTTTTATATACAGAACGCAAAAGGTCCAACCAATTTCAAAGCCTTTTCGAGCGGCATTTTTATTGGTCTTTTCTTCTCTGAATTTGGTTATTTTTTGGGCGTTATTACAGCCCGCTTCCTTTAAAATACAGCTTGTTCGGAGTCTTAACCCCCTTACAGCTATATCTTCACATTATGCCTTCTTTTATTTTTCACTTAGTCACCTTGCAGTCGCCTATGGCGCGCTCATTCTTTCCTTTGTTTTGTATACAGCAAGGTTTATACAGTACATCGGTATCCGCCCCTTAAAAATGTAGAATTATGTGTTATTTTGTCGAATAAAAAAAGAACGAGCGCCAAACTTGCTTTTCACAAGCTCGGCGCTCTGTTGTGCAATCAATTCTGATTGCACATTGCTGTATTGCCTATAATAAAATGTATTACCCCAACTCCGGTTTATCGGTAAATTCGATTTTCGGTTTTCCTTTCAGTCCGTCGCTTTCAAAAATAATAACCTCGTTTTCGCCCTTTTTAATAAGCGAGCGCGGCACATAAAGCGTTTTTTGCGGCCCTGCCTCCCAGTATCTGCCGAGATTAAAGCCGTTAAGCAGCACAAAGCCCTTTTTAAAATTATCCGTTCTTAAAAATGTGTCGTAAGCCTCGTCCGCCGAAAATGTTCCCCTGTAAAATGCAGGAATACAGTCACCGATTTCTTCGCCGAATTTAAGCGCGGATATATCGGTCATAGGCAGCGGGTATACATCCCACGAAAAGTGAATCTTGTTGCCGAGCAGCACCCTGCCGGGCAACCCCTTTTTGCGCATCATTTTATTGCCAAAATTCGCTCTGCCCATATTTTCAACTAGCACCGTGAGCTTATCGCCCGCCTTTGCGGTTATATTCACCGTAAGCGACTCGTTTATATAGGCAATGCCCTGCAATTCGTTATTTACAAGCACCTGCGCGCGGTCGCCCAGCTCTGCAAATGTAAGCGGTGTGTCCGTATAATCACGGTTTAAAACGGTGGTGTAGGCTATATACCCGTAGCCCGTGCCGTAGTGCTCCATAGCGCGCGGCACATCACTGTGTATCGGGCTTGAAATAATATCAAGATTAGGCAGCAGCCCCGCGCTTTGTGTAAGCTTAACCCTGCCGTAAGCATACTTTTTGCGGTTTGCGGGCACTTCGGGCGGTGTTACGCCCGTTTCCTCGGCTATAACCCGTCGTACAGCGAAATATTTTTCGGTGGTATCACCACATTCCGATAGCAGCGCGTCATAATCGTAGCTTGTAACATCGGGCGCAAACTTTTCATAATGATTAGCCCCCTAGGTAAACTCGAAATTTGTACCGCCTATAAACATATACATATTAAGGCTGCCCTTTTTAAGCATATCCCGCACAACGCCCGCATACGCGTCAGCACTTGTTGTGTGGTGTTTTTCGTCGCCCCACGCGTCAAACCAGCCGTTCCACATTTCCATACACATTTTGGGCACGTTAGGGAACATTTTATCGTGGCAGGCAAAATTTTCTTTAACCCTGCTGCCGAAATTGAGCGTCGGCAGGCAGCCCTCCGCCGTGCCGTCGGCAAGCTCGGAATAACCCGTACCGTCCGATGTAAACAGCGGAACGTCTATTCCGCGGCGGCGGTAACCGTCCCTTAAATACAGCAGGTATTCCTTATCGTCGCCGTAATAGCCGTATTCATTTTCGCATTGCAGCATAATTACGGGCCCGCCGTTTGTTGCAAGCAACGGCCTTATTTTTGCAAGCAATGTGTCAAGGTAACGGTCAAAATGCCTGATATAAGCCTTGTTCATACAGCGTATTTCAATTTCTTCATCGCACTGTATCCACCAGGGGAGTCCCCCGAATTCCCACTCGGCGCAGATATACGGTCCCGGGCGGACAATTACCATAAGCCCCGCTTTTTCGGCGGCTTTAATAAAGCCTTCAATATCCAGCCTGCCCGAAAAATCGTATTTACCGGGCTCGGGCTCGTGAAGATTCCACGCACAGTAGGTTTCGACACAGTTGCAGCCCAAGGCTTTCAGCTTTGCGAAAATATCTTCCCATGTATCGGGCATATTGCGAAAATAATGCACCGCGCCCGATATCAGCTTTATAGGTCTTCCGTCCTTATAAAAATCGCCGTTTTTAATTTCAAAATTCATAAGTTAAACACTCTTGATAAATAATTTGCCAAATTTTCTGCTATTTGCTTATATCCGCAAACCGTCGGATGAGTGCCGTCTTCGGATATTTCAATATCCCATTTTTCGGTAGGAGTGAGATGAGCATTTATCCCGCTTTTAATTATCCTTTTTAAAGCAAGCGTAATTGCTTCCCTGCGGTATCCCGGATCCGATGTTGCATTCATTATCACAATTTCAGACTCGGGATATTTTTCACTGATTTTTTTTACAAAAGCGCAATAATGCTCGGCAAATATTTCAAGATTTCCCTTTTCTTTATCCTCTTTATTGCTTATGTAATCATTCGTTCCTAAAAATATAACCGTAACATCAGGCTGACGGCAATATTCAAATCGATAGTCGGTGTAGGAAACGGCTTCGTTCGGATGTTCAAGCTTAAAATACATACTCTCCATTCCCGGGCGTTCGGACAATCCCTTAGGTATTTCATACCATCCCCAACCGTCTACAAGCGACATACCGCAAAAAGCCTCAACCGAGTAATCGGTATCGGTAATACCGGCGGTTACAGACGGGAAACCCGGTGTGCTGTTGTAAGTTATGGAATCGCCTATAAAATGTATATACTTTCTGTCGGCAGTACGAAAAAACTCCTCATTTTCGGATATGCAAAAACCTTTAAGCCTTATATGCCTACCGGGATGTGAAATGATTTTTAAGATGTGCCGTCCGTTATCGGTTTTTAAGCAAAGACCTTTTTCATAATATTCGGGTTCTGTGCTTTTCCCGTCAAGTAATACCGTTTTTTCTTCATCGGCGCAAAGTATACCGATCTTATTTCCGGTAAATCCGATTTCAACAGTTGCAACAGCCCCGTATGATACTATCTCGCCGTTTCCGTTCTCCTGCCACTTTCCGCTGAATTTGCATACTTCGCTGTTATACCCGATTGCATTTTTCATACCAAATCACCAATGTTTCAATTTTACGCTATTCCCTTATTACCGCTCCGCAATCCATAGTCCTGACAGGTTCATACGCAAACTCCGTGCCTTCGGTAATGCAGTTGTCTTTAAGTATGAGTTTTTGTGCGGACTGTGCAAAAATCAGAGTATCCTTCATATTAACAAAAACATTATTTTCTACGGTAACCTCTCCGTGCAAACCCGTTGGGAAATGTGTTATTTCATCACCCTTATCATTTGCGGTAAGAAGTATTCCGCCGCATTTTTTCTTGCCTGATCCGCAGCCGCATTTATCAAAAACATTACCGCGTATAACAAGCTTTTCAACCGGACACATTTCGTTCCAGACTCCCATATCCGGTCCTATCAATAAAGCGGCGTCTACAATTCCGTAAAAATGGCAATCCTCCACCGTTGTTACGGCGGTTTCGATCAAAAAAGCTCTGGCGCGTGTATTGATCCCCGTACAGCCCGTTATTTCAGTATCCGCAAAATAAGCCGTATTTGCAAGATAGTCTCCGTCTTCCAGTTCCGAAACGGGCTTATCGGTTACAATTTTATTAACGGTATACTCCAAAACCGTAAATTCGCCTTTCACACGAAAAGTCCCTTTTTCATAAACCTTTATCTTATCTCCCGGAGCCGCCCAATACAAAGAGAGGCGTCCGTCCTCCGATTGCGGCGTGGATTTAAAGCGTTTTGCATAACAATGTATCACATTACCGTCTATACCGTAAACGGTCGCGCCCTGATTGTGAATATTAAGCGCGTCGTCCCCCAAATTTTCGAAAAAGCAATTCTTTACGGTAAGCCTTCCGCGCAGACCGGTTATATGTATACCGTCCGCATTACTTGAAAAAATCTGCGGCGATTTTCTGTCCGATAAGACTCTGTAGCGCAAAAAACTAAAGTTTTTGCTATCGGGATGTATCGCACATGCAAGACCGGGAGATGAGTTAATCGTAACGTCCTTGATTTCAATATCACTGCAACCTGTAAACTCAAGCGGGCACTGTGCATACAACGAATGACGCATACACATATATTCTCCGATTTCGAGATCTTTAAGCTGCACGCCGGTTGAAGGGTATGCAAAAAGTCTTATAACATTATCCCTCAAATAATGCCAACGGTATCCGTTATTATCCGCAAACCAGACATGACCGTTCGGAGACATATCGTCGTCAAGACTGTTAAAGCCCACAAACATTTCGTTGCCCTTCAGTCTGGCTCCCATCTGCAGTTCCAGATCGGCCGTTAACTTTTCCTTGTCGATTTTCAAAACCTTTGCCAAAACATTGGGCGCATTGTCGGTAGTAATTGTAAAGCCTGAAAAACTGCAATCCTTACACCCGGTAATTTTAAACGCACCCTTATACGAGTACGGCTCACACGGGTCAAAATGCGTTACTATTTTTGCACCGTAGCCGACAAAACGTACATTGTCCCAGTTTTCTATTTTCAGTTGATTGCTGATATAATAAACTCCCGCAGCCAAATTTATTAGTGTATCGCCGTTCACCGTATCAAACAGGTGCTGAAGCTTTTCGGTGATATCTACACCACCGGATATTTCCATATTTTTATCAGATATATTAATGATTTCCATTATAAAATATTCTCCTAACCCACTATTCCGACTCTGTCTATGCTTTGAATAAATTTCCTCTGCAATATAACATACATTATAATTACCGGCATAATAAATAACAGACATGCCGACATTACAGTTCCCCTGTCTATGCTTACGCCCATACCTACCGCGCTGTTTCCGAGCAGTTTCAGCTTAACAGACAGCGGAAATTTATCATTCAGAAAAAGTACCGACAAGTAATAATCGTTCCAATGCCACACCACCGAAAAAATAGCAACGGTGAGCATAGCGACACCCGATGACGGCAGAATGACCCCGAAAAATGTTTTCAAGGCACTGGCACCGTCAATATACGCCGCCTCCTCAAGTTCATGCGGCAGTGTTTTAAAAAACTGTCTGTATATGAATATGAACAACCCCGAACGCAAACCGGTTCCGAAAAGCGACGGCAGCCAAAACACAAAGCCCGAATCCAGAAGGTTCGGTCGTATATCCCGCCCGACAATTTTCCCGATAAGTCCCAATATACCCAATATATCAAAATGCGAATAATTAAGGCTCATCGGTATTGCCGTCATTTGCGGCGGGACAAGAATTGTAAGCAATACCAATGCAAACATAAGTTTCTGACCGCGAAACCTGAAACGCGCAAAACCGTACGCTGCAACGGCGCAGGTCAATATTTCGGCAACTCCGCTGAGTATTTGTATCATTATTGTATTAAAAAATGCCTTGCCGTAATCTAAAAGTTTCAGCGACTCTTTGAAATTTGCCGTTGTAAAGACCTTCGGAACCCAAACAACACTGGGATCGCTCATTTCCGAGGACGGTCTGAAAGCGTAGCTTATCATATATGCAAGCTGAAATATTACAACATAACTTACCGAAATAAGAAAAAAGTACCTAAAAATGCTTATTGCGATTTTAGTCGACGCATATTTTCTTTTCAGACTTTTAACTTCATTGTCGTTTCTCTTCATATCCGTTACCCCTATTGCCATTTTCTTAAAGCCGCTCTGTAAAAAAGAAATATAACCGCTCCCATAAGCCCCATTGATATTACAAAATAAATCCACAGCATTGCCGACGCCTGACCGTATATCTGCTTGTCAAGCAGCATTGTATACGCTTGTTTGATAACCGGATTATCGGTGCTTACACAAAATTCTATAACCGTATAGACGGTTGCCAAAACTATTGTATTTCCCAACATCGGTATGGTTATTTTCCAAAATTCCTCCCATTTGGTTGCACCCTCAACCTTTGAAACCTCGTAAAGCTGTTCCGGAATTGATTGGAGTCCCGAAATAAACAGCACAATCTGTATTCCACAATTCCACACAAGATTATAAATATCATTTGCGTACCCAAGTATTGCTGAAGTTAGCTTTTCGGGTAAACCGAGTCCCAAAAACATTTTTCCGAAATCAATATACATATCCGCATATGTATTTAGTTCCGCATCTCCTCCGCCAACGGCGCGCATTGACTCCATAACGCTGTCGCCGCCGATATAATCCATAACCACGCCGGACGCAATTATAACCGGTATAAAGTAAATAGCCCTGAAAAGTGTTTTTCCCCTGAATTTTGAATTGAGCGTCACACCTATAAAAAGGCTGAGTATAAGAATTACCGGAACCTGCGCCGAAAAGCTTTTTATACTTGAAATCAATCTGTCGAGATATTCGGGAGATTTATAAAGCGCATAATTAAAATTGCTGAATCCTACAAATTTAAGAGAAAAACCGTCTGTTGTAACAGCAACCTTTGAAAAAGCAAAAGCAATTGACTGAAGTATCGGTTTAAAGAAAAACAGTACAAACCCGATGAGCCATGGCAATGTAAACAAAAATCCTTTTCGCGAATTAAGAGCCTCTATGGAATGTTTCTTTTTTTGCATCTCTGTTTGTCCCCCAGGTCAATTGTAAATAAATGAATACGGCATTACCGTGCCAAGCGGTGTGTGTGTTTCACCTTCGCCGAAATTAACATAAAGAACCGTGCCGTTGTCAAATACAGTTTCCGTAACATTATTTTCTTTTTTATATGAAACTATTTCACAACCGGAAGTGCGTTTCAAAAGCGGCAGCGCTTTGCTTATCATTGAATTTATGTTTTCTTTTAAACCGCCGTACACTGTCTGACCGAGTTCGGGATGAGCTTGCTTTACCGATAGTACAGGTTCGCGGTATGTAAGAGTAAAGCCCAACGCGCTGCCTGTGGAAATTGTCTTAAGATACTCGTTTTCAGCATCCGGCGAAAGATTTATTATGCCGCCTGAAAGAGAAGTATATCCTCTTAAAACCATCTGATAAAAAGGAATTTCCTCATCAAAATAATTGTACCCCGATGATCTTGTGGGGGAATTTATTACGCACTCGGATTTTACGGCGGCATATATATTGGCATTATCGGACATAATCTTTCTTTTGCCTTTCGCCACCGTGTCAAAAATTCTTCCCACATCGTCGCTCATATGCGCGCCCGCATAATAAAGAGCATCACCGTTATCGGAATAGCAATAGTTTGACAGGGTAGAAAGTCCCACGCCGCAATCGGGATATTTTTTTGTAGCGTCGGCAAGCCTACGCCCTACTCTTGCCAGATAATATCTGCCGAGCAGTCGATACCCCCCATACTCTGTTTTTTTTGAGTGCGTTACAATATCATAACCGTAATTAACGCTTATTGTGTCGGTTGCATTTTTAGCCGCTTTCCTTAACGAATAGCCGTTTCCAGAAGAGCTGTATCTTACAACATCATAATCAATAAACAAATTTCCGTGTTTTTCAGATAAAAGCTTACTCAGCGCATTAAAATCCGACTTGCTGCCGTAAATCCCCGAAAGCTTAAATCCGGATGCAACCTTGCCTGCATCAATACCTGTCGCTCCGAAACCTTTAAGCTGTACCGCCGCTTTAACTCCGTCGTTCTCGGTTATATCGCTTATGATTTCGCTTACTTCCCTGTAGCTTGTAAGGGACGCCGTTGAATAATACGGTACTCCGAGAAAGAACTTTTTTTCCTTTGCTCCGCCCAATACATTTATCATAACATTGGTTTCGGAAACACGTTTTTTTGCTCCCTGTTCATTTTCAAGATAATTTCTGTAAGCGTTTACCAAACCCATATAACCGCTTTGCGCGGCAGATGTAAAAATGTACCTTACGGTGGGTTTCCCGATATTTGCAATACCGTCGGTATATTTTCCCACCGTTGCGTTGAGATTATTCATATCCTTAACCAAGGCTATCGCTTTGCTGCGCAGACGGAACTGCGCCCAAACCGCTGAATTTCCGTACTGTTCATCGCCCGCCGTCGCCTTAATATATGCTGTTTCCGCACCTGAAGTTATTATGCCCAAAACTCCGCTTTCGTTTCCTACAGCGCCGAAGACCGGAATACGGACGCTTTCTGTATTTACCGTTTTATATGTTTCCTCAAACGCGGCGTCTTCGCCGTAAACCGGTTCCGAGTAAGTCCGCACATTTCGTATGCCCGAATCGGCGCGCATTAAGGCGCCGCATCCGGAAGGAACAAACAGCATATTTTCGGAATCGTTTTTTACGCTTGCAAAAAAGGGCAATATTCCCACGGCGTAAAGCTTATTTTTACCTTCTGTAATTCCGGATGTAACGATACTCGCCGAAATTCCGTCCGAATTCAAAACATATTCCACCGGAATCGAAATCTGTACTTCGTCAAAGAAATACGTTAGTTTTATTCCGTTTTTAATTTTTACGGACTGTATGTAAGACGCGTCCGAATATGAATTCAGTTCCTGCTCAAGCCCCTCTGAATTTACATATGTAGCATACAGGCTTGAGCATAGCCCCGACGCCGTATAATCATTTGTTCTGTCGCCGGATTTGTAATAATCAAACGGTGTTGACGACCATATCTCTCCGGTTTGTTTATCCGATACATAAAGGCAATGCTGATCTGTGTCCCAATTCATTACAAGGCGTTCGTTATCCGCAACGCCACCGCTGTCCGCCACGGAAATGCTTTCCGGTAAGATATATTTTTTCACAGCCGATTCTTTTTCCTTTGAACAGGCGGTCAAAAAAATACAAACAGCAACTGCCAAGCTCGCGCACTTTAATTTAATATTTCTTTTTTTCATCTGGCTACCTCAGTAAAATCTCGTTTATTACGCTCAATACAAATGTGACGGTATTCTGTCCCAACGAAAGCATAATAAATAAAATAAACGCTACTATGCACATTCCGATCACCGTTGCAAATGCTATTCCGACAGACTTAAAAAAGCTGAAATCATGAATTACAGTTGTCGCAATAAGTAACAGTATCACGGTATATATTTCAACTATCATCCCCGCGACCTCAAATCCGCCGTTTGAAGTTGCTATTACCGTATAGGTCAGCAGGAGATAAAAAATGCGCCAGATAATGAGCGGAATAAGGCAATAGCATGTAGAACAGTATATTTCCTTGAGCGTTCCCCTGCCCGATGCCAGTACGCTGACCGCCCAGTTCATCACGGTGTACAGCGCCGCAACGCCCACTGTTCCGATCAGTGTATAAACGGCATTAAAAGAATTGGTATCGGCTATTTTGTACATAAATCCCGTATTGAGATTCATAATCACGGTGACCGCATAAAACACAAACAAAATCCCGGAAGCCGACAACGGCGAAATGTCTCCGTAATTTTTAAGTCGGTCAAAACCTCTGAACGGATGTATCCACGAGGTAAGAGAGATATTTATTTTTTGATTGCGTATGAGAACAACTTCCCGCTTTCTGGACTCTCTTATAAACCATACGGTTGCCGTAATCAAACCGACGGCAGCGATTCCGATCCAAATAAAATTGCGTGAAAGAAAGGAATTCCTGACGTTTTTAAACGCAGAGGCATATGTCACTTGATCAAGCCCGCGGCGCGCGTATTCCATTGCTTTTTTGTTGTCGCCCCTGTCAAGGTACGCCTTGGCGAGCCCTTTATATGCAAGCTGGCAGTTTTTATCCTCATTATATATCCGTTCCCAATAAGGTTCCGCTTCGGAATATTTGCTTTCAAGGGTAAGAGATTGTGCTGTTTTAATGCTTTCGCCGTAATCGGTACAACGGAAAACGGTTATCATTCCGGTAATAAAATCCGAAACCAGAACATCATTGCCGAAACAGGTTATTGCATTCGGCGAGCTGAAAGTGCCGAGCTGATTTCCGGTGCCTAATCCACCGCCGAAAACATTTATAAGATTGCACTCCGTATCATATAAAAATACCCTGCCTTGGGTACTGTCTACGGCGTAAATGTATCCGTTATCGTCAGTTGTGACGGCGACAAATCTTTCCGTTATAAGGTTTGCATATTTTGAAGTTTTATCCTGATATGACTGAGGAGTATCGGCAAAATTCAAACCGTTCGCGCTGCTTGATTGAAACTGCGAATTATATTTCAGAATATTTGTACCGTTGGTTCCTAGACGCTTTATCTGCCCCTGCCACTGATTGCTTATGGCAGTTATAAAGCCCTCGCTGTCGGCCGAAATATCTATAAGCTGAAACGGAAGCGCCTGAATTGACGCGCTGTGCTTTTCTTCTGTTTCAAATGCGGACGTTATTAAATCAGTTATAGCGTCCAACAGCGATTTTTCCACATTATTCGCGCCGTAAAATCCGAGAAATTCAAAAGTGTCAGAAAAAAGAGCCATACCGTAATACGAGCCCTTGCACAATATGTAAAAATATCCGTTTCGGTCACGGACAATGCGCGTCGGTGCAAAATCAAACTTTTCGGGAATAATCGGCGAATCAGGTTTTGTTATTATTTTAGTTACTTTTTTTCCGTCAGTACATATAACTCGCTTGTTTTGGGTGTCGGCAATGTAGATTCCGTCCTTATCGGCAAAAAGTCCGGTTGCTCCGACAAAACTCACCCTTTCACCGCCGTTTTCAAATTCATTTATTGTGCGAACAAGATTATAATTCCTGTCAAGCACGTATACGGCGCCTTTTCCGCCGTCGGTTATGAAAAGCTGATCGTTAAATGCAAAAATATGGTCGAGTGAAACAAACATACTGCCGTCTGCGGAAATATTGCTTATTGACCTTTCCGGAATATAACACGCTTCGGTTTCCATAGCGTGCCTGTTCTTTCCGTCAAACCAATAAGAATACGAAGGATAAGGTACGTTTTCTATACTGTCGGCAACGGCAGTGAGAGAGCTGCATAAAAACAGCAGAGCCGCTAAAAAAGCCAGAAATAGTTTTTTAAAGTTCATTTGTTCACGCTCCTATTCCTTTATACCGGCACTGCTCATTGTTTCAAGAACATTGGATTGGGTAGCAAAGTAGATTACTATTGGCGGTATCATAAGTAATACGGTTGCCGCCATTGCCGAGCCTGAACGCGCTATGCCGCTTGATGTTATCTGCGACATAATATTCGGCAGCGTTTTAAGGCTTTCGGAAAATATTTTTCCGCTCGGCTGCAAAGACCACGAATCTCTGAAAATAAATAATGTAAGGGTCATCCATGCAGATTTAACGAGCGGCATAACTATCTGCCAAAATATTCTCGGAACACTCGCCCCGTCAATCCTCGCAGCCTCAATAAGCGCCTCGGGTATTGCGCTTTCCATATTCTGTTTAATAAGGAAAACTCCCATTGCAGAAGGCAGCATAGGCAAAATATATACCCAATATGTATCTATGATCCGCGCTTTTGAAAAAATGAGGTATTGCGGAACAGCCAACGTAGTAGCATTATAAAGAAGCGCAAATTGAACCGTCATAAACAGTATTAAAGTCCATTTATTTTTTACCTGACACATTACAAAAGCCGACATAGACGCTATTATCACGTGAAGGAATGTAATAACGGCGCTCAGAAAAACCGTGTTGAACACATACCGTGAAAACGGAACCTCCAGATTTGAAAGAAGTTCGGGTAAAATGGCATAATTTTTAAACGTCGGTCTCACAACATAGAATTTGGGCGGAAACGCCAGCAGCTCATCAAGCGGCTTGAATGAGGTAATTACCGAATAAATAAGCGGCAAAACAGTATAAAGTCCGGCAATAATCAGAATTGCGAAAAAGATAAAGTTGCCGACCTTTGACCGCGTAAATTTTTTATATCTTGGTATGTTATTTTTCATATAATCGTCACTTTCCCGTCATATCAAGCAGTTTGCCTATCAATATTCTTGTCAGTGCCATAACGGCGAAAAGAAATACCGAAAGCGCCGCGCCGTATCCAAGCTCAAACCGTGTTGTAGCCACATCCGACAAATGAGTGACTATTGTATGCGTTGAATAATTGACGCTTGGAAATCCGGTAAGAGCCGTTGCCACACCGCTTATTGAGAACGAAGCCTGAATTTGCATAACGGCACCGAAAAGTAATATTCCCTTCATTGACGGAAGTGTGATATACCACAGCTCTGCCCATCTGTTGCGTATGCCGTCAATTGCGCCTGCCTCATAAAGCGAATTATCAACATTCTGCAGACCTGAGATATTTGCCAGAAACGAAACTCCCATACACATCCAAAGCTGAACTACAATTACCAATGTCATAGCATACTTTTCATCATTGAAAAATTGTATAGGATTGGAAATCACATTGAGAGACAGAAGAATACTGTTTACATATCCATAGCTGTCGCCGCTGAAAAGCACCTGCCATATAAAATAAACATTTCCCATAAGCGCCGGAGAGTAAAAAAGGAAAGAAAGTGCCGTTCTTTTAGCCGGGCTCAAATCATTTATCATCCACGCAAGTACAAACGACATCATAAATCCGACAGGACCGGTAATAACAACCAGTTTAAATGTATTTTTTATTGCTATTAAAAATACGCCGTCCTCAACAAACATTCTGTAATAATTTTTAAGCCCTATAAAATCCGGCGCATTTACCATATCGTACCTGAAAAAGCTCAGTACTACAGACGATATTACCGGTATAACCGTTACAAACAAAAACAGGAAAAGAAACGGGGCATTCATAACGAAAAGCCATATACGGTCAGACCCCGACCATTTTTTGAGTCCGCCTTTTTCTTTGGTTTTATTCAAGTTTCATACCACCCTATGCATACTCCTCGGTTTTGCGTTTGATTTCGTTATCAAACTCCTCACCCCATTTATCAAGCGATTGTTTGATATTTTGACCGCCGTTTACAACATTGTTAAACAGCTGCATTACAACGCGATCTATATAATAACTTCCCGGTATAACCGGCATTGACTCAACTTTTTCAAGCTGATTTTTAAGCGAATCCACGGTTTCCGAGTTGTAACCGAGCCGCAATGCAGCCGAAATATTGGCGGTTGCAACACGCGCCGAAACACCGAGAACCGATTCAATCCCCGTAGCATAACGGTACTGTACATCTTCGGAGGTCCACCATTTAAGGAATTCCCAAGCCTGTTTTGGCTTTTCTGTTGATGAAAGGATTACTGCGGCACTGCCCGAACCACAAACCGAATTATTTACCGCGCCGTCTTTTCCCACGGTTCCTGGCACCGGAATCATTTTCCATCTTCCGGTTATTTCTCTTGCCGCGGCGGATATTGTTGAATACTGCGTATAATCAATTATTGCTATCGGAATAAGCCCGATTTTAAAGCGATTGTAAAAGCTGTATGTTTTCGGGAAATTATATTTTGTGTAAAAATCCGTCCAAATTTTTACAACGCTTTGCATTGAAGAGGTTGAAAAGTTACTTGCGGTCAGGTTATCGTTATAAAAAGTTATGCCGTTCTGGAGCGCAAACATTGCGAGATAACCGGTTCCGCCCGCCGCGTTTTCTGCCAATCCTACCTGCATATTGTTCATTGCAAGAATTTTTGCGGTCAGTAAAAGTTCATCCCACGTTCTCGGAATTTCAATGTTTTCTTCCTTTAATATATCTGTTCTTACGAACATCATGGGAAACGATTGTGTAACCGGCAAGCCGTACAGTGCGTCTTTATAACAGTAAGGGACCGCCGCATTTCTTTGAAATCTTTTCAGCACCGTCTCATAATCATCGAAGCTTTTCAGATTATACAGCGCCCCGCGCATACCGTAATCAACCGGCGCGTTATTCGCCACGGCAAGCTCCGCATCCGGCGCTTTTCCCGAAAGCCTTGCCTGTATGAGAGATGCCTCGGTTATTTTTAGGTTGACCTTTATTCCGGTTTTTGGAGTGAAATCGCTGTCGATAAGACTGTTAACAACATTGACCTGATCTCTTCCGTATGTGGTCCATACGGTTATTGAATTATTATCGGATTCAAACGAATCGTAATCGGCAATAAAGGATGATACAAGCCTTTTCGTCGTATAACTGAATTTTTTTAGGTATGATGCTCCGCCGCGCTCAACCGCACGGTCGGGAGAAGATAAAACTATGCAGTCTATATCAAGAGCCATGTTCTGAATTTCATATACCCAAGAAGACAAACTTGCAAAATTATCGTAATAGGCACTTTTTTTGGTCTGCGCTTTGTATTTAACCTTAAGCATCTGATCTATTGTAACGGCTGCTTTTCTCAGAATCTGTGCCGAAGAACCACCCTTCATACCGTAAACGGTTTCACTGTCCGCGGCGTATTTTTTAAGCTTTTCACTTATTTCGGTAAGTCTTGTTTCCAAATCGGGTATAGCGGAAAATAAATTGTAATCACGGTTTGCATCCGGAGTTTCCCCGGTAATCATAACAATTTCGCGGTATATTTTGCCCATCTCCGCCGTTAAAGACTGCAAATTCCCCGCAAGCTCCGCCATCTTACCGAGAGTAACGATCAGTGAAATAATATGATTGCCTTTTTCAAGGTATAAAAGCATATCGCCGTTTTCATCACCGAGGGTTTTTGACTGCCAGCCGCTTTTATAACCGAAGGCTATGCTTTCGGCTTCTTCAAACGGAATTTTGCCGTCAACCGTAAGCGAGCGATATGACGCTCCCTCCTGAATGTAGGTCTGATGAAAACGAAAACTGATTCTGTAAAGCGCGCTTTGCGGCGCCTCAACATTCCAGTAAATTGTGTCGCCCGTTTGCGACCAGTTGCTCCCGCCTATGTAATTTATCTTTGCTTTATAAGCGTCGCTCGGCTGTACAGAAGGATCCGAGCGCGATGACAGCGGACCCAATGACCTTTTGCTTTTGTATACGGCCGACTCGCCTTCCGCAACTATTTCTTTCCCGTTATAATTTTTAAAGCCTTTGTTTTTGTAAGCGTTTTGCACTTCTTTATATAAAGGCGTCTTTTCTTTTTCAAAAAACTCAATACTTTTCAGTTGAAAAGTTTCGTCACCCGGTAAAACGGTCAATGTATGTCTGCCGGCGGGTATATGCACGGTAAGCGCACCGTTTATAAATCCGTTTCTGTCGGTTGCCGGCTTTTTTTGCCATGTATGCACCTCAACCTGTTCGGGAGGATATTCGTTCCCGTCACTGTCGGCGGAAAATGTATCCGATGCATTTTTCCAAAGTCTCGGAAACATTAAGTTTTCAAATTCGCCCGATGGGTACTCTCCGTCAATCTTCAGACCGATTTCAATGTCATTCCCGTTTCCCTCCGGCGCGCAATAATTGAAAAACGGAACATATTCCCCGTCCTTTTCGGCACAGAAAGAATATGTAATATACCCGCCGGAATTACGAACGGTTATACTGCCGTCCGCATTTTTCACTACGTCGGAATCACCTATATCAGTATATGAATCGGCATTGACAGTCACTGCCGCGGCATTGTTTTCAGACTCCGCGACCGTATTTTGGGTTTTATCGCCGACAACACCGTCCGCCGCGGTATTTACCGCGGCGGTCAGCATTATAAGCAGTGAAAGTGTCACAGCAAAAAGCTTGCGCATTGTTTTTCCTCCGAGTTTAAATTTTCTTGCCTGCCGATTTTTTCCTGCGTATTACTATAATAATTACAGCAGTTGCGCCCGCAAGGAGAACAGCAAAGATTATTGCAATAACCGGCACCATGCTGTCGCTTTGACCGGCATCTGCCCGTTTTTCTTTGTCTCCGCGCGTAATGTATATTTTGTAGGTTCTTTTAAGTCCGCTTTCGGAATGTACGACAACCTTCACAATATTTTTACCGACATAATTAAGCGCGGTATCCTCTATTTCAACCGTTGCGTTTTTATCCTGCGGAATTGCCTTTACAACAACCTTTTCAACTTCAAACGGCACGGAAGAACTGTACTTTTTATTTTCCGGCGTGAAATCGGGCGTTAGTTTACAGCCCTCGATTTCAAGGCTTTCAAGCAAATTATTATTTGATTTGCCGGAATCTTGCGTTTCGGTAATTATGTATTCCGTGTGTTTTCCGTCCGAATTGTTATCCGTTCGGTTTTCCCCGAAACTCCATTTACAGCTGTCGGCGGTAAAATCGGTTTTTCCGTCTGTCAGCCTTATATTTTCGGCAACTACGGTTATAACGTCGTTTTGCCCTACATTAGGTGAAAGCGTAAACGTAAGAGTAAGAACCGAATCCGCGCCGGTCGCAGCTTTCTTTTCCGAATCTGCGGCAAATATTTTAATAAGTCCTTCCGAATTGTTGCTTTCTATTTTCCAGCTGCCCGAAAGTCCGAGTGAAACATCTTTAAATGTCAATTTTTCAGCGTCAAACTTTATTTCCGCAGAAAAACCGTACATTCCTGACGGAACAATAAAATCAACCTCAAAATCTTCTCCCGTCACAAGTGTCTCGGGACCCCTTAGGGACGTTCCCGAAATATCGGAACGAACAGGACTCGTCTTTTTCCGCATAGCGTCATAAAGTTCAATGCTGCCGTTTCCGTCATAATCGGCGGCTGAAAGCTGCGAAACGGTAAAATCGGTTTTTTTGCCGCTCAAATATTTAAGCAGTAACTCAGTATCGGCTCCGTCAATCCTCCCGTTGCCGTCAAGATCGCCCGGCACAGCCAAAACAGCTCTATCCTTAATTTCGGGCCCGTTCATAAGTCTTATTTCCATACCGGTAGCCACAGTCATGTCAGTATCGGTCACCTGATTTCCGTCGGCGTCGAAAAGCTTGACATAACGGCTGTATTTAAACGCGTTTATCAGATCACCCGATTTTGTTCCGGCATCAACCCTCAAAATACCGTCGGTTTGTTTGTATTTATCGCTTTCAAGTCGGTTTATCGGGAAATTATCCGCGCGGTCAGTAAGCTGTTTTGCTTTTTCCGTCTTGAAAAGACGAATATCGTCGAAATATGCCTCACCGCCGGCATCATAAATAACAAAGCCTATCTTATTGTATCCGCCGCTGTTAAAGGATGCCGCAAAGGTCTGCCACATATGATTTTCCTTGTAAAGATCCTTTGAAATGGTGAATGCTGCTACGGTCTTCGGAATTAACGGATTGGCGTTAATTATGCCGAAGTATGAATCGGTATACATTCCGTTCACAGACGGTTTTACAATAGCGCACTTGAGTGACATCGTATAATTTGTTTCAGGTTCAACATCTATCCACTTTATGTAATAAGCGGCAGAAATTTTGTCATTTCCGTAGGGCGTTTTTGCCACGTTGTAATGCAGTGATTTTCCGTAAACGGTAGAGCCGCTGTCCTCCGTTTTAACCTGCTTGCCGTAAAGGGTTCCCTTTACGTCTTCCCAATACGCTTCGCAGCTTTGTTCAAAATCAAAATCTTTTACAATATTATCGCCTTCGTCGCATCCGGCAAGCTCCGGCGACAGCGTAATCAGATACGCATCCTTAATAGTTGATTTTGTCGGCTTGTATTCCTCGCTCTCATCGGATTTGCAGAGGAACATATCGTCCATATATACGTAGGTATTATCCGTTGTAACTTTAAAAGCTATTTTGGTGTTTGCGTTTGTTTTAAAGAAATATTCGCACAAATGCCATTCGCCGTCATACGCCGGCAGGTAATATTCATAAATATATTTCCCCGTATCCGGCAGCGCCGCGCCGAGACTCATACGCGTAAGATTGCTGTCCTTATCAAACGGCATTCCCTTAACCCAAACTCCGAGAATATACTCGGTATTCGGTTCAACATCAATGTAAAAACTTGAGGTTTTCTCCCCGTCCGAGCCGATTTTCAGCGCCCTTAAGCCTGAGTGAACCGCCTGCGGCTCGCTTGTCAGGGTCGCGCCGCTTAAAAACGCGTCGTTGTGCCACTGACCGGCGTCGGTTTCAAAATCTCCGCCCAAAATAATGTTCGCACCGTCCTTCGGGACATATTTAAACGCTCTGTTACTCTTCTCACCGGTATGAATACGAGTGAATTTTTTCACAAATTCCGCCTCGGCACCCGTTTCAAATGTATCTGCCGATTTTTCGGTCATCTTTAACGAAACGTTGTCTATAACATAATCCGCCGTGGCAATCGACTGGAAGTTTATATAATACGTGCCGCTTTTAGGCGCTTTGAATACCGAATGCGCTTTTTTAACCTCGTTGGCGCCCTCAAGCTTGCCGAAAGCGCAAACACTGCCGCGTTCAAACGTGGGTTTTTCCGCTGAAACCGACCAATACGATATACCGGCGGGCAAATTTCCCTTATAATCAAATGATATTTCGTAATTTTTGTTTTCCGTTAGCTGCGCAGACTGATAAAGCAATGCGTTTTCTCCGCCCCTTGCGTGCATAACGCCGCTTTCGATATTGCCGCCCATAGCCACCTTATCGGTCGACCATACGTTTTCATCGCAACTCCAGAAAGCGTGGGCGTTTTCAAAGCCTCCGTTTCTAATCAATTCGTTCTTTTGAAGCACTGAAACATCATCAATATAATAATCGGACACGCGCGTAATCTCAAATTTAAGCGTAAGCGATGTATTATCACCCGAATTAAAGGGTATACGAACGTTTTTCCACTCCGGGCTTTCGGCTCCGATCTGTTCATTTATAATATCTGCTGAGCCTTTTACGGAAACTGCCGCGCTTGCCGGGCTACCCCTATAATAAAATTCAAAAATATAATCCGTGTTTTTCGATACCGTAAAAATATTGGTTATGCTTTTTGTTGCGAACTTTTGCTTTGTAAGATAAAGGCATTTAATACCGTTATTCGGCACTTCCTCGGTCAATAACGGTTTAGGGTTGCAACCTGTAATGTTCCAATTTTCAAGCCCCGATTCAAAGCCGCCGTTTAAAATGCGGTCGGCGGCGTCCGTTACGTCCGTCGACAGAACAGAAACACTCTGTTCTGTCGACACACGTGTTGGGGCTAACGTGTTATTATTTGCACTCGCTGTATCAGCCGCCGTGCCTGCGCCTGATACAGTATAGGCCGCCGAAACAAGCAATGCTGCCGTAAGTAACGCGCTGATAATTTTTTTCACACGTAAACCCCCTTTTGTTTAAAGTCAGTTTGAAAGTAAGTAAATGCGGAGTTTTGCAATGTCTGTCGCGCCGAACTGCGGATTTTCTTCGGATGACGCTTTTTTAAGCCTAACAAGGTCTAAAATATCAACTTTACCATCATCTAACAAATTATACTTGTATTTTGCCGACACCCCAGCTAACATATCGTAGCCTTTCATTGTAAATGTATATTCCCTATCGGCTTCGTTAAGCTGAACGGTTATGGGTTCTGCCTCCATAAGATTAATATTGTTTACAATGCCTGTATCCTCAACGGGTACAAAACACAGCACTTTATCGTCTTCCCCATCAAATACAAAATCCGAAAGCGGAGCCTTAAGCCTGACGGTTACCGTATCACCCGAGGCGACAGAGGTTTTGTCTACGCTGAAAAGCAGATTGGATCCAACATCCACCGTTATTGTGTTGTCAAGCTGTTCAACAACGTAAATATCATCAAGCGGTCCGTATCCTTTGGAATTTACCTCTCCTGACATAAATTCCAAACAAAGCTTCTCGTTATTAAGAGAATTGAATATAAGACTGCCGTTTGCCCATTCATGCCACTTATCCCGATCAATACCGCAAAGATCCGCTACCTGCTTGTTCAGTAAATCGCCTGTACCATTCGTTACCTTTAAAGCAAAATATTTTGCCGTTCCCTGGAAATTAAATGACACTTTGTAATTTGTGTACGGCTTAACCTCAAATTCAGTTTTGACCTTTTGATATATATAACTGAACGTGGGAATTAATGCGCCTACACCACTTGTGTGATTACCTTTGCTCCAGGTGATTCCAGCGCCCTCTGTCGACCAACCGTCTGCATCGGTTTCAAAGGCTCCGTTTTTAAGGCAGCTCTTCTGCAGGGTTATATCATCAAGATAGATCGGTTTATCCTTGTCAAGACCGTCTATAAACAAATGAACCGTTCCGGCATTCTTTGAATGAAAGACATATGTAAACTGTTTCCACTCATTTGAAAGCTTATCACCGAAAAGAGTTGACGACATAAGCGGAGTTTCGGAATAGGTTGATTGTTCCCATCCTATTCCAGCAAGCTCATTTATGGTTACACTTGCTTTACGGTTCACACCGGATTCGTCACAGCGCGCCCAAAAGTTAAGCACATAATCGGTATTGGCACATACGTTGAATGCCGCATAACCGCCATTGCCGCCGCCCCACGGTGCCGAAATTTTAAGCGAATAATTTCCGCTGTGCGGATTTTCCGCGCTTTGACCGACTCCGCCCTTATATTCGGTGCGGTGCGCTTCGTCCCATGACGGCATTGTGCCGCTGCCGCTCATAACGGGCACAAATGTTTCAAGCGTTTCTTCAAAGCCCGAGCCGTTTGCAAGCGGCTCGATTATTCCGCTATCGGCAATTTCTTCAAGACTGATATCATCAAGATACATTGTGCTTTCCTTCTGTAACAGCCCGCCATTATCCGAACCAAAGAACATATGAACTAAGGTTGTATCGCCGGAATTGAAAGTAAGATAACGTTGCTGCCAACCGGTTCGTCTGATATCGTTTATAACCTGATTATTTGTGATATTTTCATAGCTCAACTTGTTATCGGCTGATATTGAAGCCTTCATAATCTTCATTGATGCTTGTGAACTCCACAAGCCGCCGTTGGGGCCTACTGTTTTAATTTTAAAGCTGAGCGCATATACCGTATTTTTCTCTACATTAAATCCGAGAGCAAAATTGGAACTCCAAGTCGGGGTCATCACTTTAAGCGAATATCTGCCGGTTGCGGCATCCTCGTCGGTAATGCTGAGCCCGGCGTTAAACTCTTTTTTCTGTTGCTCGTTCCATGCGCCCATACCGCCGTCGGTTGCGGGAACGCCCGTCGTAAGCTCACCCGATTCAAATCCCGGGTCGCTGCAAATAAGTCCGATTTTTTGTGTGGCAGCTCCGTCGGCGGTTTCCCGCGCCGATAAACAACTGCCCGCAAATGCCGAAGAAACAAGAACCAAAGATAATGCAAGACTGATTATTTTTTTCATAAAAGTTCCTCCAAAAATTATTTTATCTCACCTCGTAAAGCTCAACCTTGTCTATAAATCCTTTCTGATACCCCCAATCGTAATTCCAAATTCCTACAATACACTCTCCGTCCGCCGGAGCGGTAAACAAACGGGCTGCCTTATGCCATTCGCTGTCAGGTTCGTCGGGTGTTTTAACAAAAGTACCGTCAATATATTCGTCGTTCACGGTTCTTGCGGTAAGGCTGATATTCTTGTCGGTTTCAACGGATTTATACCACATTGAAAGCTCATAGGTGGCACCCGGAGTGAGCTTTACCTTCTGTTCAAGCTTTGAATAACCGCTTTGCCCCTTGCCATTCTTTGTATCTATTTCAAGAACCTTAGAGCCGTCGTAAGCGTCATCCGTACTTGTTATTACGCCTACCGTTCTTGCATTTCTGAACCAGCCCGAGCCTGCAACTGCCGCCTTATAAACTTCGCTTGTCTTTGTGTAATCTTTAAGTGGTATATCGGAATATTTTTCTATACCCTCAAAGCTGCCGTTTACGATCATATTCTCCGGCACAAAGAATTCCATACGGTTATTGGGATCGGAAAGGCTTGAAACACCCGTTTCGTCATTATACGCCTTCACGCGGTACTGATAATTCATACCCGCGCCCACCGTGCCGTCGGTATATTTCAGCAGCCCGTTTTTAAGCGATTGGAAATTTCCCTGCTCCGAGCCCTCCGAAAGGTTGGCAGCAACCGTTTTCCAGGTCTTTCCGCCGTCGTCCGAACGTTCAAGATCGAAACGCGCCATACCTCTGCCGGGGAACCAGTAAACATCACTGCCCCCCCGGTTGGCAAGCAATACCGCCTTATCCACCGCGTTTTTTATCCCTCGGTATTCATTTTTCATATCGGTAAACAGATAAAGAAAATACTGCCCGACATTTCGCATTGATTCATACTTTAGTGTGCTTTCGTCAAACATTATGAAATTTCCGCCACCTGCCCACCACGAAAAGTAAAATGCGCCGACGTACCCCTGTTTCCAAGCCTTTTGGTAATATTCCATCTGACACTTTTCCCAATACTCGGGTGAATACTTATTCCATTGGTTCTCGGAAACATTTATTTCGCCTATATATAGCGGGACGTTGCTGTAAAGCTCGGCGGTTTCCGGCAGATAGGCACTGTTGGAGTACCAGTTGAAGCCGTGAAGATCTACGTCAAAATCGTTGTACTTATATGCGGTATACTGATAAAACATATCCTCGGTGGAAATCATCATATTCGGCATAGTTTCTCTGACACAGTCACGCATGGCGCAGAAAAATTTGCCGAAATTTTCCCACGTGGTGCCGTGCGTGTCATAGCAGTACATTCCGAGCTCGTCGTCATCCACCTCGGTTGCGCCGTTTTCAACCGTAAGGTCACAGATTATAACCACGTCCTGATAATATTTTATAATATCGTTGCAAACCGGTTTGATAAGGTTATTCATATAGGCTTCACGCGCTTCGTCCTTATAGTAAAACTGCAAGTAGCGATTGCGAATATCCTGCTCGGACAGACCGTCCCTCTTGGTGCCGTAGCCGAACCCCGTATGAGGCTGAAAAGAAAGCACTACCTTTAAATCGTACTTGCGCGCCAGATTGAGAAACGAAACAAGGTTTTTTCTGAATGTATCGCTGAGACCCGTAACATAACCTGTATTATGGTCAAAATGCATTCCTGCGAGACCGTTAAAAAGCCACATATTTACCGCATTAAAGCCCAACGCCTTTATATTGTAAAGGTCAACGGCAACGGAATTTTCGCTGTAAGCCGCGGCATGGTTCAAAAGCTCGTTATCCCCGAGGCTCCAGGCAAAGTCCATATTATGCTTTACCCAGTCAAGGTCCATACCGTACATAAAGCCATCTTCCGCAATAAGCTTTTCATATGCGTTGCGGTAGCCTGCCTTGGCATATGAAAAATCTTTTTCGGAGAAAACTCCCGCAGGATATTGGGCGCTCGCAGCGGCGG
>OGOZ01000318.1_pt1 | contig 34341 bp, 24 predicted proteins | sample 1552801 | NCBI WGS metagenome assembly OGOZ01 (sample SAMEA2580196, study PRJEB22360) | human gut metagenome | biome: human gut; feature: human-associated habitat; material: faeces | place: Denmark | collected 2008/2010 | reverse complement strand
CCATCTTACTTTTTAGGGACATTTACTGAATATCCCCAAATATCCGATTCTACAAGGGGGTATTTTGCCTTTTTGGACACCCTCCTTTCGTAATAACTCAATCCGGAGCTTAGATATCCAGATATTTTCCTTCCTTGTCAAAAGCGGCAAGGGCTGCATTTACAGAAGGGGTATCTTCTTTATAAGTGACTCCGAACCATTTAGCCGTTGTTTTCAGTACCCTTACATTGGCAATTTGATCCTTGATCATTTTATCCACTACTTTGGGAATATAAAATTCTGATCTCAGATTATCTTTGTTAGCCGGGTAAAATTCGACGAACTGTCTTTCGATTTCTTCGAAAATTTTAGGAGTAAAGGCCCAGAAATTCATAGATACCAGATCGTCGGCATTCAGTGTTTTTCCGGTCTCTTCGTCTTTGATGCTTCCGTCTGCCTGTCTGCCGATTTTCGTACATTCCGTAACGGCAGTCAGGTGGTGATGGCTGTCGGTTTCACAGATCCCTCGTGAAACAGTGCCGTTTTCCGATAGGGTAGAAGCCAGACGGTAACCGATCAGGCCGAACTCTTGGTCCGTTGCTTCGTTGGCCAGGAAATCGTGGGCTTTTACAAAAGCATCGCTACCGTAAAAATCATCGGCATTCAGGGCGGCAAAAGGTTCATCGATTACTTCTTTGGCACTCCAGATGGCGTGTGCCGTACCCCACGGCTTCTCGCGCTCGATGGGCGGCATTTCTCCCGGTAGTTTATCCATACTTTGATAGCAATAAGCGGTTTCTACCAGTCCTTCAGCATATTTCCCTACAAAATCGATAAATTCTTTGGCGAAACTTTCGCGGATAACGAAAACGATCTTATCGAATCCCGCATGAACTGCGTCATAAATGGTATAGTGCAGCAAAGCCTTCTGGTGCGGTCCGAGAGGAGTAATCTGTTTCAGACTTCCGAAACGGGAACCCATGCCGGCTGCCATCACTAAGAGTGTAGTTTTTCTTTTCATGATTATACTATTTTATAAGTGTCAGTGTTGTGAGCCGACAAAGTTATAAAAAGATTAAAGATTTAACCTAAAATTCATTTACGAATCTGTCGTTCCGGTCTGGTAAATTTTATTTCAGAGAGTCTCCGTGGTCGTGCTTATACCGGGTAAAAACCTCCATTGCTTCATATTCGGCCATACCCAAACGGTTGTACAAATCCGCTGTATTCCGGTTACGGTCTTCCGCCCGTTGCCAGAATTCACGCGGATCATCTCCCGGAAATGCCGGTCCGTTGTTTTGTGAACCGTGTTTGTAGATCGCTTTCCGTTTGATAGACAATTCTGCCGGACTGATCGGAACCGCCATGTCTACTTTTTCTACTTCCCATTCCATCCACGCGCCGCGATACCACCAGGTGTTACAATCTTTAAACCACTCGTCCCGGTCGATGATGTTGTAGGCACGGAGAATCGCATCCAGACAGACTCCGTGTGTCCCGTGCGGATCGGCTAAGTCACCCGCAGCATAGATCTGATGGGGTTGTACTTTCCGTAAAAGATCGACGATAATATCGACATCGGCTTGCGATAGCGGGTTCTTTTTCACTTTCCCGGTTTCATAGAAGGGGAGGTTCAGGAAGTGTACCCGTTCTTCAGGGACACCGATAAAACGGCAGGCTCCGCGGGCTTCTGCCCGGCGAAGGGCGGCCTTGAATTGCAATAGATACCGTGCTTCCTCGTCTCCCGGTTTGCGGTTAGCGATAGCTTGTTTTATTTGTAAAAATGCGTTTTCCATGGCCGGTAAATCCCCGTCCACCAGTTTAGTAAAAGAGGTGGCGATATCCATTTGCTGATAGATATAATCGTCGAAAACAGCGATGCTGCCCGAGGTTTGGTAAGCGACATGCACTTCGTGACCTTGTTCTACCAACCGGGCGAAAGTACCTCCCATAGAGATGACGTCGTCGTCTGGATGGGGACTGAAGATCAGGATTCGTTTAGGATAAGGATAGGCTCTTTCGGGACGGGTAGAATCATCTGCATTGGGTTTGCCTCCCGGCCAACCTGTAATGGTGTGTTGCAGGTCGTTGAATACCTGGATATTTACTTTATTGGCCGAACCGAAAGTCTTGATCAGATCGGTCATCCCATTGTCGATGTAGTCTTTGTTTTCTACTTTCAGGATCGGCTTTTTCACTTTCTGGCACAGCCAGATGACGGCTTTTCGGATCAGCTTGTCGTTCCATTGTACTTTGCTGACCAACCAGGGTTGATTGGCACGCGTCAGTTCTTCGGCTGCACTTTCGTCGATGACGAACTGTACGTTCGGATGTACTTGCAGAAAAGTGGCAGGGACAGCATCCGAAACACTACCTTCGACCGTAGCTTTGATGATAGAAGCTTTTTTCTCACCCCAAGCCAGGAGTATTACTTTCCGGGCTTTCATAATCGTACCCACTCCCATGGTAATGGCGCGGGACGGCACATTTTCCATGCCGCCGAAATCTCCTGCAGCATCCTTGATCGTCAGATCGTCTAAATATACCATCCGGGTTTTCGAAGTCAGCGGCGAACCGGGCTCGTTGAAACCGATGTGACCGTTGCTGCCGATGCCGAGGATTTGTATGTCCTGCGGATGCGCCTTGACAAAGTCGGTGTAGCGCGCGCACTCTGCGGCAAGGTCGGGCGCGAGTCCGTTGGGCAGGTGAGTGTTGGCGCGTTTGATGTCGATGTTGTCAAAGAAGTTGTGCGCCATAAAGTAAACGTAACTCTGGTCGCTTTTTTCGCCGAGCCCGACGTATTCGTCAAGGTTTACGCTGGTAGCGTCGGCAAAGGAAAGTTGCTTGTTGCGGAAGTATTCGGCGAGAATACGGTACATGCCGATAGGGGTGCTGCCGGTTGCAAGCCCCAGCGTGGGGTTCGGAGTGTTTCTGACGACTTCGGCAACCGTTTCGGCTGCCACGCGGCTCATTTCTTCGTAGGTGGAAACGACGATTACTTTCATTTGTAATGCTCCTTTTGTTTGTGTAATGTGGTGCAAACTAAACAAAAAGTCCACAACCGATGTGGTGGTGGACTTGAAGTCGATGTTTGCAAACAGTGGTAACTACAAGCACACACGAAGTTGAATTACTTAACTTCGTCTGCGTTGGCTTCTTCGGCAACAGTAGCCTCGACCGTCTTCTTGGTGCGCTTCTTGGCGGCAGGTTTTGTTTCAGCCGTGTCGGTAGCGGTGGTCTTTTTTGTGCCTTTCTTGCTCGTTGTTGCGGGAGCAGGATTTTTGGCGGCTTCCTTTGCTTTTTTAGCCTCGTTTCTCTTAGCCTTAATTGCAGCGTCTTCTTCGGCACGTCTTTGAGCGGCGGCCTTTTGTTCGGCTTGTTTCAAGGTCTTTGCGTCGACCTTAACGACAACGATACCTCTTTCGAGTTGTGACAACGCCTTGGCGATCTGACCCTTTTTGCGGTTAGCGGCGTTTTTGTGGATTACGTTCTTCTTGGCGGCTTCGTCAATCTGGCTGCTTGCAACGGGCAACAGGGACTTTGCAAGTTCCACGTTACCTTCGGCAATGGCTGCGTTAAACTTCTTAACGGCAGTTTGCATTTGAGAACGAATCATTTGATTTTGAAGTTTTTTCGTTGCAGTAACCTTAACTCTTTTAGCTGCAGATTTAATATTGGGCATTAGTATCTCCTTGAAATCATAGTACTACCACTAAATTTTGCTTAACTATATTACCACACTTTCTTTTTTTTAGCAACAGTTTTGCAACGTTTGCAAAAACTTTTTGTGCAAAAAACTGCTTTTGACCGCATGAAAGCACGCCATCACTTGTCGCGACGGGTTGCAATCATGCGAAGTATCCGTGAAAAGCGCGGTTTTGTGCCGTAGATGAGTACGCCGACGCGGTAAATCTTTGCCGAAAGCACGCCTATACCTGCGACCGAGGCGGCAAGTATGCCGACGGACAACTCGATTTGCCAGGCAGGTACAACGCTCATTGCTATGCGGGTAAACATCGCCATGGGGCTTGTAAACGGTATAAAACTGCACGCGACCATCAGCGTGCTGTCTACGTTGCCGCTTGTCACGCTGAACACGACAATCATAAACGCCGCAACGAAAATAAGCGTAATGGGCATTGCCGCCGTGTTGATGTCCTCGGGCTTGCCGACGGTGCTGCCTACCGCCCCGTACATAAAGGCATATATGAAGAAGCCGAGCACGAAGAACAGCAGCATGTACAGTACAAGTTCCAACGGCATATTGAACGCCGACGAAATCATTGCGTTGCCTTGCCAGTAGGTCTTGTTGAGGTTGTAGCACAGCACCGACGTGCCGAACACGCACAGAAGTTGCACGAAGCCTGCAATGCACCCCGCAATCACCTTACCGAACATCATCGGCGTGGTTTTTACGCTGGTAATAAGCAGTTCCATTGTGCGCGAGCCCTTTTCCGTGGCAACGCCGGTTGCGACCATCTGCCCGTACAGTATTATTACCATGTACAAAGCAAAAATCATTACGTACGTGTACAGGAAGTTGCTTGCCTGGTCCTTGCCGTAACTTACGGTGGTGCCGTCGATGGCGGACATTTGTTCGTATATCTCGGCAATTTGTTCTGACGTAAGGCCGCCTTGTTGCATTGCGCGATTGAGGTACAACGTCTGAAGCAGTGCGGTTACCGTCGGCTCGTCAATGTTGTACAGTGGTTTGTTGTTGACGTAGTAGGTAAATGTTTTCAGGTCGCCTGCAATTACCACGGCGCATTCCGCCCGTCCGCTTGTCACCGCGTCGCGTATGGATTCGGCGTTGTCGTCAGTTTCCTGCAGGGTGTAGCGGTCTGCAAACTGTTGCGACATTGCGGCAAGTACGGTGTTGTCGTCGGCATACACAAGCATTACGGGCTTTTCCTGCGGTTTGTCGCTGCCTATTGCTTCCGAAATACGCGGAAAAAACATCACCGCAACGATTGCAACAATAAGGAATATCGTAATGCCTACAAACAGTTTGTTTTTGTAGTAGTTGGCAAGCTCGAAGCCGAGAATGGTGCGGAATTGTTTCATTGTTGTCCCTCCTTGTCGGCTTTTTGGTGGTCGTCGCCTGCGTAGGACACAAAAATGTCGTTGAGTGACGGCTCGTAAATGCGCAGTTCGTCCACGGCGTAACGCTCGGTGACAAGGCGCATTGCAAGCGAGATGTCGGTGCCCTCGGGGAAGGTGAGCATTATTTCGTCGTCGGTGATACGCTCGCCGCGGTTAAGTTCGGCAATTATCTTTTGCGATTCGCCGCTTCGCACGACGAGTTTGTTGCGCGGATAACTGCGCTTAATATCCCTCAGGTCGCCGCTGAGTACTATTTTGCCGTTGTTGAGTACGGCTATGTCATCGCAAAACTCTTCGATGTAGTTCATCTGGTGACTGCTGAACAGTACTATTTTACCGTCGCTTATCACTTCGCTGACGATGTCCTTCAGCAGGAGCGCGTTTACAGGGTCAAGCCCCGAAAAGGGCTCGTCCAGCACTACGATGTCGGGATCGTGGCACAGGGCGGTTATCAGTTGAATTTTTTGCTGATTGCCCTTGCTCAGCGTTTCCAGGCGTTTGTCGCGGTAGTCGGACATGCCGAGTCGGTCAAGCCATTTGTCTACGGCAACTGCGGCTTCGCGCTTTGACATACCCTTAAGGCGCGCAAAATACACAAGTTGGTCAAAAATTTGCTTCTTCGGGTACAGTCCGCGCTCTTCCGGCAGGTAGCCGAATTTCACCTTTGCGTAGTCGATTGGCGCGCCGTCAAGCAGCACCTGTCCGCTGTCCGACGGAAATACGTTAAGCAGTATGCGGATGGCGGTGGTTTTGCCTGCGCCGTTTCTGCCGAGCAAGCCGCACGCGCGACCGCTTGTCGCCGTCAGCGAAACTTCGTCAAGCACCTGTTTTGCGCCGAAGCGTTTGCATATGTTCTGAAGAGATAGTTGCATTTTGTTCTCCGTATGGTTAATCGATGGTTTTATTGCTTTCAGCAAAATTTTTGTAAAGAGTTACGTCAAAAATGTCATGTTGAGCAAGCCTCCGGCGAAGTCGAATTTCAACTTTGTCGCGTAAATCAATCTGCTTTTACTGCTTTTTGTGTCGACTTTTTGCGTTGCACCGATATTTTTTATTATATCATACTTTACGTCGTTCGTGAAGTGGTAACGGGAAAAATGCGGAATTTACAAAAGTCCCTTGAAAAAGTTACGCTTTGTGCCGAAAAGTCGTTTGAAAAAGTTGCAATTTCGACAAAAACTCGCTTGAAAAATGCGAAATTTGCCAAAAGTCCCTTGAAAAAATCGAATGGGTGCAAAATTCGGTTGAAAAATCACCTGCCCTTTTTTTGTTTATGTTTTATTGTCTTTTGTTTTTATGAAAACAACAGATTGATAAAAAAATTATTTCTGCCTTGCGCAGGTTGACCGTTACAAATAAATTTGCTACAATTTAACAAAAGTTTCCGACGACAATCGGCGGTACGGGATATCGGGCGGCCCAGGTCGGCGACGAAAATACAAAGGAAAATGTTGACATGAGTAAAGCAGACGTAATTTTCAGACAAAACATGCGCCAAATCATAGACAACGGCGTATCGGACAAGGATCAGAACGTGCGCCCGCATTGGGCCGACGGCACGCCTGCGCACACGCAAAAAGTGTTTTGCATTGTCAACAGGTACAACCTTGCGGAAGAGTTTCCTGCAATTACTCTGCGCAAAACGGGTTTCAAAAACGCCGTTGACGAACTGTTGTGGATCTGGCAGAAGAAAAGCAACAACGTGCACGATCTGCACAGCCACATCTGGGACAGTTGGGCGGACGAAACGGGCAGTATCGGCAAGGCATACGGCTACCAACTGGGGGTAAAACATCGTTACCCCGAGGGTGACTTCGACCAGGTTGACCGCGTGCTGTACGACCTTAAAAACAACCCTGCCAGCCGTCGCATAATTACCAACATTTACGTGCATGCCGATCTGTCGGAAATGCACCTGTATCCTTGCGCATATTCGGTTACGTTCAATGTGACAAACGGACGGCTTAACGCCATACTCAACCAGCGCAGCAACGATATGGCTGTTGCCAACAACTGGAACGTGGTGCAGTACGCCGTACTTGTGCACATGCTTGCGCAGGTAAGCGGGTTGCAGGTGGGAGAGTTGGTGCACGTCATTGCCGACGCGCATATTTACGACAGACACATTCCTCAGGTGGAACGTATGCTTTGCGGCACCGAGCACCCCGCGCCGAAACTGTGGATAAACCCCGACGTGAAGAATTTTTACGACTTTACCGTGGACGACTTCCGTCTGGACGACTACGAGTACGAACCGTTTGCCGAACGTTTCGAAGTGGCAATTTAGCAAGGAGTGCGCAATATGAAAGCAATTGTTGCCGTAGACAGCAAGTGGGGTATTGGCAAAAACAACGGTTTGTTGTTTCGTCTGCCCAAGGATATGGCTTTTTTTAAGCAGACGACGACGGGCAAGGTTATTGTAATGGGTGCAAACACCTTTCTCAGTTTCCCTTGTGGCGCATTGCCCAACCGCACAAACATCGTGCTGGACGACAAGGGGCGCAACTTCGAGGGTGCAACTGTCGTTACGTCGCTTGACGCGCTGCTGCAAACCGTGGCAAATTACAACGCGGACGACGTGTTTGTGGTGGGTGGAGCAAGCGTGTACAAACTTATGTTGCCCTACTGCAGCGAGGCGTATGTCACCAAAGTGCAAGCCGACGGCGGCGCGGAAGTGTTTTTCCCAAACCTTGACGAGATGCCCGACTGGAAACTTGCCCGGCAGAGCGAAGAAGTGGAGGATAACGGTTTTATGTTACGATTTTGTACATACGTATGCAAAAATTCGTAACAAGAAACTGTAATTTTTACCTGAAATATTGACATTTGTCGCGAAGTGTGTTATTCTACCAGCAACAAAAAGTCTGTGTTTGTCGCAAAACACGATTGCGAAAGCGCGGATTTGTAGAGGAGGCTTACAATGGAACTGTTGAATACCGTATTTTTTGATTCGACCAAACTTGCTTTCGGGCTGGGAGCGTTGTTTGTAATTCTCGGTGTGTGCTTGCTGTGGTTCGGCATTGTTGAACGTCGTCAGATCAACCGCAGAATTAAAAAGGAAAATGAACAAAATCTTGCTTCGCTAAATAATGAAGCCGACGAAGCGGAGAGTGCAAACGCCGTTGCAGCTGTTGCGGAAGCAATAGAGGAATGCGAGGACGGTTTTGCTGTGGGCAACGAAACAATCGTTGACGAAAGCGGTGCTGAAACGACGGTTGAGGAAATCGTGGAAGAAGTTGCCGACGAACCTGCCGAAGAAGAAAACATCGGCGTAAGCGTTGCCGAAGCACACGAAAGCATGACCGACGAGGCTGCGGAAAGCATGGTAATTGTGGCAAGCGGAACTTCCTCGCCGACAACCGGCAGGAAGGCGGTCGTAAACATCGACACTATTTCGGCAAACTTCAACGACGGCGACACCGTGGACCTTGACGCTCTCAAAGAAAAGAAACTTGTCGCACGCAAAGAGACAGCCGTCAAAATTCTGGCGCGCGGCAGACTGAACAAGCAACTGAACGTCGTTGCCAACGACTTTTCGGCGGACGCGGTGAAGATGATTTGCTTGACGGGCGGCACCGCAACCAGAGTGTAGTAAGCAAAAATACATATGACTTTACAAAGGCGACGAAGCAGCACTTCGTCGCCTTTGTTTTTGTAAAACTGTCGTAACGGCTTCGACAATAAGTAAATTAACTTGCGACAGTAAACAGATTAAATTTTTAATACTTCCGTCGATGTAAAAAATTACTGATTCTTGTTAGTCAACCGTCTGGAAATGGCGCGTGAAAGTTCGCGCGAGGCGTTGGTGTGGGGGTGTCCCGGGTCGGTGACCATGTAAATGCACCTTTGCGGCATTTCCTTTTCCGTCTGTACCTTAAACACTTCGCCGCGTTGCATCGCCGCGCGTGCCATGTCCTCCGGCACAAAACCTATGCCGAAGTTGTGCGCGATAAGGGGTGTCAGCAGGTCTGCGCTGTCCGCCTCGATGTCGGGCGAAACGGTAATATCGTTTGCCGCAAAAAAGTCGTCGATAAACTGCCGTAGTTGCATGCTGTGCCGTACCGAAACAAACGGATAGCGGCTTACTTCTTTAAGACTTATCGTGCGCCCTTTAAGCCCCGTAAACTTGTTTCCTGCAATAAGTATGTCGCTGAAAACTCCCACGTTTCTGGCGTTAAGTTGCGCGGGTATTTTGCAGGGAGAGGACACGAAGGCTATGTCGAAAATTCCGTTTTTCAATTTTTCCACCGTGCCGTTGCTCGAACCGGTGTTTATCTTTATTTTTATGCCCGGGTGCTGCATGCGGAATTCGTCCATTACGTTGTACAAAAAGCCGTACAGCGCGGTGACGGTGGTGCCTACGTACACGGTGCCGCTTTCGGCATTTACCGCCTGCATTACTTCCTCTTCGCCTTTGTTGAGTTGACTTTGCGCAATTCTGACGTACTCGAACAACGTTTCGCCCTCTTTGGTAAATTCTACTCCGTTTTTGTTGCGCACAAACAGTTTGCACCCCAGCTCGCTTTCCATGCTTTGTACCACGCGCGACACGGCAGGCTGGCTGGAATGCAGTTCCGTTGCCGCCTTGGATATGTTTTTGTGTTTACCCACGTAGTAAAATATTTTGTAGTATTCGTAGTTCATTGTACCGCCCCACATATGTGTTTTTGCTATGTCTGATATGCCATATTATCATTGTACATTATACCACAACGGGTGTATAATACAAGTACTGGTGAAGATTTTACTTTGTAAAAAACAAATAAAAAACAAAAAATCGCTTTGTTTTCCGTCGGATGTCGCAAAGTGCGTTAAAAACATCACTGATTGCTACAATCCGACGTGTTTATAGCGGCAATATCCACTTAAAACAATCGGGTTTTCAATGTCGCTTGTAAACGGCTTGTCATCGTTTTACATGCAAAAACGTCCGGTGACATGTACGGAAAACCTGTGTGACTTTGATGGAGGTACATATGGATTACAATGATATTTCGCTTAAAAAGCACGCCGAATGGCGCGGAAAAATCGAAACGGTCTGCCGTGTGCCCGTAGACAGCAACGAAGCACTGTCGGTGGCGTACACTCCGGGCGTTGCCGAACCTTGCCTGGCAATCAGGGACGACATAAACAAGTCGTTTGAACTTACTCGTCGCTGGAATACCGTCCCCGTCATTACCGACGGCACGGCGATACTCGGGCTTGGCGACATCGGCCCCGAGGCAGGCATGCCCGTCATGGAAGGCAAATGCGCGCTGTTCAAAGCATACGGCGACGTTGACGCTTATCCGCTGTGCATCAAGTCCAAGGATACCGAAGAAATCATTCGCACGATAAAGCTGTTGTCCGGATCGTTCGGCGGCATAAATCTCGAGGACATCTCGGCGCCGAGGTGCTTCGAAATCGAAACCCGACTGAAGCAGGAACTGGACATCCCCGTGTTTCACGACGATCAGCACGGCACGGCAATTGTCATGACCGCTGCGCTTATCAACGCTCTTAAACTGGCAGGCAAACGTAAAGAGGACATCAAGGTCGTCATCAACGGCGCGGGCGCGGCAGGCATTTCCATCGCAAAGTTTTTCATGGCAACAGGCGTCAGGGACGTTACTTTGTGCGATCGCAGAGGCATTGTGTGTCAGGGCGAAGCGTGGCTCAACACCGCGCAGGAAAAGGTGGCGGAAGTTACCGACATTTGTCACAAACACGGAACTCTTGCCGACGCAATGAAGGGCGCGGATGTTTTTGTAGGCGTGTCGGGCCCGCACTGCGTAACCAAAGAAATGGTTGCCTCTATGGCGGACAAGGCAATCCTGTTCCCCTGTGCAAACCCCGTACCGGAAATCGAGTACGACGATGCCAGGGCGGCAGGCGCGTTTGTGGTGGGCACAGGTTCGTCCGAGCACCCCAATCAGATAAACAACGTGCTTGTTTTCCCGGGACTTTTCCGCGGCGCGCTGGACGTCAGGGCAAGCACCGTCAACACCGAAATGATGCTTGCCGCCGCAAAGGGCATTGCCGTGTGTGTGCCCGACAGCGAACTTACGCCCGAGCACATTTTGCCCTACGCATTCGACAAAAACGCGCACAAAGCCGTTGCCGAAGCCGTTGCGAAAGCGGCAATAGAAACAGGTGTGTCCAAATTGTACAAAAAGTAAAATCAGGTCTTTACAAAAGACAAATTTTGTCGTATAATGGCGTTTCATCGTTTGTCGTGCGTGTTGCGGCGCGATGTCGCAATGCGTGCGTCGGATGATGTGCGCGAAAATAGAACATGTAAAAAGGTGTATGTATGAAAAAATCAGTACAAGTAATCTCGACAATTATTGTTTTGTGCGTGGCTTTTGCTGCACTCTTCACGCTGGTCGGTTGCGCCAAACAGGATGAGTACAGCTGGACGGTCAGGGGCGACGACGGCGACATCAGGGCGTACTACTCCGACAACGGTAAGTACGGCTTTGTTCTCAATATCGAAGGCAAAGGCAAGTTGCCCGACTACGCCGCCTACAAGGATGCCCCATGGTATGTGAAAAACGGCAGAATTACCGAGATCCGCATTTCCGACGGTATTACGGCAATCGGCGCAAACACATTCAGCGGTGTCAGGACGGACATGGTAATTGTTCCGAAAACCGTCAAAACAATCGGCGCAAACGCGTTTGGCGAGGACGTGACGTTGTGCGTGTACGGCGAAGTGTCCGTTGCCGGACAAAACAAAGTGCTTCTGTACAGCGAAAAAGCCCCGAGCGTTGACGGTGTCTACTGGCATCTTCGCGACGGCAAACCCGTGGTGTGGCAGACAATTAAAGTACTGTTTATCGGTAACAGTTTTACTTTTTACAGCGACATTCCGTCGTTGTTTGCAAAAATCGCAATCGGTGCCGGTCAAAGCGTAGATGTCGACAGTGTTACTCAAGGCGCGTGGACTTTGACGAAATTTGCCGATGTAAATGATGAAAAAGGCAAGGAAGTCGATGACAAATTGCACGCAAATCAGTACGACATAATCGTGTTGCAGGACCAAAGCACCCGACCGCTTGACAACAACAGCGGTTTTGTGTCCGGCGTCAAAGCCATGCGCGACAAAATCAAGGCAACGCAGAAAAACTGCAAAATTTATCTGTACTCGACATGGGGTTACGAAGAAGCGGCCAAGACAGCCAAAACAACAATTGTCGGGTTGGAAGCACAAATCCGCAAGGCATACGAAGACGTTGCTTCGCAAATTTCTGCGGCAGGTGTGTGTCAGGTCGGACAGGCGTTCAGCAAGGTTTACACCGAGCACGCCGACAACACAATCGACCTGTACTATTCCGACGACAAGCACCCGTCCTACGCAGGTTCCTACTTGTCCGCATGCGTACACGTGGCAACGTTGCTGGGTATCGACCCCAGCACGTCCACATTCAACGACGGACCTGTATACAGTGAAAAATACACAGAAGCCGACTACAAAAAATTTAACGAAAGCATGGCAACCATCCTTAAACAGGCTGCCTACGACGTAGTGTTTAATTGACGTTGACTTTGCGCGCGTGCGCGTGTATAATCTAATCGGATTTGCTACTTGAGCGGTAGTAACATAAAAAATTCAGGAGGAACACCAATGAAGAAACACTTAGTGGCAACATTGCTTGTTGCGGTTATGTGTTTGTTGACGCTTTCGGCGTGCTCGGTTGTGGCAGGGCTGGAAAACGACGTAAACATTACGCTGAACGTCAACGGAAACGCGTTGGACGGCAACTACGTCGTCAACACGTTCAACAATGCCATCGTTCCCGTTCCCGAAGCACCCAAAGGTGATGTATTTTTGGGCTGGACGGCAGACAAGGACTGGCAAAACAAGGACATCGCCGACGTGGCGTTGTCGCAAAACAAAGGTCTTATCCGTTACGACGACGTAAAGGACTACGCCGTTGACGGTAAAATTACGCTGTATGCAGTGTTTGGCGTGCAACCTCGTCACGACATCGCCGTTGCTTGGTACGACAAGGAAAAGACATCCGGTCTCAATCAGGGCGTAATGGACGAATTTCTGACCGCGCTTAAAGCATTTTTGACAACACAGGGCTACACACCCGACAGCATGGACATCGTGGTGCGCGGTTATGCAGGTAACGTCGGTCCCACTTGCGGAGCAATTATGGACGACGGCGACATCGACATCATGGTCGGATGGGCTGCGGCAAGCAATATTGAAGGCACGGGCGGCATGAAGCGTGGCGTTGACTTCCTGCAAAACTACGGCAACATCAAGCTGACAGGCGCAAGCAAAGCGCGTTACACCGCAAAACTCAGCGACAGCGAAGTTGCAAACAAGGTTTACCAGTGGATTTTGTCCACCTACGCAGGCGAAGGCGGCGCAACCAAGGATTACGATGTGGCAGATACGCCGGTAGTACCCGATCCCGATCCGACACCCGACCCCGGCGACATAGTAATCACCGACAATACATTGGTTGTTTCCGTATGGAACAAACCCGACGGTTCGTGGATAAGCACCGAACAATTGGAAAAACTTAAAACAGACTTTGCCGCATACCTTACCGAGCACAAAGTTGACGTAAGTACGCTTAACATTACATGGCGCGTTGAAGAAGATACGACAAACGTTGCGGCATTGGTTGCTTCCGTTAAAGCGGCAGGCGACGTTGACTTCGTTCTTGCTTGCGGCAACAACGTCAACAGCAGCGGCAACCTTGAAAACCTCGAAAAGATTGCTGTTCCCGATGGTACTTATATGACTGCAGGCAGAATGATTGCCGTGCTTAACAAGGACAATCCTCGCCAACTGGCAAAGATTTTGTGGGAGTTCGTGAGCGGTACCAAGTTCCCCGAAGCGGAAACTCCCGTAGATCCCGATCCTACGCCTACACCGGATCCTGAGCCCACTCCTGACACAAGCGTCGATTACGGCAAAAAATTGACAGTATCTATCTGGAACAATACCAAGGGCGGATGGATTACCGAAGAACAAATCGCTAAACTCAAGACGGACTTCGAGGCGTACCTTACGGAAAAGGGATTGGATGTATCGACTCTTTCAATTACGTGGCGTGTCGAAACGGACGTTACCAACGTTGCAGCTCTTGTTGCTGCTGTAAACGCTGCCGGCGACGTAGACTTTGTACTTGCCTGCGGTAAAAACGTAAACAGCGATGGCAACCTTACAAACCTTGAAAAACTACAGATTGCCGAAAGCCCCTACATGGCTGCCAACAGATACATCGCCGTGCTTAACAAGGACAATCCTCGCTTGCTTGCCAAAGTTCTGTACAAGTTTATCAGCGGACAGGATTATCCCGAATCCGACACAGCACTTACCATTACGGACAAAGAATTGACCGTATCGATTTGGAACAATAAAAAGGGTGAATGGATTACTACCGAACAAATCGACAAACTTAAGGCTGATTTCGAATCGTATCTGACAAGTAAAGGCGTTGACCTTACTACGATTACAATCAACTGGAAAGTCGAAACCGATGTTACAAACGTCGCTGCTCTTGTAAATTCCGTCAATAATTCGGAAAAAACGGTTGACTTTGTGCTTGCTTGCGGAAATAACGTAAACAGCGACGGAAATCTTACCAATCTTGAAAAAATCAAGTTCGGTTCTACAGACTACATGAAGGACGGTAGATTTATCGCTTTGTTGCATAAGGATAAACCCAATCAACTTGCAACGCTTTTGTGGCAGTTTATGTACGAACAAGTGTTCGTCGCTTCCACCCAAGGAGGTGCTGAATAATGAATACCAAAGCTAAACTTCTTAAGGCGGCGGCAATTTGCAGTTACGTATTTACTGCACTGTGGTTTGTTGTTGCTGCATGCTTCTTTGCGCTGTCAAACAATCTGTACTGGCTGTTTGCGGTGTTTGCGCTTATCACGCTGTACGACGGTTTCGTGATTATGTCAATCCGCGACAACATGAATAGCGCGGAATTTAACGAAAAGCAAAACATAACGTTGCTTGTGTGCGGAATTTTGTGCGTGCTGTCACCTGTTTCGCTTGTGCTGTGCGAAATTGCATATCTGGGCAAATTTGAAGATAAAATTGTCTCCGACAAAATCGCGACGGCAACGACAGCAGAAACGACAGCCGAAACAACTAAAAAGGCATTTTTCCGCAAGCCGTCCTTCATTGTGATGTGCTGTGCACTGGTGGCAATTTTCCTGTTTTCCTTTGCGGCGATGTGCTTCGAAACGTCGGGCTTCAGCGTAAGCGTAAGTGACTTCACGCTGACCAGAGAAATGACTCTGTCCTACAATGAAGGCAAAATCCACGGCAAACAGTACGTAATCGGCGAGGAAACCGACGTGGACGGCAACGTCAACATCGGCAGTTACGCCGTAACGATGTATGTGCCAAACACCGCCACAGAAGAAAATCCCGCGCCCGTTGTGTTTGTTTTGCCCGGCTTTACGCGTACAAAGGCGACAATGGCGCAGTACTGCATCGAACTTTCTCGCAGAGGCGCGGTGGTGTTTACGCTTGACCCCGGCGCGCAAGGTTCTACCACGGCAAACTCGACGGCAGGCGCAAACGGCGTAGAGTACCTTGTACAATACGTGTACAACAACAGCGACGACTTCAAGTTCTGCGACAAAAACCGCTTCGGCGCAATCGGTCACTCGGCAGGCGGCGGCAACGTAATCACGTTGGCTGCCGACATGGCGGGCGACAGTTACCAGAATAGTATTATCAAGGCTGTGTACAACAGCGGTTACATCAAGATTTCCGCAGCGAACAAGTTTGCCAAACTCAACTGCAACGCGGCAATGTCCTACGCCTACTACGACGAGGGCGCATTCCGCTACCAGACGGATACAACGGCGGTGGAAGTAATCTCCAAACGCTTTATCAACGAAGTTGCAGGCTCTGCCGAAAAATACGACACTGTAGAGTGGGACAAGGATTACGGAGACATGACAAACGGTACCTACCGCGTCGTTCACCGCGAACTTATCAACCACTGCTTCGAAATGTACGACGCGCTGAGCATTGCCAACACTATCGACTTCTTCAACCGCAGCCTTGCAATGGGTTCCGGATTGAGCAACGACTCGCAAATCTGGTTCGGTAAGGAATTTTTCAACGGCTTGTCGCTGGCGGCGGCGTTTACGTTTGTCCTTGCTCTTTGCGGTGTGCTGATGAATACGCCTTTCTTCGCAACGCTTAAAAACGGTGGCAAAGCCAAGGCTGCCGAAGGCGCAGGAGCAGAAGTTGCGGCGTTGCAGACGGAAGTTCAACCGCTTGTTACGCCTGTGTCCAACAGCATTGCTCACAAGGTAATTTTGTGGTCGACGATGATTCTGACGGCGATTATCGCCTGCCTGGACTACATTCCGCTGGCAAACCTGTCCATCGAAGTGTTCCCCGTAAGCAACCTTGCAAGCGTGTTTACGTATGTGTTCCCAGCACGTATGATCAACGCAATTTTGTTGTGGGCGCTTATCAACGGCGCAATCGGACTGGTGATTTTCTTTGCGACTACCGCACTGGAAAACCTGTACGAGTACATCGTGTTCAAGACTAAGGGTACAACTCCGCATTACGACTGGAGCAAGTTCGAAGCAATCAAAATTCGCGGAAACGGCTGGAAAAACGTACTGTTTAACGTGCTTAAAACACTGCTGTTGCCCGTAATTTTCTTCGGCTCGTTCTACTTCCTTGTACAACTTACCTACTGGTGCTTCCATCAGGACTTCCGCTTTATGCTTGTTTCGGCGGCTCCGCTCAACGCAAGAATGTTTGTGACAATGCTCGAGTACGCGCCCATCATCTTCGTATTCTACATCAGCAACTCTATCCGCGTAAATTGCAGCATCGGCAGAGAAGGCTGGAAGGAATGGAAGGTTATGCTTGTAGGCGCGCTGGCAAACAGCCTTGGCTTAGCGTTTATTCTGCTTATCAACTACGTGTGCTACTTCGTGACCGGCACCCCGTACTACGGCTACTGGGGCAACAACAACGAAGTTTGGCTGTTTGTCAACATGGTGTTCGGCTTGGTTGTAATGATGTTCCTGTTGCCCATCTTCAACAGAATTTTCTACAAACAGACCGGCAACGTGTGGGTAGGAGCAATCACCTGCTGCCTGATCTTCATCATGATGACAATTTCGGCGTCGGTGTCCTACATTCCTCTGTACTGAGTTTTGCACGCCGCGCGGAAGTAGCGTAATATTGCCGCGTGTCGTCAAAAAATCAATACGTATATTGAATTTTAATACAAAAACGTCTGTATTCCGCTTGGAATACAGACGTTTTTTTTGTGTCAAAACTTTTTTTTTCGATTGTCATCACCAACAAACCGAAAATGTTTTTCCTTGTCTTGTATGGGATTGTTTGCTCAATACTGATTTCGTTACAGTTTCAGAAAGCCGTCGATAAAGGCATTGGGGAAAACAAAGTTCTTCTGTCCTGCGGCAAAACTTACGGTAAGGTACTTTTTTGTCTTGTCCAATTTCGTTACGGTGCCTTGCCCGAACGTTTTGTGTGTTACCGTCGTGCCTGTCGTAACGGGGGCGAGTATCGTTGTCCAGTCGGGTTTTGCAGGATCGGCAATCTTTGCAATCGTGCTTGCGGTTTGTGCCGCACCCGGTGTTTGAACAGTTGTTCCGTTTTGCGCATGTGTGCCGCTTTCTGTCGTTAAATTGTCGTTAGCAGTGTGTTCTGCGCTGCTTGTCGTTGTCGTTTCGTTGTCTTGCTGCAAAATTATTTTTTCAAACGAGGTCAGGCTTGCCTGTTGTTTGCCGTACAGCGCTTCGTATTCTTCGCGTCGCAATACGGTATCCCAACCGCCGACGGCTTCGCCCTCGTGTTTGTCAATGCCTGTGTAGGACAGGCTGGCATTTTCGTATTTGCGGAAGCCGAATATACCCTGATTCATTTTTTCGGAATCGAACAAGCCTATCGAACAGAGCACGTCAAAGTCCTTTACAGTCAAGCCCGTAACCTTGCGGAAAAGTTCCGGCTCGATTTGCGTAATCACGTCCTTTATTGTCTGTTCGCGGTAGTCGGTAAGGTACATAAAGGCAGGTATGCGCGCGGCAAGTTTAAGCAGGTTTTCCTGCACCTGCTTGCGCAGCGATTTTGTCTGTTTTTCTTCGTCGGTCAGTTCTCTCTTTTGTTCGGGCGTGATGTTGTCGCCATGTTCCTTCTTGATTTTCTTTATCTTTTCCGAGCGGTTTATTATGGTTTGTATTTCGGTGTTAAGGCTGCGAAAACCTTCTATGCGCATAAGTGCGTCCAATGCTTCGGGGCTTTTTTGCAGTTTCCGCAGGGTGTCGTTGTCCACGTGCACAAGCAGTGCGGTTTGCCAGCGTTTGGCAAGCAATGTTGCCGACGTTCCTGCGTAGGTGATGTCCAGTATGTCCTGCGCGTCAATGCGGTTCATCGACGAGCCGTCAAACGCCAGCACGGGCAGGAATGAAATGAAGTCGCGCACTTTTTGTTCGGGGCTGGTTTCGTCCACTTTAAGTCTGCACGAGTAGTCGCTTATCTGGTGCAATGCACGCTCGAGCGCAAAGTCGAATATGTAACATTCCTGCTTGATTACTTCCCTGTTGCCGTGTTCGTCCACAGTTTCCCATGGGGATTGCACGCGGAACGCCGTCTGGAAGTATGTTTCGGGCGAATTGAGATTGCGCAGCATAAACACGCCTGCCCACGGTCGCACGGTAACGCCTGTTGTAAGTTTGCCGCAGGACAGCGTAATTGTTTTTGTTTTAAGCGGGTCGCCCATTGCCGCAAGCACAGGCGCAAGCGCGTCAAGCCCTATGCCTGCCTTTGCACCTGCGCACACAATCACCTTGTAGTCGTCAAAAAACGTGTTTTGCTTTTGCCGTAGCAGGTTGTACATGGCGTAGCAACTTGCCACGTTCGGCAAAAACCACAATGTATGCGACAACACGTTAAGCAAAGTGGTGTCGCTGTAGGGCATCGGCGGACGTTCCGCACCCAGTTTCAACCCGTCCACGGGCATGTAGTTGCCCTGTATCATGCGCAGCCACTTCTGTACGTCGTCCTCGTACACAAATCGTGCCGTTTCGGGCTTGCCCTTTTCGGCAAGTTCCGCGCGGAAAAACTCGTTGATGTCAAATTCGTCGTAGCCCTCGTTTATTGCAACGTTGGCGGTTAAGCTGTCGGGGACCTTGTAGGTGAGCATTACCATTTTCGGCAATGCGGCGTAGGGGTTTGCGCCCTCGCCTTTCCAGTTTTCTTTGGCGTTTTGCTCGTCGCTGTACGTCCAATTGAACACCTGGTCTTCCAGAAATTCGCCCGAGTTTAGCGCACGGAATGGCGTGCCCGACAGGTACAGGTAGTGGAACGCCGTAATCGGAAGAAAGGTTTCGTTTATCGCGTTGCCGGCTTCTTCCTTCTGGTACTTTTCAGGGTCGAAGTCGTCGTTTTCTTCGTCAAACTTTTCAAACAGATTTTTTGCGTTTTCGCGCCATGCGCCGTAGTGGTATTCGTCAAATACAACCAGGTCCCAGTTGGTGGCGTGTATAAATTCATTTTTGGCTTTTATGCCGCCTGCTTCGTTGGTGCCCAAGAGGTCCTGAAAGGAACCAAACACTACAACGGGCTTGGTCTGGTCGCACGCGGCATACTGCTCGTCCAGTTTGCGTGCGTCAAACCTTGCTTCCTTGTTGGATACAAACTGCCACCCGTCAAAGTCCGCGTGTCGGCAAAGGTCTTCCTGCCAGGCAGATTCCACAGCAGGCTTGAATGTAAGCACAAGTATCTTTCTTGCGCCCATTTGCCTTGCCAGTTGGTAGGTGGCAAACGTCTTACCGAAGCGCATTTTTGCATTCCACAAAAACTTTGGCGGATGGGTATTATCTTCCGCTTTCGCCTGCTTAAAGTAGTTTAGTGTCATCTCTACAGCGGCTTTCTGCTCATTTCGCATGGCAAACGTCCACGTGCGTTGTCCGTCCATTCGTTTGCCCGTGCGCAGTTCCGTAATGGCGGCAAGTACGTCGCTTTCGGTGCAGGCAAACCATTCGTTGCGGTCTGCGCCTGCCTTAAGTTGGGCAAAGCCTTTGCGCCGTAATATGCGGTGTACGTCCTTGTCGGTAAAGCAGGTTCCGTCGCTGCGCATTGCAGATTCCTTCAGCAAAACCTTGCAGTTCAACGCCGCCGTATGCAACTGTTCTCGTATGCGCTTGTCCACGTCGGCGCGGTCGGTGTAGCCAACCTTTATGTATCCGTCGTGGTCCGTTACGCCGGGCAGGCAGTAGCAGTAGATTGTGGGCACAACGGCAGGTCGATTGTGCAAAATGTCCGACAGACTTATGTTGTTTGCCATATGTTAATCTCCCATTGGCTTTATCATGCTTTCGATAAAATCTATTTCTTCTCGCGTAAGGTTGTACTTGGCGTACAGTTCCTCGTCTGTCCACGGCTTGGAAAAGTCTTGCATTGGAATTAAAGCAAAAGATTCTCTCGAAATATTAAGAGAGTGCCGATTGTAAAACAATAGTGCTCTGAAAAATTTTGTCTTAATATACGACAAGCAATTGTGCGTTTGCTCGGACGAATCAAAGCCACCTATTTGCAAAAACGTTTCGGTGCAAATTTCATTAGGTTTGGCTTCTACAATTTCCGGTGGTACGGTTGATGTTGTCATATACGCCTTGGAAAAGAATAATTTATATTTGCTTAGATTTCCGTCTTTATCTTCGTTCGGATCTAAATATACGTAGCCTATTGTTCTCTTCGCGCCGCCTTTAATGCCCTTAACTCCAAAGATTTTATTTTTGTTTAATTCAAAAGTGAAACTTAAGTCGGCAGATGGATATTTTTCAGGATTATTAAATAAATCTGCCGAAAATCCATAAGGGTTTCTGGTTGATACAATTTCGCTAAAACGGTCGCCGTTGCTTGTTTTTTCAATAATAGAAATTTGTCGGTAATCTCTGATTACTGTGTTTGTTAAATCAGTTTGCAAAAATCTTTCTGAGTAAATGACATCCTGGTTGAGTGGTTTATAATAATAATGAACCGGACCATTGTATTCTTTTGACCACAGAAAATAATTTACGCCACCATCAAGATGTATTCCGGAAAAACATTCTTGAGCATCTTCGTAGTCGAAAATGTAATTGATGTGAGTGTCCTTTATCATTCGCGCTCTGAACTCTTGTAAACCCTTTCCTCCTTTCATCCAACGAGATGGCACAATCATTGAGATAAATCGTGCCGTTAATTTTTTTGCTTGTTCTACAAATAAATGATAAATAGGTCTTGCGCTATCACCGGTGCCACCGCCGTCGGATAGTTGATATGGTGGGTTAGAAATAATGACATCAAACTTCATGTTAAAAATTTTCTCCGGATTGTCGGTGTGTATAAATTCATAAGCATGGGTCTCTTTTTCAACGCCACGGTCATATGAACTATTTGCCCCGCAATACAAACAGGTAGCCTTTTGCTTGCCTTTTTCATCTGTGGTGATTCTGCCCCATTTGTGTTCCGTCCTGCGGTAGCGCACATTGCCTTCGGAGTTGTCAAACAGGCTTACCGAGTAGCGGCTGTTGGGATACTTGGAACAGTACAAACTGCGCCGCGACAACAGGCTTGTCAGTTCGGTTATGGCAATGCCGTACAGTTGCTTGTGAAAAATGTGGTCTATCCGCTGCTGCAGGTCGGGTATTTTGTCGGCAAGCCCGACAATCAGGCGTTTGGCAATCTCGCGCAAAAACACGCCTGTTTTGCACGCATGGTCAAGAAACGTTGTGTTCGGGTCACAAAACAATTCCTGCGGCAACATGTCCAGCATTTGGTTTACCACGTCGGGCGGCGTAAAAACTTCGTCGTTGCTGAGGTTTGCCAGACAGGACAGCACGTCGGGCGTGTGTGCGGTTTTGTTTTTGTAAATTTTGTCAAAAAACGTTTCAGCCATTGTCTTGTACTCTCCTGTAATGTACGGGCGGATATTCGCACAGCGGCAGTGCCATGTATTCGTTGGTGGTGGGGTTTACGGTCAGATAGCGGCTTATGTCGTCGGGCACGTCAAGCAGCGACAGTTGCTTGTCTGTCGGTTTGTCGTTGGCTTTCAACAGCACGTCCAGACGAAAATCGCGGCGTTTAAGTTTTGTGCCGGCAACAAGACTCCATTCCGGAAAGACAATCGGTGTTTGGGTGTCTGCCTGGTTGTCGTCCACGCACATGAGGGTCAGCGCGTTGCCGCACAGTATGTTTTTGCCAAGTATGTATTTTACGGCGGCGCATGTGTCGTCTTTTACGGCTTTTTTGCAAATTGACTTGTATGCGGCAAACCATATGCCGTACAGGCGTGCGCGGCACTCGGCTACGTTGTCGGCAAGGATGTCCACGCCGTACATACTGCTTATTGCCAGCACCGAGTAACGCTCGAAGTCGTAGGGATTGCTTTTGTACAATTTGCGCACGGTGGCAAGTTTGCGGTTGGCAATTTCCGCAAGAAAGTTGCCGTTGCCGCATGCCGGCTCGAGAAAACGGCTGTCTATGCGGTCGCATTCCTGCGCGACAAGGTCGCACATTGCTTTTACTTCACGTTCGGCGGTAAACACTTCGCCGTGTGCCGCTACACGCTGTTTGGATTTTACCTGGGAAAATTTGTCCGTATTTTGCTGTTGCATGGGTATATTATATGTGCATTGCACATATTTGTCAATGTGCATTGCACATTTTGGTAGAATATAGCCGATGAACTACGGAAAATTTTTCAAACAAGCGCGTATAGGAAGCAAACTTACGCAACAATATGTAGCCGACAAGTTGCAGATACGGCAATCCAATGTCAGCGATTGGGAAAACGACGTTTCGCGCCCCGAGTACGAAAAATTGGTGGAATTGGCAAAGTTGTACCAGGTAAGCATTTACGATTTGCTGGGGGTTCCCGAAGAGGAACGATTTTGATAATCGCAAGAAGCGCAACAGTGCAACCAATAAATAAAGCAACCTACGTTGTCGCCGAAAAAACGGATAGCATTTTTTAAGTCACGAGATAGAATTATCTTCGTGGCTTTTTATGTGACAGGGCTTTGTCGTGTGCCGCTACTTGCCGAGTTGACGTGATTACGTTCATGCGGGTGGAACGACGGCAACAAAAAGTATCAATATCGACAAAAATATCATTTTGCATATTTACCTTGCCGTAAAAATTGTTTACAATGCAACGTGGTGGGTTTTGCCGGAAGAATAATGCCGAAAGCCACCCGAAAACCGTCAGAAAGGCAACAAAATCAATATTTACACACGGTTGCAAGCCTGCGCGGCGATGTGTTTGCGCGGCGGTGCAACCAAACGGAGCGTCGAAAATGGATATCAAACTTATTAAAAGCGCGGTAGAAGCGCATCGCGACGAAATTCTTGCTGCGGAACGCTACATCTGGAAACATCCCGAAACGGGCTACACCGAGTGGCAGACGTCGGCATACCTTGAAAATATCTTTGAAAACGTCGGTTACACACTGCACAAGGCGGGCAACATTCCCGGGTTTTACACCGACGTCGACACGGGCAGACCGGGACCGAAGGTGCTTATTCTGTGCGAGTTGGACGCGCTGTACGTGCCCAATCATGCCGAAGCGGTAAACGGCAACGCCCATGCCTGCGGACACCATGCTCAATGCGCGGCAATGGTGGGTATCGCGCTTGCGTTGAAGGAACCTCACGTGCTGGACGGTCTTAGCGGTTCCGTCCGTCTGTGCGCCGTGCCTGCTGAGGAAGAAATTCAGGCGGACTTCCGCGAAACGTTGCGCCGAAAGGGCATAATAAAGTATTACGGCGGCAAGGACGAATTTTTGCACCGCGGATACTTCGACGGCGTGGACATGGCGTTTATGTTCCACACCGGATCCGGCATGAAAAATCTGTTTGACGTGCATGCAGGCTGCAACGGCAACATTCAGAAACGATTTGTGTACCACGGTGTGGCTTCGCACGCAGGCGGCAGTCCGCAAAACGGCATAAACGCGCTGTATGCGGCAACGCTGTCGCTTAACGCAATCAACGCTCTGCGCGAAACCTTTGCCGACTACGACCACGTGCGCGTGCACCCGATTATTAACGAGGGCGGCAACTCCGTCAGCGTAATTCCGTCCAGTACGCAACTGGAAACGCTTATCCGCGGCAAATCGCTGGCGGTCATCGGCAAAACCAACGTCAAGGTTAACCGCGCAATCGCTTCGGGCGCACTGGCAATGGGCGCAACGGTTACAGTTACCGACCGTACGGGCGCGGCACCTCTCAACAACAGCCGCGAGTTGCGTTCCGTAATGGCGGAAGCCCTTGGCGAACTTGTCGGCGCGGACATGGTGCACGTTACGGAAAACTGGGGCGGCGCAAGCACGGATATGGGCGACCTTAGTTGCGTTATGCCGGTAATTCACCCTTATGTCGCAGGTGCAACGGGCAAAAGCCACGGCGACGACTACCGGATAAACGAACCGGACAAGGCTTGCGTGCTGTCGGCGGAAGCGCAGATAGCAGTGCTGACCAAGTTGTTGCAGGACGACGCGAAACTTGCAAAATACGTTGCGGAAAGTTACGTCGCCCCATACCCTGGCAAAGAGGCGTTTTTCGCCGAATGGGATAAGTTTATTTCCGACAAGGAACTTGTAATCTACGGCGAGGACGAAATTAAGGTAAAAATTTAGTTTGCCGCAGGCGGACTTTATTGTATAATAGAACTACCCTATTGCAAAAGGACGAAACAAATGCCGCAGATTGACGTAAAGGGACTTACAGTCACCTACATCGACAAAAAGAAAAACGAAACCGTCGCGATGGACAACCTTGACGCGGTTTTTCCGGCGGGCAAATTTTGCGTTGTGACGGGCGTTTCGGGGTGCGGCAAAAGCACTCTGCTCAAGGCAATCGGCGGATTGTTTGAGTTTGACGGACACATTTACATCGACGGTCTGGACGCCGACAACATACCCACAAAGAAACGAAATTTTGCATACGTATCGCAAAATTTCGATCTTTATCCGTCGCTGACGGTGTTTGACAACATCGCTTTTCCGCTTAACGTAATGCGCAAACGCAAGGAAGAAGTGGTTGCGGCGGTGACGGACATTGCCGACAAGCTGAATCTTACCGACTGTCTTACAAGGCTGCCGCGGCACCTTTCGGGCGGTCAGCAACAACGCGTTTCTCTTGCCCGCGCACTGGTCAAACGTCCCGACGTGTGCCTGTTTGACGAGCCGCTGAGCAACATCGACCCGTCTTTACGGCGCGAAATCCGCGGCTACATCCGTTCCGTTACGTCGGCAATGGGGTGCACCTGCATTTACGTCACGCACGACATGGCGGACATCACCGCGCTTGCCGACATAGTGTACGTAATCGCAGGCAAAAAAGTTGTATTTTGCGGTAACGTTACGGAATTTCTTGCATGCGGCGACAGTGCCGTAACCGCGGTCAGACAATCGGCAAAAGGGGGTTTCGGCAATGAAGATTAAACGTGCCGCAACCGACTTTACCCCCGACGGGCTTCCGCATACCCGTCCGCAGGTGTTCGTCGACTGTATTAAAATCCGCCACCGTTTGCTGTTTCGCCTCGGCGGCGTGCTGTTGCTGTTTGCTTTGCCGCTGGTGTGCCTGCTGCTTACGCACGATGTAACTCTTGCGACAATCGCTTCGCACACAGACGTTGCCGAAGAGGAAAGGCTTCGGCAAATGTTTTCCGCCGATATGTACTTCCGTCTGTCGTACATCGTCGCCTACATTGTGCTGGGCGTAGGTATGGCAGGTACGGCAAGGGTAGTGCGCCAACTTGCTTGGGGCGAAGGCGTGTTTTTCCGTCGCGACTTCTTCGACGGTGTAAAACTGAACGGCGGCGCGTATGTCGTAGTGTTCGGATTGTGCGGCGTAACCCGTTTCATTTGTGCTTTTATGGACACCGCAACGGCGGCAAACACCGCAATGGAGGTGGTTAAATACATGCCGTCGGTTACCGCCGTAGTACTGCTTGCGCCTGTGGGGCTGCTGGTGCTCAATCAGGCAGTCGTGTACAAAAGCAAACTGCTGAAACTGACAAAAAACGCCTTTCTGATGTACATTAAGACGCTTCCGACAACCTTTGTCGGTACATTGTGCGCACTGTTGCCGTTCTTCGGCGTAACGCTGGTCGAAATGTTTGCCGTGCCGGTGTATGTCAAAGCGTTGTTTGTCGCGCTGTACGTGGCGTTGTTGTTGCCCCTTACGCAACTGGGCGAATTTTTGTACTGTAATATGCTTTTCGACAGGTTTATCAATTCCGTTTCCCATCCGCAGATGGTGGACAAGGGCGTGTGGCGCAAAAACGATACCGCCGCGGATGTCGAAGGCAAAAATATGGACGACACGGCGCAAAAAAGATAAATAAAAAGGTCATTTCGGACAATTTTCGCCCGATGTGACCTTTTTTCGGTATCAAAAATGACAAAATATATCAACATAAATATTTACATTGACCTTTTGCACCTGTAAGATAATTGCGAGAGTAATACAACATCGTAATGCCGACAAAATCGGCGAGGAGGAACAATGAAACAACGTAAAGGGTTGATTGTCGTCGTGGCCGTTGTTTTTGTGCTTGTAATGTGTCTGCTGGGCGCATGCGACGTAAAAGGTTGTGACCACAAGTACGAAGCAAAGTACGACGAAACCAATCACTGGCAGGAATGTTTGCTCTGCCACGAGAAAAAGGACGTAGCGAAGCACGACATGACGGAAACGGTAGTTGCGCCCACATGCACGACAACGGGCTACACAACTCACAAGTGCAAGGGTTGCGGGTATGGTTTCAAGGATGGTGAAACGCCAATGGGTGCACACGACTACGAAACGAAGTTTGACGAAACAAGCCACTGGCAGGAATGCACGGCGTGCGGCGACAAAAAGGACGTTACCGCGCACACGATGAAAACGACTGTGGTCGCACCTACCTGCGCGGAAAGCGGTTACACACTGCACGCCTGCGAAGGCTGCAACTACAATTTTAAGGATACCGAAACGACGGCGGCGCATTCGCCCGAACATATTGCGGCGGTTGCGGCTACGCTTACGACCACGGGTAACGTCGAGCACTGGCGTTGCGCTTACTGCGGCAAAACGTTTGACGGCGAAGACTGCAAAAACGAAATAAACGCCGCTATTCCCAAAATCGCCAAGGTGATACTGCTTGCAGGTCAAAGCAACATGGTGGGACACAGCGTTGTCGGTAACATTGACTCGTCGCTGCTTGAAAAGTACAAGAAAGGCTTCGACAACGTCAAAATTTTGTTGTCGTGCAACCCCAACCAGACCAAGCCCGTTTCGTCCGACGACTTCGTGACGGTCAGGGCAGGCATGGGCAAACTTGCGGAAAAAGGCTACGAGTACTTCGGACCGGAACTGGGACTTGCCGAGTATCTTTCGGAAAACTACCCCGACGAAACGTTTTACCTGATTAAGGACGCTTCGGGCGCAACCACGCTCAATGCAAACTGGTATTCGCCGTCGTCGCTGGGACTTCTCGGCAAAACGGAACTGCCCGCAAAAAGCCTGTACACGCATCTGCTGGCTCAGGTGGAAAGGGGCATGGGCCTGCTTGCCGATGACGGAATAGACGCGCGTATCGTTTCGCTGATGTGGATGCAGGGCGAAAGCGACTCGCATAATATGCTTAACGCCAACAGGTACGGCACGCTGTGGAACAACTTTGTCAAGGACGTGAAAGGCGCGCTTGCCGACTACATCGACGGCACCGCAGGTCTGTCCACGATTGACGCAAGCATTACTAACCTCGACAGGTGGCAACAGCACGAGATAATCAACACCTACAAACAGGCGTACGCAACTATGTCTACAAAGGCGTACTTCTTTGATGTCAACGGCTGGGCAAAGACAAAAAGCAACGATCCTGCACACCTCGATTCCCCTTCGATGCTTCGTCTGGGACAGGAATTCGGCAAGGCGTTCGACAGCGTTATTGCAACGCTTGCGACTGCCGAAACAACAACAGTATTTGACGGCGAAGGCACCGAGCAAAGCCCGTACATTGTTGACGGCACGCAGGACTTTGTCAAGTTTGCAATGCTCAGTTCCGCCGAAGAATACATTGACAAGTGCTACAAACTTGCGGCAGATGTAGGCAGCGAAGCCGCGCCTGTGAAGGTGTTTGCTTCCTTTACCGCTTCGACGGCATTTTGCGGCAACTTCGACGGCGACAACCACAGCGTGTGGCTTAATGCCGCAGCCGAGTCCTCGGTGGGCTTGTTCGGCTATGTCGGCGGCGCGACAATCGCCAACGTAAAAGTGTACGGAACCGTTACGCGCAACAGCAACGGCGGTGCGACGGGCGGTATTGTCGGCGCGGCAGTGTACGCGGACGGCAAAAAGACAACTATTAAAAACTGCGCAAACTACGCAACGGTAATCGCCAACGAATACAAGGCTACCGAAAACGACCGGGAAGTCGTCAAGGGCAGCAACCAGGCAGGCGGCATTGTCGGTACGAGTACGGGCAACATTGACGTAATAGACTGCGCAAACCACGGCAGGACAGAAGCGAAAGGCTCGTATGCGGGCGGTATCGTCGGCCGTGTTTACGGCGTAAGCGCGGACAAGAAAATTACGGTAACATTAAGCAACGTTACAAACGACGGCGAAGTGACGGCGGCAGGCGCAAATACCTTCGGCGGAATTGCAGGCAACGTGGGCAGTAACGCCGTCTGCGGAATTACCTACGCTTCGGCAGGCTTGCAGAACGAGGACGGTTCCGACATAGTGGTCGGCGGCGGTAAGGCCACCGTCACGCACACGGCGCACGCCTACGCTAAGGTTGACGGCACCGAAGCAAACTGCACCGAAACGGGCATGCAGGAACATTACGTTTGCAGTCACTGCGGTAAACTGTTTGCGCTCGAAGGCGAAGAGTATGTCGAAAAGACGGCGGAACAACTTGTTGTGCCCGTAAACGACAAACATGACTTCGTCGGCGACTGGACTCACGACGAAGATGCGGAAACGCACAGCAAGGCTTGCAGTCGCAACGCGCAACACAAACTGACGGAAAACTGCACTCTTGTAAAGGGCGATGCCGTTGCGCCTACGTTTGACAGCGACGGTTACACTCTGTACACCTGCGAAAAGTGCGGTGCAGAGTATCGCAAGGACATCACAAACAAACTTGTCGCCGTGGCAAAAGTTGGCGACGTGCGGTACCAAACTCTTGCCGAAGCAATTGCGGCTGCAGGTAACGACGGCATTGTTACGCTTCTTGCCGACGGCGAAACCAAACTCGCCGACGGACAAACGCTGAGGGTAATCAAAGGCGAATTCGCACTGGAAGTTACTACAGACGTTGCAGGCAAGTTTGTCAACGCCAACACGGACAGCGACGGCGTGACGACCTACACTCTTGAAAACAGCCACGTGCACGAATTCAACACGACAAAGCACGACGAAACAAACCACTGGCAGGAATGCACCTGCGGCGAGAAGCAGAACGTCGAAGCGCACGTGTTTACCGACACGGTAAGGGCTGCGACATGCACTGAGGGCGGCTACACGACGCACACCTGCAAATGCGGCTACACTTACACCGACGGCGAAACCGAGGCAACGGGACACGCTGCGGAGCAAACGGCAGAAGTCGCGGCAAGTTACGCAACGGCAGGCACTAAGGCGTACTACACGTGTAGCAACTGCGGAAAAGTTTTTGCAGACAGCAACTGCACCGAAGAAATTGCCGACCTCGAAGAATGGAAGACAACCGACGGCAAGATTGTCGCGCAAAAGGACAACGCCGACTTTGTAAACAGCGAAGAAAACCCGTTTACGATTGCCAATGCAACGGACTACAAGACGATTGCCGACGCTTGTAACGCAGGCAACAAATTTGCAGGCAAATACATTATGCTGACGAATAATATCGGCGAAGTCGGTTCGGAAATTACCGTTTCTATAGGTACTTCTTCCTCAAAATTCTTTGCAGGTATATTTGACGGTAACGGAAAGACAGTCGTTGTAAACCTCAACGCTACAGTATCGCTTGGGTTGTTCGGGTATATCAAGGGCGCAACGATTAAAAACGTTGTTGTCGAAGGTACTGTTACGAATACAAATACCACAAATACATCAAGCGGTAGAAGTAATGTTGCAGGTATTGTCGGTTTGACACTTACGGGAAGTACAAACAACATTATCGGTTGTACAAACAAAGCGCAAGTCAATTCCGTCGCCGCCGTTGCCGCAGGAATAGTGGCAAAGAACAATGGCGTTACAAACATTAAAGATTGTCGCAATGAAGGTACCGTTACATCGACGGCAGATTACGTTGGCGGTATTATCGGTTACATTTCCGGAACGGCAACAATCGAAGGATGTTCAAACGAAAGCACTGTAAGCGGTAAAAGATACGTCGGCGGTATTGCAGGTCTGATTAACGTTGCCGCAACCGTAACGATAACCGATGTGACGGTAAACAATACCGTAGTAAACGGAACGCAGGCACTTGGCGGCATTATCGGCGGCGAATCGAACAGCAATGCAAAAGTAAAATATAAAAATTGGACTGTTACGGGTTGTGAATTTTATGTTGACGGTGTCAAGACCGAAGCGATAGACGGGTTTGATTATGCCGACAGAAAAACATTATCGGCTACGCCGGGCGTATACTTTGGTTTTATTGCAGGTACGCTTACCGAAATAACAGACTGACATTTTCAAAGTTTTTGAAAAGATAGGGGCGCGGTGAAAGGAAAAACTTTTTTCAAAAAGTTTTCCTTTCCCCGCAAACATTCTCTCTCGAAAAAATACGTACAGAAAAACTCGGAACGGTGAAGTTCCGAGTTTTTTTTGTATACGTATGTGTTTTTTTTATTACAAAGTTACTGTTTGCCTCTGTTGGAATACGCCTTTGCGTATTCGCTTGGGGAGGCGCCCGTTTCCGCCTTGAACATCTTGCTGAAGTTGTACACCGAGCCGTAACCTGCCATTTCGGCAATGTCGCTTATCGACGCGGCGTCGCTTATCAGCAGTTCCATTGCCTTTTTTATGCGCACGCTTCGCAGATATCTGATGGGAGAAACGTTGTACGCCTTGGTAAACATTTTGCGGAAGTACACCGTGCTGGTACCTGCAATGGCGGCAAGGGTTTCGTTGGTTATGTCGCGGTCGCTGTAGTTGATGTGTATGTAGTTTACCACCGGCTCGAGCGCATGGCGGTAACTGCTGGGCAGGTACTGCTGTTTTTCCGGCGCGGTGGCTTTGTCCAGTATGCGGTAGAACAACGCCTTACATTTAAGCATGTAGTTGTCCTTTTTCATATCCCACAAGTTTGCCGCGGACAAAAACAACGCCGAAACTTCCTTGGCGGCGGTGTCGGACAGGGTAAAGTCGGCAAAATCGAACTGCTTTTCGGGCATATCCGCATCAAACTCGATCATTACGCACTTGCCGCGCTCGTCCATGTGCCACTGGTATTTTGCGTTTTTGTCGATAAACAGCATGTTTTTGACGTCGGACACGTACTTTTTGCCTTTGCAGAAGTAGGTGGTGCGTCCTGCAATCTTCATTGTGACGGCATAGGTGGAACGGTCGTTGCGAGTCACCGTTTTGTTGTCGTTTTTGTAGATTGTGTTTATCGCAACAATGCGTTTCAGTATCAATTCTGACATGTCGGGTGTGTTCATAGTAACTAAATTATATAGCAAATTCGACAAACAATCAAGAGTAAATCGGGAGGTTTTTCAACTTTTTTGCCATAATTCGATATCACTTTTGACAAAAATATCAATATAGATATTTACACGCATAGTATCATTTGTTAAAATTGGTTTGTAAATGCGAAAAAAGACGTTATTTGGCGTGCTTTTCGCCTGCGGTTTTGTCAGAAAAAAGTTTTTGCCGTAAGCAACGGATGCAGAGGACGGTTATGAAAAAGTTGAAGATAGGTCTGTTCGGAATAGGTCACAACCACGCCACGGCGGCGATAACAACCCTTAAAGCACGCCCTGACGTGGAAATCGTAGGTTTGTACGAGCCGTCGCACGAAATGTTGGCAAAGAAACTTGCCGAAGCACCGTCGTTGTACGGCGACATCCCGGTGATGACCGTAGGGCAGTTGCTTGACTGTGGCATAACCGCGGCGATGGTGGAAGCGTCCGTTCCCGAACTTGTCGGCATGGCTACGCTTTGCGCCGAACGCGGATTGCATGTCCACATGGACAAGCCTGCCGGCACCGACCTCGCCGCGTACAAACGTTTTCTTGACATCGTCGAACAAAAGAAACTTGTGTTTCAGACGGGCTACATGTACCGCTACAACGCAGGCGTGAGATACCTGCTTGACAAGGTGCGCAGCGGCGACCTCGGCAGGGTGTACAACGTAACGGCAACGATGAGCACGAAGCATCCGCAGTGGTTTAAGCGGCAACTTGTCGGTTACAACGTAAAAAGTCCGGATATGTTTATCTTCGGCGGTCACCTCATCGACCTTGTGTTGCAGGTAAAGGGCTCGCCGAAAAGTATAGCGCACTTCGAGGGACGTTCGGATGGCGACGGCATAGATTTTGCCGATACCGCACTGGCGGTTCTTGCCTATGACGACGGCATTGCAACGGTCAAGGCGTCCAGCGTGGAAGTAAACGGCTGGGGACTGCGTGAGTTCACCGTTTACGGCGAAAATGGTACGATAAGCATTTCGCCAATCGAAAACCCTATGAAAATCAAGGAAACGACGCTTTCCGAGCAGGAACCGTGGAAGGACCGCTACCGCGAGATAAGCATTGCGGAAGAAGGTCGCTACGACGTGATGATGCAGGAATTCGTGCAGATGATTACAGGGCAAATACCCTACGACGTGGACCTCCGCCACGAATACCTGCTTCAAAAACTTACGCTCGAAGCATGCGGTTACGACGTGGAAGATTGACAGGCGCGGCATTACTGCAAAGTTCCGGGCGGATTACTTGCATATACGCAATGTTGCCGCTGCTTTGTACGCGAGAGACGGAACGCTGCCCGAAGAAAGAACGCCCATGCATCATATGCAAATCGAGGGTTTCGGAAGGAAAAATAAATAGAGTAAGATTAAGGATTAAGTTTGTATGGACATTCTTTCGGATAAAAACTGCGTTGTCGCGGACGGGACGGAACAAACAACCGCGACGGACGGCAAGGACAACGCAAAGCCCGTGGCAACACCGGACAGAAAACGAACCGCCGCAATTGTGGGTGTTGGCTTGCTTGTCATGTTGCTGTGGGGCTCGCTGTTTCCGTTTGTTAAATACGGATACAAAATTTTTGAAATAGACACATCGTTTTACCCGAATCTGATACTTTTCGCAGGGGTGCGCTTCGCAATAAGCGGCGCGTTGCTGTCGGTGTTTTGCGTGACGACAAAACGCACGTTTGCGGTAAAACAGCCGAAGAAACTTATTGGCACTGCGCTTGTTGCGTTTTTTGCCGTGGCGTTGCATTACACCTGCACGTACATCGGGCTCAGCATGATTGACAGCGGCAAAACGGCCTTGCTTAAACAAAGCGGCGTAGTGGTGTTTGTGTGCATATCGTTTCTGTTTTTCAAGGACGACAAATTCAGTTGGGGCAAGATTGCAGGCGCAGTGTTGGGCGTGGCTTCGGTCCTTGTGGTAAACCTCGATTCGTTCCGCTTTTCCTTCGACCTCGGGTCGCTGCTGGTAATTGCGGCAAGTCTGTGTACGGTAATTTCCAACGTAGTTTTCAAAAAGCAACTATCCGACGTGTCCGCAATTACCGTCACCGGGTACTCGCAACTTATGGGCGGAGTGGTGCTTGTCGCGCTGGGACTGGCGTTCGGCGGTAAATTCGGCACTATTACCCGGCAGGGACTTGTCGTAATGCTTTACATAATTGCCGCAACTGTGGTAAGTTACGGATTGTGGTACAACGTGGTGCAGCGTTACAGCCTCAGTAAACTGTTTATCATCAAGATGGCAGAGCCGCTGTTTGCCGCGCTTATCAGTATGCTGCTGCCCCTTAACGCAACCCTTACCTGGCAACACGCTGTGGCGTTTGTGCTTGTGGGCGCGGCGGTGGTCGTCAGCAACGTAACTTTCGGCAAAGGTAACAAGGTTGAAACGGCAACAACTGCGGCAACGGAAAACGTCGACGCCGACAAAAATGACCGAAATGCATAGGGTTAATTTCGTCATCACTAACAACATTGGGGGTGTCCTTTCTCGTTCTTTCGGGTGGACGTTCGCTCAGTGTACAGCCAGTACACTCTCGCTCACTATCACCCGAAATAATCGAAA